>Ga0307517_10006522_pt1 | contig 17267 bp, 14 predicted proteins | sample 23_EM_MG_FD_194515 | JGI IMG/M metagenome (GOLD analysis project Ga0307517, IMG submission 194515) | Populus trichocarpa ectomycorrhiza microbial communities from riparian zone in the Pacific Northwest, United States - 23_EM | ecosystem: Host-associated > Plants > Roots > Unclassified | place...
GTTACTGGATCGTCCGGGTCAATTTTTTTTAAAAAAATAAAAATGACGTCGTTTTATTAAAAAAACAAAAGTTAACGGGTTGCAACCGGGTTGCCAGGTCAACCTGCCGGGTCTGCCGGGTCACATCGAGTTTTTTCTTCTCCTGTTTTTTCTTCAACCCGGCCCGGTTCCAGCCCCGGGTCAGCCAAGTCCGGGCCGGGCCGAGTTTTAAAACTATGGATGTGTCTTTTCTTTATAAACATTAAAAGCTTATTTTTGAGGAAAAAGACTTGGAAGTGGTCACACTTTGGATTTCTTCACGTTTACACAACCATCTATCAATAATTAATGATGCACCTAATTTTCTCTTCTTCACTCAATTTTTACCATTAAATATTTTTCACACCGAATCGAATCATTTTAGTTAGTGTTGTTAATGATCTAGTGAAGCCAACGGGCTCAAGAATCTAATTTCTTAACACTATACGGGCCAAGTTTAGCCCAATTATCAATATAGGCCATATCACATGACCCTTAATACTAGACCTATCACTATATTCTCAACAAGAAATACTAGCCCACAATGTACAGTCCACTTATGATCTCGTGTACTATGTTTATTTATTTATTTATATGAATTATCATGTGAAGCCAATATTCACATATTTTCATCTCTTTAGGATTTGCACCGAGGTAAATAAATGTGAGGAACATGCCTGCTGAGGTAAAGTCTAGAGAGGTCAAATTTTTTGAGAATTAAAAACCGAAGCTATGAGAGAGTTCTGGAGAGAGGTTGTTCTATTTCCCCCTTCACAATACTCAAAAAATTTCTTTCTCAACAAGCATGGCTCTGTTAGAAAGTTCTGGAGAGAGCTCTTCCTATTTGTCTCTTAACAGGGGTTTTTTTCTCCCACCAAGACAGCAAAAATCTGCAGCAATAACAAGTTTTTATTGTCTTCAAGCTTTGACAATCTTACTCAACTAACAAGTAGAAACTATGTGGTTCTCGAAGGAGAGCTTGCCACGGCCACCACCTCCTCACTATGAAACTATCTTGTCGGTGGCAGCTTCTCTCACTGCCTCTGCCATTCTCTTTCGCTCTATCATAAACGAACTCTTTCCCGATTCTGTCAAGGAATATTTGTCTTCGAGCCTTCAAAAAATATCATCCCGTTTATCATCCCAGCTCACTATTGTCATTGAAGAATCTGACGGACTCGTTGCGAACCGAATGTTCAAGGCTGCTAACGTGTATTTAGGCTCAAAGTTATTGCCTTCGACGCGTAAAATCAAGGTACATCAGCAAGAAAAGGAGGATGAACTAGAAATTAGTGTTGATAAAAATCAGGAACTTTTTGATGTGTTTAAGGGAGTCAAGTTTAAGTGGGTTGCGGCGTCTCGTGTTGATGGGCTAGTTTCTTCTAACAAGAAACGCCAAGACAGTGCCTTTTCAAGGTCTGAGGTACGATATTTCGAGCTAGCTTGTCATAAAAAGCACAGGGACATGGTTTTGAGTTCATATTTTCCTTATATTTTGCAAAAAGCTAAAGCAATAAAGGAAGAAAAAAAGACAGTGAAACTGCATACTATTGACTATAATGGTCCTGATTATTGGGGTTCTATCAAGTTTGATCATCCTGCTACGTTTGATACAATAGCAATGGACCCAGAGATGAAAAGGGAATTGATTGAGGATCTAGATAGGTTTGTAGAAAGTAGGGAGTTTTATAGGAGGGTAGGCAAGGCTTGGAAACGCGGGTACTTGTTTCATGGACCACCTGGAACAGGGAAGTCAAGCTTAGTTGCAGCCATGGCTAATTATCTCAGATTTGATGTTTATGATTTGGACTTAAAAGAGGTTCAATGCAATTCAGATTTGAGGAGGTTGTTGATTGGCACAGGCAATCGGTCAATGTTAGTGATAGAGGATATTGATCGGTCTTTCGAGTCCGTGGAAGATGATGAGGTAATTTCAATGCCATTTTTCACTTGGATGTCCGAGTTCGAATATGATATATACAAGGAGTGGGGTATCTCTCGAGTTGCGAACTGAGACTGGTCGTGTAAGTTTGTTTAATGCTACTAACAAAGTCATGTTTTTGTCACAGGTAACTCTGTCTGGCCTTCTGAATTTTATTGATGGCTTGTGGTCAAGTTCTGGAGATGAAAGAATATTAGTGTTCACAACAAATCACAAGGACCAGCTTGATCCAGCATTACTAAGACCAGGGCGTATGGATGTCCACTTGCACATGTCATATTGCACTTTCAATGGTTTCAAGACACTGGCACTTAATTATTTGCGTCTTCAAGAGCATCCCTTATTCGGAGAAATTAAGGAGTTGTTAGAGAAAGTACAGGCTACACCTGCAGAAGTTGCTGGAGAGCTAATGAAAAGCGAGGATCCAGAAGTTGCACTTCAAGGACTAATCAAGTTCCTCCATGACAAGGAAACATCTGAAACTAGCAGGAATAATTGAAAGCTGATAAGCATTGGTTTAACATCTGAAACTGGTCGTGTAAGTTCCTCATTTTGATTGTGATTGTCTGCTTGATTGCAGCATTCTTTCTCCAAAATCTCCTGTGCAGTTGCACATGGGTTTCGACATGTGCTTGCTGCTGCATGGATAAATTATCAGTTAAACTGAAAACGTGAACGGAAAATGTGAATAATCAGGTGAAATCGTTTCTGTTATTACATTGCCGTATTTTCGCAGCCCAGCATCCAGGCAAATTGTTTATCAGGGATCCTACCTTCTCCCTCTCTTCCTCTTGGTCAATGTTCACATCCCTTACACTTCCCTATCTACATGTGAAAAGACTCCAGGCGTAATTTTTTTTTTATAATAAACAAGGCACAACGCTACTTGCCCAAATAATGGTCTGTGCCTACTGGTGCAAATTCTCAGTAATAAACACTACAGGCTTGCATTTCAATTTCATGTAGAATAGACAAAATGCCAGGAAAGCGCTTCTCATTCTGGTATCTTCTCTTAACAGCAACACGCCAATTAAGCTACAATTGGCCTCTCCTCTGATTTACTCAACGTACATCCAAAAATTGCATCTCTCCACAGTCCACGCATAAGGACCTTCCTGAAAAGAATCAACTTATCTCACGAAGGCAAACCACAACAGGAGCAACAGCCCCACCCTCTTTTTTATGGATGCCAAATTCTCATCCAGCGCAAATTGGAATATTACCTTGTATATCTGTGGAAGATTAATTATGGAAATTAACGAAGGTATCAACATAAATTCCTCCTGTGCAGAAACCTCTTCACCAGCAAAACTTCTTTTTCTGCATCAGGCAGCCAAATCCTTGATGTCAGTGAATGAAAAAAAGTGGTGCTTTCGATCTGTGCTTTTAAAATGCAGATGAAAGATTATACTCTTACCTGAAAACTTGCCTTTTCACAACCATCTACATATGCAAGAACTTCTTCTAGCCTGATCAAAGCTTCGTGCAAAGCCTTTGAGTGAGAAGCATGATGGTTAGAAATATGCCACATGGACCACAAGTACAAATTTTCTTTCCATCCAAAGGTTCACATTATCAATTTCTGATTAAACAAGTATTCCTAAAAATTATAGTTATTTGTTAAATGCAGAAAACATGGTGGCGAAGAGCCATCAGAAAAATGAGGTATTGGCATCAAACCTGTTTGGCTTGCCCAACACTCAGATACAACCCCACTCCATCCCATCAACTACACCCAGTGAGATTCATGTATCTAATAGCTTCATATTCAGTTGGTGAAGACTTATTTCTACCAGAAAAATATCTAAACAAGAGAGACAGTTACCTTTTTCGTTGCAATTAGCTCTGCTTCTAATGCATCCACACGATAAACAGCAGCATTAAGTAGCTCCTCTTTTTCACAAGGCATCTGGAAAGGTATTGTCTGTAATGTGTCAACCTTCTGCTCAAGTTCACCCAGCCTTTTCATGACAGATGAAAGAAGGTCTGCCTCAGTAAACCCTGGAGTGGGAGAAGGGGGTCGGAATTCCTCCTTTGGCGCCGATTCAAAGGTCAGGTCAGTAATGTCACTGGCAGAATCAGATGCAGAGTGTTTCTTGGCCTTCCAAAATGCCATTGAACGGAAGAAAGCAAGAAGGGTTATGAAGACGGCCACAAGCACAGCCCAGGTACGAGCAGAGATTCCTTCTGAAATCTTCTCTACACTTAACAGAGAAGGTGTGCCTGCAACCAATTTCATTAATTTTGTTCAGCATCTGATATAATATCATATCAAATAACATTTACTCCAACCTAAACCAGTGAAGTCCTCGTGAAATCCAACTAGTCATGGTGATACCCCTTATCAGAAAAGATAATTAGAGCATGAGCCAGGCGAAAAAGATCCATGACTTGTCTCTTAATTAATGTTCTCCCAAAACAATAGGGAGACGTCTGGATCTCCATATAAAGGCCCTGAAAGTGTAATGTTTTTATATCCAAGTATCATAACATCCCACCTACTATGATTGGTGTTTTTTTAATTTCCCCAAAGGAAAAACAAGGAAAATGGAACTCTAAGGGTGAAACTACAATAAAAGGAATATTACATTTAACTTCATTTCAAAGTTCCCTTCTCAGGGCTGCCACACCAAGGAGGCAGCAGAACCAGAAGGCAGCCACAATCCTAGGATACCCTATCTCTATCTATTACAACAAAATCCATCTACACAAGTTCTGCATACATCGACCCTAGTCACTAACAGTTACCAGTCAGAATTTATCCATATGATAGCGTTGAATCTTGCTAACCTGTGGAAGTAGATGAATCTTGAAATTCAGCATCCACTGTCTTGTCAATTATAGGTATATTTCCATTGTTATCAGGGAAAATGGCAGCACTCGTCTTACCAGCCACCCTAGCCTGTATAATTTAAAATATTAGCATTATATATACACTCAAAACCCACAGACACACTTGCATTTCATTCAAGGAATGCATTCTGTTGGAGGATACTTTTAATGTATCAATCTTCTAAAGTAAAACAACTTCAACTAAACTTCACATAGACTCGTACATCTAAACTTTCAGAAAAACTTACTTCTTCAGAGACAGGAACCAGGCTTGGCAGTAAATAGCTCCCAGTTGGCTTCGGAGAGCCAACATCTTCCACTTCAGATCCTGACTCTGCAGTGGAAGTATCACTTGTTTTTATCTGGCTCAGCCAAAAAAAAAAAACCAAGTTAGAGAACATGCAGTTGAGTATCGTACAAGACAAAAGCTTTCCCGAGAGAGTTTACCATTGGATTGAATGGCTTGTCATAAGCAATTACCCTGCCCTCACTATTTGAAATAGTTACTATTTGTCTGGAATATTGTGCTTCACCAGTGAGAACCATCTGGACGGACAATTAATCATATAACATGAACATATTAGAAAAGCGCTTTACCAAAAACAGAAGTCTGAATAATGGTGTTTCAACATACAAAGGCACCACATAGAATTTAAAGTAATCACCACACCTTTAAAATGTTCGGATCTTTCCACGGCCCCTTGTCAGATCTCATACAGCCTCCCTGATCAGTACAAGTACAGCTACCACCTAAAAACTCGGGCAACTCACTGAACAAATTCCAAGTTATTTTTAAAAGTTTTAGACAGTTTGTATAATTGAAAGGGAAGATAACTAGCAAGGAAATAATCGTAGAATTTTGTTACCTAGAGCCTATTATTTCAAGCAACTTGCTCTGGTACTTGTTACCAAGAACCTGAGTTAAAATTCCAAAATCAGCTAGTATACACCTGTCAACTGTAAATGTTAGGCAATTCAACAAAACTAAGGAAAGCACTACTCACATAAATCTTGGAAGCTGTGTTGGGATCGAGAAAAGATTTCACTGTTTTCCAGAGCAGCTTAAAACCAGGACCAGCATTAATGACAAACATTCTGCAAAGTGTCTGTGCAATTTTCTGTTTTAGCTCTTGTAACAAAATAGCTTCCCAACTTGATTTTTAGGCATAAGAATCAGTGTTAAAGAAAAACTTCTATGAAAATTGAGAGCAAAATCACATACCTCAGGATAGTTGTCACCATCAATCTTCTGGAGCTGAATGATGAGTTCTCGTGCGGACTTGTTGAAGTTTTTTAAACCCTGGAGAAAAATTTGTTAAAAAAGAAAGCAGAATGTAACAACCTCGAAGAGGTATAAAAAAAACCCGATATTAATAAATAAAACATACAAGTCCTTGCACATCCAAAATAGTTGTACTTGAATCTATGTGTCTCTTTGCGGCAATGGAGCAAGCTGGAAACTTAATCGTGAATGTCTTTTCAAACTCCTGCACGTGATATCTCAAATATCTTTCTAAAGTGGTCACTTCCATAAGTTTGCTGGAATCAACTTTTCCAAGTCTTTCGATGTAAACGGGTCTCCCATCCTTATCTACACCATGATAACCCTGAGGGTAGTACTTTAGAACTTCTTTCAACTCACTGAACTCGAAATCCTGAACAATGCCACTAAACTTAAGAATAGGAGAAATTATTTACTTCATAGACTAAGTCTACCGCATCACTCATAGACTAGGCGAAGATAGATAGACAAAATCATGTGGAATGCATACATCAACAAGCGGAGACCGCTGTATTTTATCCTAGTGTCTTGTGTTTATCGGATCAGTCTATGAGTGAGGTGGTAGACTTAGTCTACCTAAAAATTTCTCTAAGAATAGCCACCATAAAATGAAGATGTAAGGATACAGAAATGGAGAAGGATTGTGTTAGCGTTACCTCCAAAATTGTGTCAGTACCGAAGTCTTTCCTCCACTGTAGCATGTTGGCCCACATCTGTTTGGCTTTCTCAACATCAAACTTCCTTGCTTTTAAGAACCTGCAAAAACGAGATTCTTTAGTATTGACGCTGCACAAAAGTTCTGCTAAGCTGAACCAACTATTCCTCATTTTGAGCATCAAGAAATATGTGAAAATAGAAACATTAATAACAGCTCTCACTTCCAATGTGTACACGATCATTGAACCTCATAAAAGTTTACTTAGAAAGACGAAATCTGAACATGAAACAACCACTGTAAATGCTCATACCACAGCCTATATTTGATTGATTTGAAAACCAAAATGAACAATGCAGCTATCACTGTTAATTGGCGACCCTCTCATCACTTCTGCAATTGAAATTGAAATTCATAAAAGGACAAACAAAAAAGGAGCTAAATAATTGGATGACAATCTAACCAGGTGAAGTCAAAGGGGAGCTTCAAAAAGAAATCAGGAACACCACATAGTCAATCATTTTCCCATTCGTCTTGCATCATAGCATTGAAGACTTCAAGCAGCCAATCATTTTCCCAGTTTTTTACAGGCCAATCTTGATTTATTTATTGACAAAGCAATTGGCAAATTACATAATCAGCCTCTGAATAATATTTGAAAGAGGATGTAACACCTAAAAACCTGACAAAACCCATTCCGAATTTACTGAAGCAAACGATTATTTAAATAATCAATAAAACAAAGGACACGGGCTAACAAGCAATCAATAAGAGAACATTTGATGAATTAAAATAAAAATGACGAAAGCAAAGAAAATATTTTATCAAGACCGTAATCAGCACTACAAGCAAGCAAAGAAGAAAAGGAACCTCAATAACATATGATAATCATCATGTCTAGCAGGAAGCAAATCGTCCGCCATAAGTAACTGTTTAAATGAATCTACAACCCGAAGCTCCTCAACATCTCGAACATCCTCAATTGCAGCAGAAACCCCTTCGCCACCACCGCAGCCACCAGTACCTTTTTTCTTGCTTTTCGTGAGAGAACGCCTGAGTTTACTAGACGCCTTCATTGCTTTCCTTTTCAAACTCCCAATTCTAGTCTTCCTTTCTTCCTCTGAGTTCTCAAAATCCGATTTCCTCTCTCTTTTCTCTTCATTACTAGAGAACCCCTCAAGACCTAAAAGCATCAAATAATTAAAAAAAAAGGTTATTAAAAAATTTAATTCCATGGTTTTAGAACAAGTCATTACAATTTAAACCACTATTTTCTTTCCAAAATTGCTTAATTTTCACAATTTTGATAATCTAGTAAACTGTGATTTCTAAACAAAGATTGTTCCGCCAAAGAAAATTAAAAAAAAAATTGGTACAGAATTTATGACAAAAATCAAATTCAATAATTAAAGAACGAGAGAACTTACAAGGCCTCCCTAAGCTATCCGACGGACTCGACATGTGAAGAATTAGAGATCAATATTACAAAATAATAATAATAATTAAGGACTGTGGTAACTGTTGTATTGCTTATTTGGATTTTTTTTTGACGGAGTTCAGAAGAATCTTTTTAAACTGCCATGGACTGCTTCTGCTGGTAGAGGAAAAGGTAGTGGTGACGGAAGGAGAAGGAGCGTTACGAAATGGAAATTGATAAACTGAAGAAAAGAAGAGGAGCAGTAGTAATTATCTGTAAATGAGCGAATAAAAAGTTGTTTTTTAACTGAAGAAGAGTGGAAGGTGGAGAGGCGAAGAGACGGTGCGTATAGATGCGGCTGATCTTTATTGCATGGCTGTTGAGTGTGCTGGTGGGTCCTGGAGGCTAGAGCCAACGGCGATAGCTGGTGGAGCCAACTGGGATTTTTGCTTTGGCGGGAGTTTTACAGCCGACACCGCGTGGTTGTTTCGTTTTAACTGCCTTCTTGTTTTCGTTTCTTTTTTTTTCCCGTCTAGAAACTGAAATCAATTTGGATTGAGGTGATCGGGTGATGCCCCCGGGTCACCGACCTGTCAATTTGACCTGTTGTTCGGTGGCTCATCCAATCGGTGGTCAACCATTGGATTACCGACCCATCAATTTAAACTGGATCGTTGGTTCAAGGTTGCATCCATCATATTTTGTTTTTGTTTCTTTTTTATTAATCAGAATAAATTCATAATATTAGTAAAACAAAAGGTGACGTGTTCACAGGACCAGCCGATTTCTTGTTCATCCGCCCAAGACTATCCATTGTTTCAAGTTTAGTTCTGATCCAACTTGGTCCAGCAGTTTTCCAGACCAAAAAGTGTTGCCCAATTGTGCCAAATCCTTCTTGTCATTTTCTATAATCGCCTGTGATGTTCTCAAGTCCTCATTGATAATATATACACTGACCGTATTTGGATGAGATTAAGGAAACTCGAATTTCAGCCTCGAAGCCATCAATCCAGACTCTTTTTTTTCTCTCTCTCTTTAATCGATACGAAACTAGGCTTGCTTGGAAAGAAGAGAGACAACCGGTCCATTGCTGTTTTTGTAATCTACACTTTTCGTAATTCCAAATATTGTGGGCACCACGAGAATTTTAACTAATAGCAAACGTCTCTCCCACTTATTCAAGTAGTCCCAGATTTAGAACTTGTTTGCTCGGTTGGCTTTCTTACCGGTAACCAGTTTTGAGGGACGATACATGCCCTTCAAGAGCTGAGATCGTCAACATTCACCGAGTTTGATTTGTAGCAACTGGACAGAGTTGAAGTGGCGATACATGTCTAGAATCCTTACGAGCACATGATGATGACATCTGCCATCCGGTTTACTCCGAGAGTTCCCTTGAGAAGATTGAACTTCTCGTTTGGGCGGAAGTGAACAGAACAAAACCATAAAAGCAGCACCTTGCAGGGTTCACAGTTAAAAATCTCACATCATATCATGCTGCGTTTTTCGAGCATGGCCACGGTCCGAAGATAATTAAGAACGCCATTCCAATTTAAGAAGGGGAAAGAGATACAAAGAACTCCATAGTTAAGAAGGGGAAAGAGATACAACTAGGGCCATTCTTCGTGGACTGGTTCTTTGCTTTTCTCCTTCTCTAGTTTTGGTGCTAAAGGGGAGGCAGTGTCAACTCAGGCTAAGCATAAGAAGAAAATATACAGGTCCACGGCAACACAGCAATTCAAGGAACGCCCTTGAAATAAGGGACCACGCGGATCTATCTAAAACAAAAGGGGGGAGAAGACCAAGTGGGTCAAGCTGGAAATGCCCTCACTTACCATGCAGAATCTGACAGACTGATATCTGACGTAGACATCTAGAGCCGACGAATATTAAAACAAACAAAGAGAGCAAGTCATCTTCACTATTATTTACTGGATTTCAATCATTTACTGGGTGATGTGATTCTGATACTCTTCCAGACATACCTTTGTAAAGCTATAGAGCATAAAGCAGCAAAAAGCTTTGATGCAAAGCCAATCCCTTGCGTGATTAGATAGCTAGAGGGAATTGCCTTCCATTCAAGAATAATATGCGGAAATCAACTATCGTCAATTGCTTCCAACATTTCATTAGCGAAGTTTATCTATACATATATTCACATACTTGCTACATACATAATGATAGAGTGGAATGCCGCCACATAATCACATAATCCCACCATCCTCATCACCTTCCAACAATGGTTTATATATACAAGTTCTAAGCAGTGAGAACTGAAACAGCCAAGAACAAATAATGCGTTAGTAAACCTTTGTTGATTGAATCAAATCAACAAATTTCTTTGCATTGAATCACTGATTGGATTTGCACCTGTCATGTATATTTCTTCAAGTTCCTCTTTGCCCGAAATTGACCAAGTTTGTCTCTCCATTGAGCTGTAGCAGATCATGAAAAATATAAAGATGTGAAGTTATTACAGCATTGAAAATAACTAATTAGCATGACAAAAAGTAAAGGCGCTACAATGCAGTTGTAATAGACTGAGGACTACTTTGGAAAATTTTGAACCAGACCACCCAAAATGATAAACAGCAGGGAGTTTTAAAATTTAAAGTAGCTTATTACATTGACTTTGTGTTAAATCACAAGAAGTTTATATAGACTGGTCAGAGCAGTGATTATCAGCAAAAACCAATCTGGTTTCTTTCAAATTGATGGTGGGTATTGGCTAAATAGGCAAAGGAAGCTGCTGAAAAAGAAAGCACATAAAACATGCAGGCAAAAAAGAGTGAAACATACCAGCATCTCCATAACGTTCCTCAAACGCAGCTGTAAACATGTTGCGCACAAGATTAAACTCCTTGGTATCAAGACAAGGTTGTCCAGTGGGCCTGAACCATATCAATTCCGATTAACTCCTCTTTCCCAAAACTGAGGCATAATTAAGATAAATTCGAATCCTTATTTTTCAAATTATTAATAGTTAACTTTGGAATCACAGACAGCAGACATGTTCTTGAATCTAGGGAAGGCCTTCATCCCTGAACATGAATTACAAAATATTGGCTAAATAGTATTTGAACTGATGCTATTGGGTAACAATCTTCTTGCCAGAGAAATCCAGCAACTTTTATTTTCAATGCTGAAGGATAAACAAATGAAGGAAAGAAAATATCTAAAGATTTCCACACTTACCTATCAAGTTCAGTGAATAATATGCCATCTGAAGCAGGAGACTGAATTGGCTTTCCAGATTCAATGACTCTCATTCCATCACTGTACGCCAGGTACTTATTAACTTGAATAGGCACCTACACAGATTAAGGAAAGATGCACTTCTACTGATCAGCAAGCCACTAATAATTTTGTAAGAGGTTCAATATCAAAACATTGTTTATTTCAGTTTTACTGCTTAAGTCACTCTACTGACGATCTTGAATCATACTTTCTTTTAATTCCTAATAGATAAACAATTATCAGGAAGTTGCTCTCTCTTTCCACCACAAAGAAAGATAAAAATGATGCGGGAGAAACAGAGAAACAAGGTACATTTTTAATGATCAAAAGTACCAACTAGCATGCGGGTGTCAAAGTCAAGACGGCATCATGATTTGATGTACTTGGCCAGGATACAGATTTAGGCATTACATATTACATTAGGGAGTTAGCCTAACAAGCACCAGATATAAGACATGAAAATCCATTTGACTCGGCATTCCAGAATAAAGATGTATGCATTGCAGTAGGCATTTCACATTCACTTACACCAGATGAGAAAGCCCATTTATATCAACATTTTTAGGGCTTTTCTCGACAGGAAATTTCAAGAAAACTAGCACCTTCACTCAGTCAAGCAAGCTTTGGCATTGAGTATATTGGTGCAGCCAACAAAATGAATGAAATACACAGAGTACCTTGCATCTAACAGCAATATTGATGGCATCTGATGGACGAAGATCAAAGCTGACACATTCAGTTTCATTACCAATCTGTGACAACATCAAAGAGTGTGAACTATTTCTACTTGTAGTTATACAAGCAAGTCAAATGCACCATGGACTAATTCAAATGAAAAAAATAAGGGTATACCTTAGTGAGGTACAACTGGGCAAAGTATGCTTCATGCACTCTCTTCGTAACTCTAACAAGTTTGACCTGCAAAAGAGTATCATAATCAAAACATCGGTGTAAATTAGTAGTATTTCACTTACAATGGTAGAAAATAAGGAAAGTATACTTCGCATCTCCTTCGTAGATTTTCTATGGTGTAGGCTATATGGCATTAGGCTTGTTTATGCACTTCCACGTGCTTGAGCCTGGCCTCTCTCTCTATTTTTTTATTTTCTTTGTTTATGAAAAGAAAAGGGAAGAGAAGAAGAAACACCAACTTACTTCAAAACCCATCTTTTCAACCATGTCCTTCACCACTTGATACATAGTTGGTCTTGCCTGGAAACCGACAGCCAAAATTCCTCAGCATAGCTATATATGAAACAAATCCAAGCAGTTGCCAGAGTCCAGATTTGACAACTCCATTATTCCGAAATAAAAATCCTATCACATTAATAAGGAAACTAAATACATACAATTTGGACATTGCGCACTGCTGCCATGAGCAACACACTTGGCATCTCCACTGAAAGCAATCAAATGCAGATCATCACTCCAAAATGACAAAGTAAGCACTGGTCTCTAAGTATTGCAAAGAATGTATTAGAAACTACTGAGTATAACAGCGAACATACAAACAATTATTGGAAGAAGAAGACCAGTCCCATCTTCCATCTTCAATACAATCGCAGGATGGGGAGCATAATCCGGCAGATGCCCACCTTGAGGGTTGTTGTGGACACATCTTAAGTGCCTTCCATCCCTCATTTTGATAACAAAACCATCCGATCCACTCTTCACCTCAACTACATGAAAAACCCAATTCAAATCAACAATTTAAATACATCACAAACCACATTGCACAAAAAAATCTTCAATGATTAATGCTGGCAGTCTACAATCACTAAGACAGGATACTCTAATGTAATTTAAAGGCAAACCCTACCAGCTTCAACGACACTGGAGTTGACATAATCTTCATCATTTTCATTGAAATTCTCGGCTGTACTCCCATTACCATCTGACGATGAGCTCAAACTACACTGCACTGTATTGCATCTTCGCGCTTTCAGTTGCCGAGAAGTAAGACCCACCTTAGTTTTGTAACCCTTAAATCCCCACAATTCACTTCTAACCAACCTAGCCTTCACCAAGGGACCAGTCATCGGGAAAGCGTGTTTTCCTGCTTGTTTTGCACGCACAGTAGGGCATATTACCGGTCCTTGCAGCGACACCATCTCTCCTCTTTAAAAAAAAAAATTAACTGAAACAGGAATAATAACAGAGGTTAAAACCGTAATTAACAACGAAATTGAGGTGAAATTGAAGATTTATTTATTTTGTAATTTATGATCAAAAGAATAATATACTGTAAACCGTGTCTTTTCCAGAAATAGAAACAAAACACAAAAACTCAAGTTTCCTACTTGCTTTCAGACAAAAAATAAAATTACGATCATCTTTTCTACAAATCAAACGATCCGTGTTTACTCAAAAAGAATCAAAGGAAACGAAGATAAAAAAAATCCACCACACCTGAAAATCACCGATCACAGCTGGTAAAACGTAACCAGTAAGACCTTCAGTTTCTCGATCTTGTATTTACAGTTTTCTCATCAATCGAGAAAGGGTTAAAGAGAAACGATCAAATCAAGTTAAAAAATAAAAAATAAAGGATCAAGGAGAGTGGAGTGGGTTAGTTGTTGAAGAAAGCTTGTAGAGTAAGGAATTGAGAGCACATACAGATGGGAGAACCGACAAGGAGGATCGGATAATAAGGGAAATAGAGATAGGGTGTGAGAGCAGATAAGAGATTCTATTTTTTTGGTTTAGCAGTAAGAGATTGGAAGAGATAAGAGATGCTACAGCACCGATTGATAGTATATAACTGTAGAGAGAATGTGAGCTGGGCTTTTCTTATCGATGATGTTTTTTCAAATGACGGTTCTAGCCTTGTTAGTCTGTGTAATGGCATACGTATAGCCATGTCATGTAATACAATTAAAGTCAACATCCAGATGTTTAAAAAATGACCATAATTAATTTCTTCTTCTTTTCTTGGATGAATAATGTTATCTTCATCGTTGAATTTTATTTTGAGTTTTTTTAATGATTTTTTTTATATTTAAGTTTTGAATTTTTTTTTTACTGGTAATTAAGGGATTTTTTTATATAACGGAAAGGTTTTCTAGTTTTGATATTAAAAAAGGTTAAAAAAATATTTTGTTTTTATAGCAATACTGGTTAAATTTGTCTTCACTTGAATCTATATAAAACCGAGCAGATACCTTCAAGGACTGCATGCATGCATGCATACATGTCCTCTTTAGCATGCTGTGTTCATTAATTATGGCTTGGCCTCACAGTACATGCATTGTTTACTCGATTTAATTACAAATATGGAAAAGCATTATTTACCTAATGTCAAACTTGGCGGCAGAATGTTAATAGGAGCTTTGCAGCTCTCTATAGCTGGTAGGGAATGTTGTTTTAATTGAAGTTTTTTAAAAAAATATTTTTTATTTAGAAATATATTAAAATAATTTTTATTTTATTTTTAAAAAATTATTTTTTACATCAGCATATTAAAATAATTTAAAAACATTAAAAAATATATTATTTTAAAGTAAAGAAAAAAATAAAAAAATTTCAAATTTTTTATAAATGTTTTTAAAATGTAAAAACAAAGGACTCGGACGGGGAGGAGCTTCCATTTATCAATCAAATATTTGGTTTGATTCATCGTTTTTTTACATGTGAAAAAAGATGCAACAACAAATTTTGTGTTTATACTAGTTTCGGCATCAAAATATTTTATTTTATTGTAAAACTTGATTTAATTTTTAAATTAACTTATACTTAGTAAAACTTTAATGAGATCTGATTAAATTGAATTCAAGGATTTTTTTAAAAAAAATTATCCAGAGCAAGGTTGTTTTGCTTTTTAATTTTTTTTTTATCCAAAACAATTTCATTTCTATTTAAAAAAAGACTTGGAATGTTTTTATTTTGAGATGGAGAGAGTTGACAAATCAACCAAACTTATTTAAATCAAGTTTAATAAAGATGTATTTGATGGGCAACAATATAAAAGTCAAAAGCTTTATAGAAATGATAATGCATTAATTAGGAAGCAAAATGTTAACTCTTCACTTTACCACAAATTATTCGCTAATCCTCTGTTCATAGACAAATATAACGCCGTAAACGCACCAAATGCTCTCACCTAACCAGGCCATGATCATAGGATATGAAGAAAAACAATGTCCCATGCGACAAATTTGTCAAAGTTAGGCCATTCTCACTTGATATCCTGCCTGTGAAAATATAATTTTATTTTGGTGCACTACATCCTTCACCAATCTTACAGAATCAACAGGTAATCCACTTACCCCGCCAGATTATAGCACTGTAATATAGAAGTGAGTACAGGGGTATTTCTGATATTTAGCCAAATGGATAAAACAAAAGGGCCTGCAACTGGAACCGTGTTCCTGCGAGGTGACGACATTATTTGCTAATTAGCGGAATCACATTGCAGGCGGCCCAATATGCCCAGATACTGCCACGTCTGTAATGATTTTACGGGCCGATGTGGATAAGGCACTCTGCCTCGTCAGATATCAATTTTCCTTAAAAATATCGCGTATTTTTAAATCAATTCACCTTTGCAATGCACTCATTTGTTGATACTCTGTTTATGAGATAGCTATATAAAAAATAAAAAATATTAAATTTTTAATTAATTTCATATTAAAAAAATAAAATTAAAAAACAAATATTCAATTAAAAAACAACCGAAAAAACCCAAGTTAATTTGGATAACCAATAAAATTCGTGATCTGAATCATAAAACCATGATAGCCCCGTATAAGGCAAATAAAAAAAATATGAAGCTAAATTATCAGTCAATTCAATATTGAATGAAGAAGTTGAAAAAAGAATCAATTAAAAAAAAATTATCTGGGTCAATCAAGGTTAACCTAACAAACTTGAGTAATAAAACCAAGATAACTCTATAAAAAATAAATCGTAATAAATTTTAAAGTCAAATACTTATTTAAACCAATATTTAATGATGAAATAATAATAAAAACTCAAATTATAAAAGTTAAAAGCATTTCAATATTTGTTACTACATTGAAATGTCAAAACCTTTATATTAATATAGTTTATAGTTCACACACACACACACAGAATAAATTGTATTTTTAATTAAAAGTTAGGAATATCCTCTCTTGTTTCAAAATAAAAACAGTTTTATTTTTAAGTTACGACTGCTTTTCTTTACTTTGTTTTCAAATTGAAGAAGGTATTAACTATAAACTATTTTTAAATAAAAAATATGTATTTTAAAACATAACAATATAAAATAAATATTTAAATAAAATGATAATGGACATATAATTTAATTAATCGGGAAGCTAAAAAACTTTAATGATCTGTTGGTCAAAAATTTAAATAATTGTTTTATAAAACTTTTTTTTTATTTGATAATAAAAAACAATGCTAATATTGAAAATGAACAGTCTCAAGATCCTATTCAAATATCTATATTTTTTTTAGAGTGTTGTTTTCAATGATTTTGTTCTGCATTTTTTTTTTTGAACCCCCATTTGCATTTCATCGGACCGTATCAGACTATCAGTTAAAGGCAATCGCATATATAATAATTTTGCAAGGCAGCGCTGCATGTCAAAATCCAACCCATCTTCTTCCAAGCGAGAAGGGTAAGTTGAGCAAGGCCCAGCCATTCCGAATGGTAGGAGGTTAGCTGGGTTATCCATGGAGTTCTTCATCAAACCTGGCCCACATAACATAGACTTGCTGCTAGGGGTGAGCAAATTCGGTTCGGTTCGGTTTTTACCCAAAAAACTAACCAAGATCAAATTTTGAAAAACTTAAAAATTCAAACCGGACCCGAACCGGAACCGGTTCAAACCGACCGGTTTCGGTTCGGTTCGGTTCGGTTTTTTTATCAGAAAAACCGGAAAACCTGTATTATTGTTTT
>Ga0307517_10006523_pt1 | contig 17264 bp, 16 predicted proteins | sample 23_EM_MG_FD_194515 | JGI IMG/M metagenome (GOLD analysis project Ga0307517, IMG submission 194515) | Populus trichocarpa ectomycorrhiza microbial communities from riparian zone in the Pacific Northwest, United States - 23_EM | ecosystem: Host-associated > Plants > Roots > Unclassified | place...
ATATGCGGAGTACATTACAAAAGTACTCTGAATGTGTTCACCAAACACATTGAAGGTAATTTGACCCAGTGCCTACAATGTGTTCAAGATGTAATCACTGGTTTCCATAGGCCCTCGCCCCCAGTGTGGGTTGTTGGATGAACAACCGATCCGTCACGAGTTCGGTGTCTTGGAGACGACTAGTGAAGAAGAACACAAGGTTCATCAAGCAGAGGTTCGTGGTCGTTGGGTTAAGGGCGCTGGTTATCGCAGGGCTAGAAGAGCTAAGCCCTATCCTCCTCAAGGTCGAATGTCTTGTTGTGGCCGTGGAGGAAGAACCGAGACCGATGAGGTCGCTGCCCGCAAGAGCCAGGTCATTGATCGTGAGCTCCGAAAACTTGCCCGCCATACCCGAGGTGGATACGGAAGATACAATTCTTCCGGAGAGACTGATGGGGAGGATTGTGTTGATGAACGCGTGTCCAAGGATCGAGGAGGTAGCAGAGGCGATGAACCTCTTGTTGTCTTTGCCTGACAACGAGGAGCGTCTTCAAGAGGTCTTTGAGCAAGTTCCTCTCAGGAGTATGGATGGGTGGTTGGGGCGATTGGTCTATCGCTTCGACATGATGAGGTGGGAAGTGGATCTTTGCATTCCCTTGAGTATGGAGGAAGGGGATGCTATCTTTTCCACCTTGACTGATGCGCACGATACTCCTGATCGTTCTTCTTCTCCAGCTTCGTACCAGGGCGAGGTTCTCGATTTTGATAACAATTCTCTTGACTCGTAGTGTAGGCTTGTCCTAGTGTAACATCATTGTTTTTGGAATGATAAAGAGTGTGTTTTCTTGTCTTTGATGAGCATTTGTGAAGTCTTGAAGGTCATAAGCATGTTTTGTCAGAAGGAATTTTTGAAATTTTTATGCGGCTTTTTGTCATATAGCAAACACGCTGACAGGAGTCAGACTTGAAGCTCCCAGGACGATAAACCTCTGCATCTACAAATCAGGTTAACTCGAGATTTGCATCAATCACCAATCACGAGTCCAACCAACCTCAAGGTTTGTAGGATAGCCAACCATACTCAAGGCATTGGCGACATGGGTGCAAGAATTGGTCCGAGAGATCTTCTCCTTAGCAGGAGTAATGAAGACTTGATTAGACGAAGAAGAAGTAAAAGACATTGTCGGTTTAGTGGGCTGTTGGTGAGAAAGGTTGGAAGGGATCCAATAAGGTATGTCCGGCATCTCTGCCAGACTTATATATGTTAGGACCCTTCCCTTCGGTCCGACATACCTATCTCCCATCACTGCTCTTCATCACTGTCCCACACCACTCAAGGCTATGCATCAACTCTCGCTCGAGGCTAGTGACCGCTCATCTTGGTCAGCTTGATTGTAGGATTCCTCATACTGTATCATCCTTCATCATCAATCACTCATTTGTTCACCATTCTTGTTCTATGATAACAACTTATCATGCCTTTCATGACCTAATGATTCTAGACCTTCATTCTGGACTTTTCTTATCTCCAAGATGCTCCACTTTTGTTCCAGTTTCACCTTCAAGGACGCATCTTTCTCATTTACTTCCTGACCGCTCCTTTGAGTCAGCAGACCCACTATACTCCACAAGGTTATAGTGTTCCCACACATCCCTTGTAGGTGTCAGGGCCACTCTTCACCCTAAGCTCTACTGCGCCTAAGGTGCTCGTCTAGAGAACAAATCAATCTAGACACGAAGCACAACCACAACCTTGTGATCGCTTCTCCGGTAGGTGTTCCTGTAGCACAAAGGGGGTAACCCAGTAGGACAATCTCGAGCGACTTTGTCGATGAGAGCCTCAAACCGAGGGCTTATCTCGAAGAGTGTTGGTTCTTGACTCGATGGGAGTGAAGGGGAGACAACGATTAAGAGATACAACTGAGTGGAGGAGAGCAAGAGGGATGCTGGGGTTTCTTCCAAGGGAAAGATCTCGGCTTGTCCGTAACAGCGCAAGAGGGCTGAGAAGGGGAGAGGATTTCCTGGAATTGCAAAGCTAAGGAAACACCAGCCACAATCTAGCTACCTATATATGAAGAGGGCCCTGACCGTGACAGATGTGACCGGAACAATGCGAAACCAGTGTAGGGAGAGAAAGGAGGGAACGAATGAGTGTGTGAGAACTACCAAAACCTAAAAGGGTAACTTGTACCAAAAATGGGAAGGTAGGGGTTGGAGCTGATAAATGAGTGATCAGTGTGAAACAGGGGTTGAAGATCGATGATGCTGATGAAGATGAAACGCGTAAGATGAGTGAATGGGATGATGCATCAAAGATGGGAATGAAACGAGTCCGAGAGAGTCCAGAATCAAAGTCCAGGTCATGATGTCATAATCGTGTCATGATGATGCAATGGGTGACGTGGGATGGTGTGATGATGGCAAACGATGGTGTGATCATGGCGTAAGAATGTCGATGGGGCTGACCAAGGTGGGCGGTGAATGACGTCGTGAGCGGTGATGGATCCTGAACGAGCGGCGATGCGAGAGATGGGCGGTGATGTGGAATAGAGTAGTCCCTTGATGATGAGAAAGGGACTCGGGCCGAAGGGATGATGGGAGGGATAGGAGGAAAGCATATAAGCAGGGCGAGTATGCGATCAATCCCCATCAAACCTTCTGCTACTCTTCACCAACAACATCTCTTCATCTACACACCTGATGTCTATGCGCAATGTGGCTAGTCCTGATCTTGGTGATGTCGGTTCTCGTGCTGTATTCGTTGCTCCCAATAATTGGGGTGATATCACCCGTTGGGACAACAGAAGACACACGACCAGTAGGACCAACGGGGTCGGAGCTTATCCCCAGCCTCTCGAGGTGAGTTGACTCGATGCACTTGGATGTCTTGGATCTGATGGGCGTGGACGTAGATCATGTCTCGGATGCGGGGGTCGGACACTAGTGACACCTTATCAGAGTGCCACTTGGATGACCGACTCTGGGGCTACGCGATCCGTGGTTCCGAATTCTGGAGGAATCGAGACAGGGACGCCTGGAGAGATCCAGTCTTAAGTCAACTCTTCAAGATGGGAATCTTCGACTGGGAAGGGGAAGATAAGCTGATGCACCAAGCGAAGCAAGCTGTTCGGGTTGGAACGGCTACCAGCCTCCGGATCTGGATGAGGGTTCTTGAGATCCAAGAGCGGGTAGGTCCAGCTGTTGTAGAACGATGGTTGTTCAACAACTAACTGAGCCGTTTACAGCGAGACGCTTTAGAGCAGGAATGGCGCCAGAGTGTGAAGGACGCCACTCAGGTCTTTGGTCGTGTTGATCAAGACTTGAGTGCGTTGGACGCTCGCGTGAAGATGCTTGAGCTGTTCCGTCACGGGTTCGAGATGGCCGAGTCGATCATTGATTCGGATCGGGCTCAGTTCCTCAATGCTGTTGTCAAGCTTTCGGAGGAGAACAAGATCATGGCGTCGAAGATCGAAGATCTCGAAATGTCCATTGCCTTCCATGAGGCCAATGGTCGGGTCGATGCCACGAGGATCCAGTCGTTGGAGGAGCGGTTTGACGATTTGAAGAATGCGGTGTCTCACATGGAGGGTAAACTCTGTACGTGTGGTGACGAGGTAAGAGTCTTTCCTTGCAATCTTTAGACGCAAGATTGACTCTTAGTGTAGACAACCAAAGCTGAGGAGGAGGAGGAGTTGGAGTACGCCTCCGATTCTTCTTATCATAGTCCGCCAAGTGCCGGATCGGGTCGTATCCTCATGGTGCCTGTTTCCGATCTGGAGATTCATCCGGATGCTAGCTCTGCCGAGGTGCCGACTGATGCTCCGATGGAAGGGGAATCGACTTCGAGTGAGGAGAGGTCAATGAGTCCGCTTCATCTGGAGGAGGAGCGTGAGGAGGAGCATAAGCTCAGGGTCGTTTGGATGGGCGAGATCAGGGAGGATCCTTTGGGAGGATGGGAAGGGTCTCGTGATCTTCCAAAGATCGTTGAATCTGAGGCTGAGGACTTGATGTCGAGTGTCCTTGACGAGCAGCCTATTCTTCCCAGTGCAGTGAGTGGACCTCGCTGCATTTGGTCTTCTGGGGGACTCAAGCTGAAGAAGTACCATCCTTATCGTCCGTCCGCCTATTTCCTAGGCAACCTCCGCGGTCTTCCAGCAACCGAGGATCTTCGAAGAAGGTACCTTGCCGCCTGTGGTCGGGACTTCCGATCGCCTTCAAGTCGAGGCAGTGATGCCGACGAGTCCGCTGCAGATGAGAGCGACTCTGATGGACATGGGGGCTCGGGGTTTGCAGATCAGGTCGGTTCTCGACTTGCTGAGTCAAGTGATGGACGCGATCCAGGTTCAGCAACTTGCCTGGTTCCTGTCGAACGAACGGGCTATCCAAGAGGGGGAATTGGTTGGGCAGCCTTTGTCCGTGGGGGAGGAGATGGCAGAGGATCTTCTTGCTGAGGACCAGGGAGAGGTGCACAACTTCGAGGGGAACAATGACCATTAGATCGACTTCTTGTAGTGGGGCCAAAGAGCCATGTGACCGTATCTTGACTGTTCGCAGTCATCGAATGAAATCATCTTGTGTTTTTGTCTTGCATCATGTGTCGTAAGATGGAGAGATAAGAGGGAAAGGAATGTGCTGAATCGAGTTGGTCGTAGAGTCTTCATGAATGACTTGTGTTTTGTTGTTTTTATAAAGTTTTTAAACGGGGTTTTCTTCATGACAGCAAACACGCTGACAGTAGGTTTACAATTATTCTCTCCCCTTCCTCAAAGTTCTACTACTAGTGTTACGGTTACTGTCACGCCTCTCTCTACAGTATATAGACCAGTAGGCAGTCACTGTAACTCTTTGAATCTCAGGAAATCCTCTCCCCTTCTTAGCCCCAAGTGCTATTATGGACAAATGAGATTATTTCTGCTGAGAACCCAACTCCTCTTCGCTCTCCTTCTCTTCTGTTGTAACATGTTCAAAGCAAGAATCGCCCAGAGTGAGCTCTCTATTGTCTTTCATGTTATAGGATACCTACTGGTCTAGCCCTGACATGTTGGATCATCAGAAGAGATAGTTTGTAGACTATCTGAGGTGCTCCAGGAGCTTAGGGTGAGAGAGGCCCTGACACACATCGTGATATCATAACACTGGTAAGTGAACACAGACCGAGCTGGTTCTGCAGTGTCATGAGTTCGACTCTGGGTTGGACACATAAAGTTTCAACAAGATGTCCCTGAAACTACCACAGTACTTGTCCTGACAGACATTTTTCTCTCCAAACCCTGTTCCTTAACATCACCTGTACACTTGCTGTGTTCAACATCTCTCAGCACCACCTGGTGAGAAGCCCGAGGTAAAGTACTGTGAATGCATCATCCAGGGAGTTGTGGTTTCCGCCTCCTGCTTTTCCGCTCTCATGTCCACTTCGGTAAGAAACCGATGCACTATTGAAGGCATCCCCTCCCGTTCAAGCGTGTAATCAAACCCCGTTCACCCGTGAGTTTGAAGTTGGTTAGATATGTGCATGCGACGTTCGATCGCTCGTGATGAACTTATGTATCTTACTGCCTTCAATTTTCATACCTTATATCATTCTGTTACGCATTTTACAAGATACAAAGATAGTCATCATGTCACTATCGGCCCTCATGAGATTCACACCTTTCCGGTGTTATCCTGTTAAGCCACAGCGGGTCAATCGTGCGAATTAGAATTGGAAGCCCGTATGCACATACCACAAGATCAGATCCTCCACTCGAAGTCTTCGAAGGCTTCCTCCCGAGTGGCTCCTTCTTCCCCACTCTCAAGATGCCCAAGATTATCCCAGTCATCACCAAGATTGCGACCGCAACGACCGTCAAGCCTGCGCCCAAAAATCCTGCACCGACCGGGCTCACGCTTCCACCCCACCTCAATCCCTCTCCACCCAGGCCCACGTTCCCTTGCAGGGTTTTCCCCTGCAGGAATTGACAACCGCGCGAATCGTTGTTCCCACACGTCGCGCACCATTCCGGCAAGGTTTCGATAGCGATTGGGGCGAGATTGTCGATGAAGGTTTGGACGGGGACATCTCCAGAGGTCGAACCCATGATTCCATAAGTATGGTAGGACGGATCGTCCGTACCATTCTTGAAATTAAACCGGATGAAGGGCCCGCTCGTTGGGGATGTGCGGACTTCGAACGCGATCGATCCGGCGAAGTTTACTGGGAGGAAAAAAGGAAAGGAAAACTGATCAGTATCCCAACGCCACACCTGATGACAAAACGGGCAAGACACTAGACACTCACCGACACCAGCGAGGCTATCATTCATCTGGGCCACACCGGTGACATTGAACAACGAGATGAAGGGCTTGTAGGAGGACGCGGTATAGGTGAACTTCAAAGGGTCGGATGCATTTAGGATACGGTTGATGTATTCCGTGAGGGGAGGCACGAGTGTCCGAGCAGCGACTGGAATCGACGATCACCGTTCCGCAAATGGGGTGCGTCAAAACATTGGACGCACCGGTACTAATGGCCCCGGGATCCGGGGAGCTGAATACATAGTACTCGTGCCAATTCGCTAGATCCCTCGCCTGTTCGAGGAATGTAGGGGGAAGCTCCCTCGCGAAAGTGGCATTGTGAATGGATTGAACCAAAACGTAGTCGAAAACCTGCAAATTAAATTATATCATGAGGCATGTGGCACGAAAACCGCCTAAAGAAGATGGCTGACGTTCCACTATCCCAGGGTTTTAGTCAAGATCGGGTTATAGGCGCACAGGGAGGCGCACGTACCATGTTTTCAAAGGTCGCAGGCCTTCCATCAAGATACGGAGTGAGTGCTTCAAGGAACCGACTGCTTTCCTGTGCTTTCTCTCGGAAGAACGACGAAGCGTAAAGCTCCTCCGTCGCCTCTGTGAATGTCTGGATACCGAACAAGAGACCTAAGCAACCTCGAAATGGAAATCTACCAATGACTTACATTACAGGAAGTCCAACCCTCCAAAGTGAAATCGTTCTCAGGCTCCACCGATTCGACTAAATGCGTCATTCAAAATTCTAGGTAGTTGCGACTTCCGATCAACTTACTCGGAACGTTCTATAATGCGGGGACCGGTAAGCCGTCGTATAAGGAAGGAGAAACGCTTAATGGGCTCACGAACCTGATACCCGTCCAACGGCCCGACAATAACGGTTCCATTGGCGAGGGTTTCATTGTAACTGACCTGTGCGGGCCACATGCCCTGCATAGCTGACATGGCGGAGCTGTAGATCACACCTCCCTCTCCTCCTGTATCGGCCCTGATGAGAATTTCATCCTGCTGCACCAAGTCCGCGGAGACGGTCGGAATGAAGTGAGGAGACGAGGGGGTCAGGTATCTCGAACGAAGGTATTGTCCAAGCTGGTAGGACTGCTGGTTCCCCAGGGGAGTGATTTCCGTGTCCGAGGGGGTGTATGTTATGGGATCTTGGTAGAAACCGCGCCGATCACCATGACGGGTGATAACAATTGCACCAAGAAGCTGAGAGTCGGTACTCATCGTAAATGCGAAGAAGGCGTCAGGAAATGGGGTGGGAGGTGGAACAGAAGGTCCACGAAAACACGAGTCGACCAAAATGGGTCGTTCTTATATTCGTTTCCGGGCTGGTAAGAAGCGCCGACGGGGCACAGGAAACATTCCATCAAATTCCAAAGACGTGAGGGGTGGGTCAGATGTTCGTCTGACATTGGGTGTCTTATGGTCGCCCATCATCAGGGAAGTTCGAGTTCACCGAGAAGACCCCCCAACCCGCATTGTGGTCCAGGCGCATACAATAGCGAACGTAGAATGAAGGCGAGGTCATGGCCGACCATCGTTGAATTAGATGCGGGATAGGCAAGACAGGGACCGGAAACCCAGACCGTCTTGCCGACGAATGACAGGAGATGTAAAGGAGGGAGTACAGCAGTTTGCATCACTACGTGAACACGGAGGTCACTCACCAGACCAGTTATCTAATGACAGTTATATGACAGTTCCCACATTTGGGTAATTGGTCAGCCCGAGATCTGAACATGTCGACACGGGGCGTCTATGGGGGCAAGGAGTTCAATCAGCCCTCCACACCTCGTTCTCGCACCGTCATGGTTGGTACATACGCTCTTGGTTTGAAAAAAAATCCTACCTCCAGGGGCAGATGACGAGAATGGCCACCATGGCCTCCAAAACCCCTCCCGCTTTGCCCACCATCCGGAGGTGTGAGTAAGTCACATGCAATGCTACGCCTAGCCACGGACGTCGCATTCTATTTAGTTGCTACGGACAAGGACTATGCCTGTTCCCTCGTGGGGGCATGGCCCTCAATCTAGTCGGATGAGATCCAACAGGAGTGAGGTTCCGCGTGTGAGCTTCACTCGCGACAGTTTCCCATATCCTCGCCTGCATGTAAATTCTGAGGGCGTTGTCACAGCGCTGCAGAGCGTAATGAAGAGCTTGAGGTCATGGTGTCTCACCCCCCATGGCATGTTCACCGTCGCTGCCGCAGGGAACGGTGTCTGAGCCAGCCATCTGGTATGACCTGGCCATCGTCCCGCTCTGGATGGGTGGAGCCCCATTACAAATTGTGAGCATATAGCTAGGGTGTGTAGCTACAGGCAAAGTGCGAAAGACCTGAATGCCGAACGCGCTCTCGAGAGGAGCGGGAAATCGTTGACGGGTCCGGCCCTGCTGATATGTTCGGATCTTACTCTGACAAATTACCCAAATGCGGGAACTGTCATATAACTGTCATTGAATAACTGGTCTGGTGAGCGACCTCCGTGTTCACGTAGTGATGCAAACTGCTGTAAGGTACTTTGTAGAGTCTATTTCTTCTTGACGGCTTTGATCCGGATCTGTTCGGTCCCAACAAAAATCCCCTACATGGTAACGGGGTCAAATGACGCGTCTGAGATGAAGAAGGCAAGAACCAGGCGTACCTTGCCCTTATACGGCTCCGGCGGCCTCCATTTCCTAACTTTGGCCGCAAACAACCCCAACTGGTGCTTGTCCGTACAGCTCAGAACAATCTTCGTCGCTGTCGGAACCTCCGCCTTGATGTGGGGCGGAATGGGCACGAAAACCGAATGAGAAAAACCCAACTTCATGTTCAACCTCTTCCCGCTACCACCATGCTCAGTCCCCCTCGGGTCGTCCTCCAACGCGGCACGATACCCAACTCCCACTAAGTACAGTGGGACGCTGAACCCCTCCGTCATCCCAACGATCGCGTTGTTAATTAGTGTCCTCGTGAGACCCCACATGCTCCGTTGTTTTTTCTGGGTCGCATCATCCACAGAGAGCGCGACGACACCGTTTCCGGTTGGGGTGAGGTGCATATACGGTTCGAGCGGGACGAAGGTCGAGCCTAGTGGCCCGGTAACTTCGAGTTTTGCAGGTGTCGTGTTGAGTGTGACGGACGGGGGAACTGGAATGGGCGTTTTGCCGATGTGGGAGGTGTAGCCATGGGCTGGTCGCGTTGAGGAGAAGCAGCGAACTGCCCTCTGGAAGACAACAGGCCGAGGGAGCATCCGGTAAAGGTTGTGCCTTCCTTTTTGGGAAAGGCGCCAGACCTCCCTCCGGACCTGTCGTCTCACATGCAGTGCCCCGGGAACTGAGCGATTCATAGGCCCACCCTCAGGAACATGCCCGCCCCACCGGCGTAGACATACCCTCCTTCCAGCTTGGTCGTATTTTATGGTAGACAAGAATAATTACATGATCATTGCCTCAGGCCAGGTCCGTGGAGAATGTTCTACCTTGAAACTGATAAGATATGCAATCAGCTTTCAGTGACCGTTCATGCTACACGCATCCCCGACCAGCCCCAAGTGTGCCTTGGAACTCTGAGTCTTAGTTACGCCCTTGGACAGGGGCGGATACCCCCAAACACACACCAGTTGCTAGCCTTCGAGGAGGAATACGAGAGCGGGAAAGTATTCAGACCCTTGAATTTCACGGATCGCGATCATGACGGAGGGAATTGGCGGTTTGTGCCGACACATTTATCTTTCGTCACGGAAAAACGGAGGACCAGGCCTCCAACCGTGGGTGTGGCCGTAGGGGTTGGGTATATTACAGGTGCGGATCAAGTACACTTGGCGAACTACCTAGAAGCTCTGAGTGGTGTGAATGTTTCCCCGTTCTTCGCCTGGCGACTAACGTCAGTACCACCTCAAAGCCAGAGTGTTTCCCGGGCTTCAGATTTAAACCTTGGGCATTGTAGCTGGGCGACATTAATTGCCTCGGCCAGTGTAGACCAGATCTCGCGTTTCGGGCAGAATTTCGGATAAGGTACTTGTAAATTCTGTATCCCCAGCTGTCGCAGTCCGCCCGGAAAGGTTCACAAGGAACAATCCTGGAACACTACGGGGGAGATGAGGTCAACATAGAGATGGAGAAAGGGGGGCTGGCGGGACTACTCACTGTGAACAGGCTCGTAAACCCCACGGTACACATAAGTCCCCCCTTATGTTGCATGATCCTCGCCACTGACTGGGGCTACCGTCGCGTCGAGACGTTGAGATTTGCTAGTTCCGTCAATAGCCTGGCCTTTTCGTTCAAAAGTGCAAGACGGTGTTGCGAAGGGGAGGTGTGTCGCGTAATAAGTCGAGGGAGGCCCTCAGAAGCGCAACCCAATCCGGCGTAAGATGCCACTTTCGGGGTATAAACCATTCGGTGGGTGGTGTTCACGTTGTGACTTGCAAGGAAAGCCTTGACTTCCTCTTCATGATTAACGGTCTGGATCCAGCCAGCGTGCTGAATCGGAATCTCTTGCTTAAGCGAGCAATCACAATATGATACATCCTCTCCGTCGCCGGTGCGTGACTCCGGCGCTTCAGTGGGTTGTGAAACCCGGGGAGAGGGATGGGTGAGATGGGGACTAGGTTGTTGGGTGAATACGCGGGGTGTGGCAGGAGGGGTAATCGTTCGGTCGTCGTCGAATGACATGGTCATTACAGAGGTATCTGTTTCGGGGTGACTAGCATTGACCATGGAAAGGGTAGTGTGCGCGCTATCAGTCAGGGACGACCGAGTGGATGGGGTTTCTGTTCGAGCACGGTGAAGGGAGGAAGTTGATGAGATGGTGTTGTCACGAGCTTTGCCAAAAACATCCTCGTCTTCATCGTCTTCGTCGTCATCCTCCCCCGCCACAGTGGCCACCCCCTCTCTGCTCGGCCGCGTGATGACGCCCTCCTTGAATCCCAACGGAAGAATCCCTGACTTCTGTCCTAGCCAACACAACAACTCGCCCACAAAGACCGTCTCGCGCTCTTCACCGCGCGCAAGAGCGCGAGGGTCGACGTCGCTCAATCCCACGTCCATCTCGATGATGTCGGTCTCCAATACGCCCAAGAAGATCTTCATGGCTTCCACCTTATCCAAATCACTTCGGGACTCTCGAATCTCCTTGGGTAGGGGAAGTCTGGATTCGAGGATACATTCCAGTATCGCCAACAGCATCCGCGGTGTCAGGTCCAAGGGGGATTCGAGAACGAAATGAAGCCTGAGACCCTTCAGCAGGACATTCAAAGTGGCGGTCAGCGCATCGAGGGACTGGCAATGAGAGTCGTTGAGTTCTTGGATATTAAGGGTCGAGATGGTTGCGGTCATGAAAGGGTGGGGGGAGATCGGCCCGAACTCCCGTGTGGACCTCTGAGATAATTCCGGTTCGTCCGATCCGTGTCGGCTCTCGTTGCGGCAACTCTCCCGGGGAGATCACTTCGCACCACGACCACCATGGCCAAGTACTGGGAATGTTTGCAACCAAACCTCATCGCTTGGATCATTGCTCAGAAGCTTTTTTGGGTCGCAACTTCTCCTCTGAGCCCGGATGGTCATGTCAACGTATCTCCGAAGGGCGTTGCGGGGACATTCCACGTCATAGACGAACGTAGGGTATGGTATGAAGATCTGACAGGGAGTGGTACGAATATCCGCTTGATTTTCCACTTCAGAAGCTCACGGCGATACGATCTCAGGAATCGAGACAATCTCTCATATACGCGAGAACGGTCGGATCACTATCATGTTCAACGCCTTTGACGGCGCTCCACAGATAGTACGGCTCTTCGGGAAAGGTGGCTGTTGCTCATACTTATTAAGGCCCACACACGCTGATGTTGCCCTCCAGGAACCGTTTATGAGTTTGGATCAAAGGAGTATATTGAACTCATCCCTCCCGAGAAGAGGAACCCTGGTTCTCGTGCGGTGATCATGGTAGACATCTACCAAGTCAGTTCGGTATGCAATCTCTTGCGCGAGCGACGACCAGTTAGAAACTCTTGACATCTGTTGATAGACTTGTGGATTTGCCGTCCCTTTCTATTCCTATCAGGGAGAACGACGTACCCTCAACCAACTTGCCAACACCAAAGAGCAAAAAGACAACGAAGCAGAAGCCGATGCAGAAAACCCATCGATGTGCAAGGCTGAGAGCGGCCTCAAAGAATACTGGGAGCAGAAAAATACCCGAAGTCTCGATGGGCTCCCCGGCCTTTCCTCTGCTTCGAATGTTGGATTCCGTCCAAATGGTTACAACGTAAACCTTTGGACCAAGTCACCACTTTTCGGCGAAAACCAGACGGAAAAGGTCGCACAAGAAACACGATATGTGGACGCCAGATTCCTGGCCGGCGTGGCGACGGGAGGATTGTTTGCACTGGTCTGCTATACTGCTTTGCACGCGCAATCACAGCTCTCCCTGTTGCGGTTATGATGTAGTTGATTCACTTCCTTTTCTGTATCACCAAATGTATCAGCAGTGACTGTACCGTGACTAGGATGTACTGAACCCAGCCGTTTGATCTCTCAGTCTTTCCGTCGCCTCCGCACCTAAGCGATGGCTGGGTCATCTCACGGTTACTATTATTCTCAGTCGTGCACTGAGGATCAGCAGGACAGTCAAGGAAGCTGGTACCTTACAACTCGATCCTAACAACCATCGTAAAGAAACCGCAAGCCATCCACGAGGACGTGCAGTTCTTTACCGTCGGCAACCTCGGTGCCAGCCACTCGCGAGGGGAGAGAAATATGTAGGTCCTTCCAAAATCCGGGGACGTGAGCAACACAGCAATAGTCTTATTTCAACTTTCTTACTACCCTTGTGAAACAAATGAACAGAAGACCCCTCGCAACATAAAATTACGACACGATCCTAACGTAGAAACAGATATAGCTTCCTTGTGAGCAGTAAATCAGCCGCGAGGGAAATTCACATATACCCAACCCGATTCCCAACAAGCCAATAGGTCGTCCCGCCGGGACCTTCCTCAACCCAACCCAGAGGACCCAAATCGCACTCTGCGCATGTCAATAACTTGACCGGCCGCGGGCCGTCTGATGGCTCACCCGACGATCTGTCGGTGGGTAAGGTCTTGGAGAACCCGATATTCTCGAATACCATGGGGTTTGCTGGAGGTCCTATTTTCCACGCTGACATTGACTCAGGTGGAGCAGGGAGATGGGGGAGGAGATCTTGTGGTGGAAGATTCTGAGGATTATCAATCTGCTGGGGTCAGAATGCTACCGGCTCGCAAACTTCGATAGACAGTTACCGTGGCGCTAGAACGTTCCACGAGGGTTGCGGTCTTCGCGAGGAGGATGATACTCCTACACACTATCCGAGGGCAGTAGAGTCGTAGCTTGTTTAGCCCCCGTTCATCAGCCAGTTCCGAGGGTCCTCCTGGAAAATCTGACATGAATCTTTTATCCGGCCGGTGTGCATCGGATTGCTCGCTTTGCCCTTGGAGCGCTTCAAGGATCCGACGCTGTGTCGCAGGATCCGGTATATGCGGCTGAAGTGAGTATCGCAGCTCGAACCATGATTTCGAACCGTGGACAACTTCGCTCTTCCCAATCAGTTTGAACCCAGCGGCAACATAGAAATTGATCAACTCCTCGTGAGCGATCAACGAGATGCAATCGTACGGCCCATCCGTCCACCGCCTGGTGTACTCTTCCAAAAGAGCGGATCCGATTTTCTGCCGCTGGTGTTCTGTGTCGACACAAACCGAGTGAACGCAGATCGTCTTCCCTTCTGGGTCGTGGGTCGTCATCGATTCATGCGTAAGGTTTTCGGATTTGGATAGGGTAGAGCATATGAACCCGAGCAGCTGCCTCTTATCTCCCTCATCGTAGGCTCCCAGGAAGAGGTCTGGAGCGACGGATTGGCGATAGACGAATTGTTCATAAGAGCCAGCTTCATCTGCAGGATACGCTAGGCTTTCCGTCGGCAAATGGGGCTCATAGGGAGGGGTTTGTTTAACGCTCACCGGCCGTTTCGATCCCATGCGCCTCTTGCACCTGTTCCGCAGGGACGGGGGCAAACAAGGGCGTCATCTTCTCCTTTCGATAATCGATATTTCAATGATCAGACCTACGAATGACCCAGAGAATATGATTAGAATGCTGTATGATTCGTGAGGCTCCGCTCACCGATCGGCCGTAATGTGGGCGGGTGACAACGTTTCCCGGATTCAATTCCAAGTTTCAACACCGCGTAGCGAGGATACACGTGACACGAACGGGTCCTGCACGCAGCATCCATCCTCCCTATTGTATGTGACGACTATCACCCAGCGCACATTCAATACTCAATGAGTGGGTGACCAGGGTCCCATGAAACAGCCGAGGTACAACGTTTACTCCTCAATATCTGAGGGCTCTCCAATCGAGCGATTAAGTGGTGGGGTGACGCCAGTGTGCGATGGGGTCGAAATGGGTGGGGTTGCAGCCCCCGTAACCTGGAAGATTAGCCCGTTTCGAGCGGAAGATGGTGTCTTGCGACTCCAGGTGCGCGGCTCAATTTAAAACGATCGGCGACCCATCATAACGGTTTCCTTGGGACAACATCCGGCAAGGCTTTATTTTACACACCCTACTAAGGGGCTAGATTGTTCTATCAATGGCCGTGACACTGGGGGAAGGACTTCTACACGTTGTCGTCCACCATGCACCACCTTCGAACAAGCCCATCGCCGCCAGCGACACCTACGAGCAGCCGGCTACCCACACATACATCACCGATTGGGTTCATAAAGAAGGAACTTGTCACAGCCTACTCCAAAGCCAAATCTCCGGGGGTGCTTGCCGCTTCGTCTAGTGCTATCGCCTTATCTATTGGCTTTTCGCGTTGCGTTCCTTCAGATGCTGGTTCCAGTGAACCCGGGTCGTCAAAAGAGTCAGGTTGGAGGACGGCATACGGAGCAGCGAGAATGGCCGTTGAGATCGCCGAGGTATCCTCTGCCAATATGTTTTTACCGCTTGCCGCCGTTGTTGGTGCTCTCACGGTTCTCGTAAGGAACTACGATGTGAGTCGAATGTCTCGCGCCAATCAACTACTGATGGTTTTTACAGCAATCCACTGCCAATGCAGAACAGATCAAAGAAATCGAGGAAAGGATACAGTCGCTTTCTGAGGTACTCGCATCCCCAGCGAGTGACCAGGACAGTGGAGAGAAGGCGCGGAGAGAGGGTTTACAGAAGTTCGTTGTCCCTTTAATGAGATGGCACCGTCACATCACTAAGCCGTATGGATTATTCGCAGGAAGTTAGCTGGGATTATTGAAAAACTCAGACCGCTGTCGGAGCAACACGGACTTCTGAAGTTCCTGCAGAATGTTGACTGTACTAGCACCTTGAATGGCTTCGTCCAAGATCTAGCTTATGCCGTCACGGACTACCAGGTATGCATTGTGGACCTACAGTGCGAAGTATCTCATGTTTTATATAGACGTCAATACAACAAAACATATACGAGAACACAAGGAGAATTGATGAGAATACCCGAAGCGTTATTGTAAGACGATCTTTTCAGATTGGCCTGGGAGTTATTTGACACCAGAACTATCACCAGGAAGCTGCAGACGTCGAGTTCTTAGCAAAGTTAGATCCAGTGCATAATGCGGGATATCAAGCTGGTCACCACGACACGTGCCTCCGGGGAACTCGAGAGATCGTCCTCGGTGGAATCATGCGATGGGCCAAAGATCCTCGGGACAGACACGTCTTCTGGCTCAATGGGTTAGCGGGAACGGGAAAATCGACCATCGCGCAGACGTTCTCCGAAATGGCTGCGAAGAATGGAACCCTCGGTGCCAGCTTTTTCTGTTCTCGCGATTACCTCGATCGAAGGGAACTCAAGAACATCTTTCCTACGCTTGCATATCAGCTCGCATGCCGTTACCCCTCATTTCGAAGCCAGATTATTCGGGTCATAAAGCAGGATCCTTCTGCATCACGCAATTCGCTTGTATCTCAACTCAGGGACTTGATCGTGGAGCCCCTCACCTCCACGGGCATCTCGTGCGTCATCGTCGTGGACGCTCTGGACGAGTGCGTCGACGATCAACCCGCCTCAGCTATCCTCTCCATTCTCGGTCGTTTCGTCAAACAACTACCATCGGTAAAGTTCTTCATCACGGGAAGACCGGAACCTCGCATTCGAACTGGATTTCGCCTCCCCCTCCTGGAACCATTCACTCAAATCTTCTTGCTACACGAGGTTAAACTATCTAGCGTCGACGAAGACATCCAATTGTACCTCCGGGAGAAACTGACTGCGGTTGCCAAACGAAGGAGCGACTTCGATCTCCCCAACCCGTGGCCCCGTGTCGAGGACCTCACAGCCCTCACCAAGAAGTCATCCGGGCTATTCATTTTTGCTTCCACCCTCGCCAGGTTTATTGAATCGGAGCACCATGAACCTAACGAACGCCTCCGGCTCATCATTGCCACGTCAGACAGCACTGTTCACGAGGGCTGTGCAGGCATCGATCCACTGTACAGTCAGGTTTTTCTGAACGCTTTCTCTGATATCAAGGAGGATGCGGTGTTCGCGAATTTAAGGAGGGTCTTAAGCGCAGTAATCCTAGCATTCAACCCACTGTCTCGAGCACAGGTCGCAAAGATACTTAATATCAACACATCTCTCATTACGACCACCCTGCGCCATCTCCACTCAGTGCTTCTCGTTCCCGTTGACGACACCACGGAAATCCGCGTTTTCCACAAATCACTCCCGGACTTCCTGCAGGACCGCGACCGTTGTCCCGACGTCAGGTTCTTCATCGACTCTCCCGTTCACCATGGCGATATGGCACTAGGATGTTTGGAGTTGTTGAAAAACCTCAACCCAAATCCTTGTTCCTTGAGCGACTTCGCAATGAATCGGGACGTAGTCGATCTCCCAGACCTTCTGGAAGACAAGGTCGGGGGCGCTTTGCGGTACGCGTGCGCATATTGGGCTATGCACGTTCGATCCTCTCCAACCACCAGCGACTTCTCCATTC
>Ga0307517_10006524_pt1 | contig 17264 bp, 13 predicted proteins | sample 23_EM_MG_FD_194515 | JGI IMG/M metagenome (GOLD analysis project Ga0307517, IMG submission 194515) | Populus trichocarpa ectomycorrhiza microbial communities from riparian zone in the Pacific Northwest, United States - 23_EM | ecosystem: Host-associated > Plants > Roots > Unclassified | place...
TTTCGCTTAAAAATCTTAAACAATTTGGTGGATAGAAGTTTCTCTATGCTGTCAAATGAAGCTTTGGTTGACTGGCTATGACTGATTAGGGTTTAATTAAACTTGTATCTAATATTTTGTGCAGGACATGATCAGTGCTGGCATGGATACGACAGCAATCACAGTGGAGTGGGCAATGGCTGAGCTAATCAAGAACCCAAGGGTTCAACAGAAGGCTCAAGATGAGCTAGACCGAGTGGTTGGGTTCGAACGTGTCATGACTGAAGCAGATTTCCCAAATCTCCCTTACCTGCAAGCTGTAGTCAAGGAATCGCTGAGGTTGCACCCACCAACACCACTGATGCTACCTCATCGTGCCAGTACTACTGTTAAAATCGGCGGCTATGACATCCCTAAGGGATCAGTTGTTCACGTAAACGTATGGGCTGTGGCTCGTGATCCGGCTTTGTGGAAGAACCCTTTAGAGTTCCGGCCGGAGAGGTTCTTTGAGGAGGATGTCGACATGAGAGGTCATGATTTCAGGCTACTTCCATTCGGAGCTGGAAGAAGGGTGTGTCCTGGTGCACAGCTTGGTATCAATCTGGTCACGTCTATAATCGGTCATCTGCTTCACCATTTTCATTGGACCACCCCTGATGGTGTCAAGCCAGAGGAAATTGACATGTCAGAAAGACCTGGACTTGTCACTTATATGATGACCCCATTACAAGCAGTGGCCACTCCTCGCCTGCCTTCACACTTGTACAAACGGATGGCTTCAGATATGTGATTTGCACTTTGCTGCCGTGGTTGTACTTGGATTATATTAGTTTTTGAATTGGAGATGGTCCATCACCAAGTCTGAAATAAAGAACAAGAGCTACATGTGTTGTATGCCTATGGTTTGGAATAAATGATAGGAAAAAACATTAGCTGCATTCATTAAGCAGTCAATATTTTGTATTTGAGGTTGTCAACTCAAGCATTTCAATATAGACAGATATGATTTGAGGTAACTCATAAAAGCCACATCTATGCCATAAAGCATCAATATATACAGATTCAAACATAAAGCATAGTTGCCAGAGTAGTGTGTTTATTGTTCTATATCATAATGCAGGTAGCAGCACACCAAGGCACACATGGTTTTAGCATATTATGGCATCAAATTCACATGAAACTTTCCTTCCATGTTCTTAATTACTTCAACCTTGAAATTTTCTTCTTTTATTCCCCTCCTCAATTTCAGAAGCAGATTGAATTTGGCATAATCTTCAATGACCTGCAACATCAAACCATGGAAAAATCAGTCGGAAAACTTCCACATTCACATATACCATAATGCTCACAGGTCGGAAAGATCAATCCAAGTATGGGACACAACAGAAGCAAGATTTCGAGCTCCAGCATTGAAAAATGCCAACCTTGGCTTTCGCCAGAAGGATCTCTACAAGTTCATATGGGGACAATGAGTTGGATCTCTTCTGAATGGACTTAACAGCATGATTTGCTGCATCTTGGACCTCAAGATCATTTGTTGGCACCAGTTGCCATCCTGATCCATGATCATCTGATTTGCATAACGTGCCTGATTAATCACTGTTTTGCGACTAAACTACTACTCAATAACACCCTTTTAAACAAAATCTACATTTAACTAAGATTGTACATCTCCAATCCCGTTGACAGCAAAATTGGCTAATTTAATAAGAAATGATAGCGTTATACCGAAAAATGAAAACATGAGAAGAAAACCTCACACACCAATTCCATTCTCATTACAACCATCAACAGGAAAAAATAAAAACACAATCAATTGCTTATATCTATATATATAAAAAAGATCCATTACCTGGTTTAACACCGAGGTCAGAGGAAGTACCCCCTTCAACATGCTTGAATTCCTGCAACTGCTTGAAGTTCATCCACGGCTTCACCCAGACTTTAACTTCATACATCTTATTATTACCAGCATCAGTTGCCTCTACAGTAAGGTGGTATAGCTTACCAGCAACCACCTGCTCTTTCGCCTTCAACACCCTCACAAACTCAAGAATAGCATTCTGTCGACAATATCCAAAGTAAATACTAAGAAACCTAAGACCTTGCCAAAAAAGTAATCAAATTGACAAACATTAAATACTTGCACTAGCTATAATTTTCTGAATTCATTTAATGATCAAGTTGAACTCAGTTAGCACACTTTGGAAAGTACTCAAGAAAAAAGCTTGAGCACAAGGATCCATAGAAACTTGAATACTAAAAAGGGAGCAATTGAGAATAGCCATATATGCAAATATATTTGTAATATATTATCCCCATTATTATAAAAATTAAACAATTTTTTTCAACTAATTAGATTTTTTTTTCATCTTAATTTCTAAAGTAATGAATCAACTATCAATCATCCTGTTTTCTTGACAAATATTTCATAGAAACAAAAAAAAAATGAACAAAAATGGTTTATATGTTAGAAATACTAGAAAAAATATATCAAGCCATAAGATAAAGACTAAATCAACAAATAAATCACCCAAAAAAAGGGGAAAAAGCAAAACTCTAGTAAATGAAAATCAGAAACCATATATAATCTAAAAAAAAATTCAAAACTATAAGCACTCAAATCTCTCTATGACCCCTCTCAAATCATCATCATATTTGACAACAAAAAAGAAGAAAAATAAAACAAGAAAATTAAGAATTCAAAGAATTGCAACAAAGAAAAGAAAAAAGATCAAGAAAAAAAACCTCTTTCTTGTTATGTTCCTGGACAGCAAAACGAGCGAGGCTATCAATCTCTGCACTATTTTGAGAACCTTTACAGTCATGAACACCACCAAGCTTCATCTTCAAGAAGTTGTCCTGTCCGCAAAGACCCAGTTCAGTATAACACCCACAGAGCAAAACCAAGACACTCAAGATTATTAAAGAGGATTTATTCTTCATCGTCTTCGTCGTGTTTTTCAAACAGAAAGAGATCTATTCGGTTCTCTGTGTCTGTTTCTTCCCTGTTAAGGAATAAATTTTCGCAGATATTTAGTTAACTTGTGGTGGTTGATTTTGAAAGGTAGTTGGTCACCTCCTTCGATCTTAAGGGTTGGGTTGAACTTAAAATCACAAAGGGCTAAGCCCAAAAGCGTAGACCTCGGAAATAATCCAAGATGAATGCAACCACCCAAATATGGGCTTAGAGTCTAAGCAAAGGATTCAAATTTTAACTCTGCTCAAAGAAGGATATCATATGAAAATCATAGTGATTAAATCCAATCCCATCCATCTAACGATCTAACGATGTCATTTTATTTTTAAAAAATTAACAATGACATTATTTTATAACTTTTTAAGAAAATTGAATTGAGTTTTAACAAAATCCATCGCGTTATGGGTGGTCTTAGTGTTCGTTTCAAACTGAAATTGAATCTATTTTTTGTTAAAATTTAAATTATTTTTGTTTTAAATTAATATTTTTTTGTATCTTTGAATTATTTTGATGTTTTGGTGTCAAAAATAAATTTTAAAAAATAAAAAAAATATTATTTTGATGTATTTTCAAGCGAAAAACACTTTAAAAATAATATCTACTACATTTTCAAACACCCTCCAACTAAATCAACCTCAAATTGATATTTTTACACCTAAAACCATCGTGGAACAAGTCTCTTAAGTTGATTCTAGATCAAGTTTAATAAATGTGGTAAAAATTTGGAGAGAAAAAAAGATTTGAAGAATTTTTTTTGATAGGTGTTGTTTATATATCAACTTTTGTGCATTCAAGTTAGAATTAAATGGTTTATGGAATTTTTACTTCAAATGCCTGATTTATGATTTCCACTACAGTAGCCAAAGAAGAAATATCCCTTAATTCATTATGTTTGAATTGCAAAAATTTGATGAGCTAAATTAAGGAAACTAAATTTTTGAGTGTCACTTGAGAAATAATTTAGGTGATAAGGAGAAGAGACATATGCCTCATGTTATATTTATGTCAATGATTTTTTTTTTTTTTACTTGAGGACATACAAACGGAAAACGGCCAGGAAAGGAAATTTCCTCCGAAGAACAGATTGAGGGGGAAAAAAAAACATTAACCGCTAACTGGTGTGGTGGAGTACTCACTTCACTTGTGTCTAAAAAAAATCCACAGATCCCTACTTTTATCGGTTGTTCCTCTCTTCAAAAGCTGTATAGCGAGAAGAGAAAGGGAGCAAGAAAATAAATATAACGTAATGGGGCTAGAAATTGTGGAGCCAAATTCCTGCATAAGAGGATGCTGTACTAGCAATTCAATCCCACTTCACCTCCCTCCTTCTTCCTACACCCTCCTCTCTCCAATTGCCAAAGGTATGTAAAAAACTCTTCAAATTCTCTGACAGTTCGAGTCTTTTTAAGTTTTTGAATGTGGGTTTTCTTTCTTTCGGTGATTGATGTTTTCTTTTTGTGTGTGTAGGGGCTGAGAGTGTGGTTTATGGAGCTGTTTTGGATGGGAGAAAAGTTGCTGTTAAAAAACCAATCTTGTCTACTTCTGAGGACATTGATAAGTTCCATAAGGAGCTTCAACTCCTATGGTATCTATCCCTTTAACTTGTTTTTGTTAATGGGGATATGTGGTTTGCAATAATTTTAGATTTTAATGGGTTCTATTGAAACTCAAATCCCATTGCAATTTGTAGTTGGAAACAAAAGAAGGGATTTTGTTGCATTAACATATTGGGTTATGTTTATTCTATTTTTTTATTTTTATTTTATCTTCCTATTGGTTTTTGTGGAATAATGAAGCAAGCTAGATCATCCTGGAATTGCCAAGCTGGTTGCAGCTCATGCAAAGCCTCCAAATTATATGTTCTTTTTTGAATTCTATGAATCTGGTAATCTTTCTGAGAAATTACATGTGGAAGAATGGAGTCCAAATATGGATCAGGTGCTCATGATCACAGTCCAGCTGGGTATGGCTTGTTTTCACTTGAAAAGTTTATCTGTTTTATTTTTTTCTTCAAGATTAAAATTTTTGAAGTCATGTTCTGTGGTAGTGTTGGATGCAACTGAATTTTCTCACTAAATTGTATATTTTTATTGATTTGGTAAATTAGAAGATTTTTTTGTAAGGACATTGTAGTGTAATGTTACGTTGTTTTTCATTTTCACTGTTTTCTTCTTCCAGCAAAGGCTTTGCAATATCTGCATAACCACGAGATTGTACATAGGGATGTGAAACCAGCAAATATTCTTGTAATTATCTTCCATAAGCTTCTAGTCAATCCATGGTTTGCTTTTTGGTATTGGAAATTGTTGAAACACAATTTTGAGATTTTTTTCAATATGATGCAGCTTGATGAAAACCTTTGTCCACACTTAGCAGATTTTGGTTTGGCAGAATACCAGAAAAATCTTAAGGGAGTTTCTCTTGAGAACTGGAGATCATCCGGAAAGCCAACTGGTGGTTTCCATAAAAAGAACATGGTTGGCACACTCATTTATATGGCTCCAGAAATATTGAGGAAGGAGATACATACTGAAAAATCAGATGTCTATAGTTTCGGAATATCCATCAAGTAAGACTTTCAGAATGTTTCTAACTTGCAAAGCTTCTGTTATATTTAACCAGGAGAAGAATTTATTTGCATGTTTTTACTTGAGCATTTAAATTGTAATTGGTTAGTTCAAATGAGAAGTTTTTGGAAGCCTACACAGTTTCTTAAATACTCAGGCCATTGAATATGATTCAATTAAATAATTTTTAACCTTGGCCGAGCAATGGAAAGACAAATCCTCTTGTGGTCTCTATATTGACACATGGTAACTTGTCGATGTAGTTTCTTAATCAGCTATGTACCTGTCGTTGCGACAAGAAGTGATACAATATGTTTTGCAATTAATTTTACCCCTGAATAGTTATGGAATGATTCATGAAGAAAATTTGGCCCAAACAGTAGAATGAGAAAAAAAAAAGTCTTATAATGAGATAGGCTTTGCTAGTTGAGAGTGTTAAGAGCTAGATATATCAGTTTAGGTGGAGCTTGATTAGTTATGCTGCTTTACATGCTTAGACTAAAGTCCTTACCTGTTCATCAAGTAAGGTTTATATTCCTTGTTTTTTCTCATATACCCAGGCATGTTTTTATTCTCTTTAAGTCGCATATTAAAAATATTCATATGGTTTTCTCCCCTATGGAAAAGAAAACTCATTTCTATTCTTTTGCAGTGAGCTTCTTACTGGTGTCGTCCCATATACTGATCTCCGTGCAGAAGCTCAGGTCAGTCTTTCTTTTGTTTGGTTTGTTATTTATATCATCTTTCATTTTCAATTTTTTTTTGTATTTCCTGAACTATAGCTGTCTGTATTGAGTTTCTCTTGTGTTCTGATGCAAACCATGTTTTTTGCTATGTAATAGGAACAATTGATAACCAGAATAACTTCCTAACATCTAAATGTATGTGTTAGCTGGAAAAAAGTTCTTAAACTGTTTATTAAAACATGCACATACTAAATGTCACTCTTTTGTTCCGTTGATTTATTTACATTGTTTGATAAAGTATGCACATACAGTCATATCTAAAACACACGTGGAGCTGATCATAACTGTTTTATTTATGTGATTAGGCTGAGCCAGCTTGTAGAATTTGGGAACGCAAAGTTCTGTTTATTACATTCTCTTGGACACTCAAAACTATGTCTGGCATGTTCTGCTTTCCACTTAACATGAATAATTAGATTTTTTGGTTTTGGTTCCATAAATGCTGGCAGGCCCACACTGTACTGGAGATGAACTATACTGAACAGCAACTTACAGCATCTGTGGTGTCTGGTAAATTACGACCTGCTCTTGCTGGTCTGGGTTCGGGTGCTTCAGCAAGCATACTTTCATTAATACAGAGATGTTGGGATGACAATCCTCAAAATAGACCTTCTTTTACTGATATACTATTGGAACTTGATCCAATCTTGGAGAGTAGAAAGAAATCAATTGGAAAAGATTTTTCCCTTGACAAATATTCTATTTCACATGGAGATCAGCCAGCAGATAGTGCCAAGAATCTTACAACGTACCAGGAGATTATTAACTGGTCCACTCAGGGAGAAATTCTATCAAAGGCTCCTCCTGCAGTAGATTCCAGTTTAAGAATTTGGCTTGATTGTTCAAATGTTGGTTTGGCTTATCGTCCAATACTTTCCTGGGGATCCTTTGCCACATGCGGTAAAAGGGAGACTATGGAAGATACCCACTTCCTTATGCCCCATATGTGCAACGAAAAGGATATCCATGCTTTTGGTATCTTTGATGGTCATAGAGGTATGCTCGCTTTCAATAGAAATCATACCATGGCCGTGAATTTGAGGAAGAATAAATTCAAATTACCTTTAGAGCATAGTAGACAATTAATCACCACATTTCTAAGATATTAGTAGGTTAAAATCATTCTTCCTCAGTCTAAGCCCGCTACATTAATTCGTAGCACTTCAATTTTTGTTTTCTTTTTTTGAAAGTACAATGAAATACTCTCTTAATTTCAGGGGGGTATCTGTTTTATCTCTTAAGTTCAGGTTTTTTTTTTTAAGAAAAAAAAATCACTTTCGTTGTTTAGGAGAACATTCAAAAATTCATTTTGTTTTATTTTTATTTTTTCAATTTATTTTTTCTTGTTTGAATTAGTAATACATGTTTACCGGTTTATCTTCAGGTGCAGCAGCTGCTGAGTTTTCAGCTCGAGCATTACCTGGATTTCTGCAAAGTACTGGTTCTGCCAGCAGGTAGCAAATTTTGGATGGTTTCTCCTTTCAAAAACATTTTAAACTACAATAGGCCCGTTCTTAAAGTAATTAAACCCTTTACATGAATGCAGCCCCAGAAATGCATTAGTTGAAGCATTTGTTAGTACAGATGCTGCATTCAGAAATGAACTGGATACTCATCGTAAATCTAGGAGAGTTGTTCAGAAAGACTGGCATCCTGGCTGCACTGCCATTGTTGCTTTAATAGTTACAAACAAGCTTTTTGTTGCAAATGCTGGTGATTGCAAGACAATTTTATGTCGGGCTGGCAAGGCCTTTCCTCTAAGTAAGGTCAGCTGCATTCATTTACACAAAATGTTTTTCAGTTCCGTGGCTTGTTGTGAGTTTTTATTTTTCTGAAACTGGTTAGACTTTGAAAAATCAGGATCATGTCGCAAGCTATATTGAGGAGAGGGAGCGTGTGCTTAGTGCTGGGGGACAAGTAAAATGGCAAATTGATACTTGGAGGGTTGGACATGCTGCACTCCAGGCAAGTAGTGTTTGTTTCTCAACAAGTCCTTTATTTATATGATTCATTTCCAGATAGCTGAATGTTTAATTGAAGGCTGAGTGATGAACCTTGGATCCACTTACAAACTAGAATTTAGAGAAGTCATTTAATTGGAAAAATATTCCCATTATATATCAGCATATATGTATGATTTAAATCCAATATTTTACTGGAAGAAACATTTTAAACCCAAATGCATCTGAAACAGATCTTGATTGCATGTGTCAATGTATCCCTGGAGATGCTATAAAAAATATTATAGTAGGTTACCCATTTATATATCTGATGCATATCAGGTGAACACTTCGATTGGACCCATGCCCAGTAATTGCTTCTGATTTCAAATATTGGCCTTCAGACTGACATTTATAATTGGATCTTCTCAAAATATATTTAGGCTTCGGATCTATTTTAGGTTTTAAATCCGAGAAAAAATTAATCACGGTTTTGTGAATCCTTTGCTCTCCTACTATGTTTTATCTTTGTTAACTGGGGAAGTTTTACAAACTGTGACTGGGAAATGTTTATAGCCATTCTTCCTCCACCACCATCTCTCCTGTTAAAGAGTTCAATTAATTAATTTCTTTTAACAGGTCACTCGATCCATCGGTGATGATGATCTGAAGCCTGCTGTAACTGCAGAACCTGAGATAACCGAAACTGTACTGTCAGCGGAAGATGAATTCCTGGTAAGGACCACTGCTTTGACTAGTTCTTGTTATGGCAAACAGTTTCATGTGCACTGAGTTCCTTATTGCTTCAGCTTTCTTTCTAGAGGGGAACAATGTGGTTCTAAAAGAAAAAGTCAGTGCTGGAAAATGGATATGCTGCCTTGTTATAACTGCTTCCCATTGTTTATTGACGCCTTTTATATGCTTTTGTCGTTGTATTGATCGGAATGAGTTTGATTAAAAAAGAATGGCGATTAAAAAAGAATGGCATACGCAATGATCTGTTGGTAAATGTTAGCAGTGCTAAAATGATTACAAATGAACACATTTTCTGATGTTCCATTGGATGTAAATGAAAGCAATGTTTTCAATTTCTAGGTGATGGGCAGCGATGGGCTTTGGGATGTCATGAGTAGTGCAGATGTCATAAGCATAATCAAAGACACCGTCAAAGAACCTGGTATGTGCTCCAAGAGATTGGCAACAGAAGCTGCAGAACGAGGCAGCAAAGACAACATTACGGTCATTGTTGTCTTCCTGCGCCCAGTATCGACAGCTGAGAGAATTTATTAGGCAAACTGAAAATTGTCGATCACAAATGGATGCTGTCGAGACCTAAACAAGATAATGTATGCTTTTACTCGGTCTTCACTGCTTCATGTAGTTTATTCATTCGTTTGTATGATAATAAATTAATGTATTAATTTATTTTCGTGAAGGCTTGTAATTATAATTTGTAATCATGGATCATTGATTGCTAATCACCTGTACAACAGCGGGCGATTGGCAAATTTAAATTTAAACTCCAAGCCCCATCTCCTGATTTTCGATAGTATTGTGTGAGTCGTCAGTGATTCAAAGCTGATGATCGGATCCTCACTGAGAATCTGAAAAACCTGGCTCATATCATATCCATAGAAGACATATTCTGATTGATAATTCGCCAACTCATCATCCTCACCTGAAATAATTCCTATCACGTGATCATCACTGAATCTTGCAAGCACCATCTGTTGATTTTCGCAAATCATTGATTCTTGAATGAAGTTTAATTGCTGATGATCAGGCTCCACTTGCAAGGCAGGTTCAATGTTGACAATTACTGTCTCATCATATAAAATATCTTCAGTAGCTTGAACTCCATTCTCTATTTGAACAATGGCTGCCTCAAGCTCCGTCTCCTGATTTTGAGTAATCATTGGTTCTTGAATGAAGTAAGCTTGGTTTGGCTCCACTTGCATCACAGGTTCAATGTTGTCGAATTATATTTCTTTCTCAAAAGAATCTTCAGTAGAGAATCCTCCATCATCTTCCATTGCAACGGCAGCCGCCTCAAGCCATATCTCCTGATCTTCAGTAATCTACTGCGTTTCTTGAGATTATGACAGTTAAGACCCCACGTCGATTGATTGCCAATGTCCCAATCTCTATTTTCTGAATATTATCGAAAGTATCTTCAGTAGATCGACCTCCGTCCATTGAAACCGTTGCAGCCTCAAGCCACATGTCCTGATTATGGATGATCTGCTGGGGTTCTTGAGCTGGTGACCTTATAGATTCAGAGTTGATCACTGTAAAAGTGGTAATGCTTTGAATGATCTTTGAATATATTCTCATCTTCAGCAACTTCAAAAACTTTGCATTCATTTTGCATTGTGCAACACAAGAATAGGGTTATGATCTTGATCAATGAGAAAGAAGTGTGGCAAGTTAGCTTAGAAAGAAGATTGTTTTTTAATATGATGCTACGGGTTTTTTGCTTGATGAGGAGAGATCAGCTGCATTTATATAGGAAAATATAATGGCAAGTAATCAATTAGGAAATCCAAATCCATTTTGGAATAAAAGAAAGGGTTGACATAAACATGCCTATATCTTGAGATAAAACAGAAATAGATTTCTTTTTTTCTTTTTCTTTTTTTGTATGGACTTGAAATATTAAGAACTTCTGTCAACTAATTTTTTCTGAAGGGCTCATCGTAGCAAGCTTCACATAAAAGCAGAACCTAGAAACTAAAATGTCCTTTGGCACAAGAGTTGGGATTGGATTTATTTTTATTTTTAGTTGAAGTTAGTTGAGAATTCAACTAATAATCAAAGGTTATTTCACAAATAAAAAGATGGGGTTTAAACAAATTCCTCATGAACTGTATAATTAAGCCAAAATTAGCAGATTATGCAAGAAATATTGTCCTATAACCTCTAAAAATGGTCTAACAGAACCCTAAGGGGTGTAACTCAATTGGTCAAGTCCTGGATTTGCTTCCTAGAGGTCACTAGTTCGAGTCTCACAAACCGCGGGGTCACTGGAGGCTTACATGGTCGTTAACTTCAGGTCTCGTGGGATTAGTCGAGGTGCGCGCAAGCTAGCCCGAACACCCACGTTAATCTAAAAAAAAATGGTCTAACAGAGAGCACCTGCACATAGCATAACATGCCTTTATTAACCGATCATACACAGTGAAAGAGAGATTGTTGAAGTATTCATGTATATCACCATTACAGATTGCAATGTGCTATTTTCCATCTTCAGAGCAAACAATCTGAGTAGAAGTGATTAGGGATCATCTGAACCTCATTTTCTTGAACGAGTTCTCCGGAACTCCTTGCAACAACATCTTAGGAAACGTCTCGAACCAATAGTTGGTGGGATAGATGTCACCTTCAACTTCATCAGACTTAGCGAACAATGAATCCGAATCCAAGCATTCGTTCAAGTCGCTGCCGTAGACAGGCTGGACTGCACTCGCTGCAAGTACTCCATTAGCAGAAGCACATTTAACACTGATCTTATCATTCCCTACTCTGACAATGGGGATGAACTTTAATTGCGCAGGCTCCACTTTCAAGGCATGTTTAAGATTGATGTTTGCTGGTTCAATCTCAAAAGTACTTTCAGCAAGGCCAACTCCATTCCGGTTTTCAATAATCGCCGGTCCTTGAGTGTGCAAAACGAGGGGTTCATAGTTGCTGAACCGCTTTCGTCCTCTCTTCTTTGGATTCCCCTCAACCGACCTAAATTTCTCATTGCAACTCCTGTCTCCACCTTTACTAATCTTTCCTTTAACCACCATAGCCTCCTGAGATGATGCAAAACTTGAACCAGGTTGAGAAACTAAATCCAACCCAGCTTGAGAAATCGCAGTTTTAACAGTTCCAAAATCATCTAACTTTGCAGAGATACAAACTTGACAAGCAACCAACTTATTACTAATAGTTCTAGATCCAAGAATCACACCTTCAGCATTAATCATTTTATCATCAATAAAAGGAGATAAAACAGTGGAAACTGACCTATCAAGGTAACCCACTTCAAGATTATCAGCATTCAGAACCTTTATAGCAGGATTCTGATCATCAGGCTTTCTTGGATGAAGCACAAGTCGAACTGATTCACGCTCATTGAAGAATACTAAACCATATCTGCGACTCACTATAATACTGGCCATAGCAAAACCAACATTGGAGGTTTCATTGAGGAGAACTTGTTGTGGTGGAGAATAATCGCAATCATCGAAAGAAGAAGAATCGTCCCAATCATCAAGATTGTAAAGGCTCACTAGGTCTTCTTGAAATCCTCCTCCTTCCATTATAGAAAATGAAAGAACGATTGATCAGTTCTTTTCTTGCTTCTTGTTTCTTTCCTTTGTCTATGAACGGAGAGAGAGAGGGATTTTTGGTGTTTGAGAATCTAAGCATGTATGAGGTTAGATAGTATATGCCGGTAATGCCGTTATATTGTTTGATCCACAAGGTAAAGGTATCTCTATTCACTAGTTACTCACATAACTCGGGGAGGTCCTATGGATTTCTCCAGGTTAAAGGTTTGGCCGGTTCAACTAATAATTCAACTTGCCCAGATAGCTGAAAAAATACTCTCTACAAACCAGGTAGCCCCCTGTTAATTTAGAATGGCTAATACATGTGCCATTGAGAGAATCTGAGTGGACAGTCCTATTCTTTCTTCTGATATAAATCATTTGAATGATCCTATTCTCCGTTTCATGTTGTTGAAGAAGTACTCCTCGCATTTCCTCTTGTTAAGATTTCACGTTTTCATGCCTTAAAGCTCTGTCCTGGTCTAATCCAAACCAAATCCGATAACTAATTTTCCTTCTCCCTATCCACTGAATCATTCAGCTCTAATCCTGAATCTTGAAAACTCCTCCACTCCAGCCTAGTGAACATCTTGTTAGATTAAATCTTTCACTTTTCTCCTTGAGGAGGAGGAATTATGATGATTCACTATGCACTTTTGACTTGTTTATCCATGTAAGAATACCATTTGATGATCTTAGTAAGTCTATCCCAGTATAGCAGAAGCTCTCACGGGAGTCTCATCACAACATTTCGCCCATGTTGCAACTCAATTGAGGAGTAATATATATCATTCCAGTTGGTTTCCACCTCATTGAAAATCAAATTATTGCGAGCATTCCAAATATACCAAACTATTCCAAAGAAAAATAATCGGACTTGGTTTACATACCTTCCATGTAAATAATCAAAGTAGAAGCGATTAGGAATCATCTCAGCTTTAATTTTTTTGGAAGAGACTTCTTTGGAATTCCTTGTGACAACATCTTATAAGAAGTCTCTGGGTATAATTGTCACCTTCTGTATCAGCAGATATCGGAAGCCAAGTTCAATCAAGTCAGTGCCCACAACCGATTCTGCACCCAGTAGTACTGCATTGTTAGAAGCACCTTCAACCGTGACCTTATCATCCCCTTCTGCAGCAGTGGGAGCCGAACCGGCATATCCAAATCAACGAAGGTTTCTGCTACCTCGTTGTTATTGATGATTTTATCTTTGTGTTTTTATTTAACTGTAAGAGAATTCTGGAGATAACTTGCACATAAAAGGAGACTAAATCTCCTCTCAAAGCAATCTTAAGAGTGAACCCTTTACTTTCACTGATGATTACTCCAAAGAGTTAACTTTCTTAAGCACTAACATGAAGTGTTTTAAGAATTTTAAGCAATGGAAAATTATAAATGAGAAACAAAAGGAGAAAGTGGTGAAGTGGCTCAAGACAAACAATGATCTGGAATTTTATTCATAGAAGTTTGATGAGTTCTTTAAAGAAGTGATGTTAGACACAAGATGGTTAGCCATGCACCTCAACATAAGGAGTAGGGATGAACATGAATTTGTTAGAAAGAGAAAGATGCATGTTGCTGAATGCTGGATTGTTCAAGGATTTTTGGCCCGAGGCTATTTTCATATCAGAACCATGCCACTTGCCACCAGTAGCATCAACCTTTCTATTCATATTTTTAGCACCATTGACTTTTTTTAACATATTGATGTGAAAAAATAGAGGCCATTATCATCTAACTTGTTGCCTCCAACTTCCCAGGGCTCTTCTTCATTAAAAAGATTGTAGTCCTGGGTAACAGTGGCTTCCTGGAATGATAAACCTCCATGGCTAGATAGAAGCCGATCAAATCTTGGTCAGTGGGGCGGAACTTGTATCCGGGATGTAAGAGAGAAAGAGTAGTGTTTTGCATTGTTCAAGACAAGGAAATCGAGGGTTTTGAGCTTGAATGATCTAGAAAGAAAGTAGCTAGTGAGCAGGGAAAGAAACAAAGGTGAGTTAATAAAATCTGTTGCCAGGGTTGCGTTATATATATAGACAAATTTATTAGTACGAGTGAAATCTGTTGTGGAATAAAATAAATACAAATTTATTAGTACGAGTGAAATCTGTTGTGGAATAAAATAAATTAACTAGATAAACATGATTATATCTATATTTATCTTAAGTTTTTTTTTATAAAAAAAATAGATATTATTGATCGGAAATTTATCATATTTTGTCCGGGAAGATTTTGTACTGCCTCAGATTTGCTTCTAGGCAAAATTGGAAACGTTGTCGGTTTTTTTTTTTTCTTTTATTTTCTTTTATCAATTATGCAGTAAAACAGCATCACAACTTGCATTGTGCAACTTTCTGACGAGATAACGATCAAGGCAAATAAATCCTAACTGATATGCTAATTTCCATATTTAGAGTAAACAGTCAGAGTAGAATCGATTAGGAATCATCTCAATCTCATTTTCTTGAAGGGATTGCTCTGGAATTCCTTGCAACAGCATCTTAGGAAATGTCTCTGACCAATAATCGGTGGGATAGTCGTTACCTTCAAGTTCTTCAAAATCAGCAGATAACGGACGAGAAGCCAAGCCTTCGGTCAAGTCAGTGTCCATAACTTCCCGGACCGCATGCGCATCATGCCCTGCTGCGCAAAGGTGGATGAAAGTCAGTTTCTCAGGCTCAACTTGCACGGCAGGTCTATCAGTGATTCTTTCTGGTTTATTCCTTAAAGTATGTGCTGTAGGGAAAAATCCACGTTCAATAATCTTCGGTTCTTGAGTGTACAAAATGACAGGTTCCGAGTTGACTCCGATTCTCCTACGCCTGTACACTTTCCCATCAACTCTACCTTGTTTGGCCACCATAGCCTGAGATGATGCAAGACTTGAACCAGGTTGAGAAAATAAAACCAGACCACCTTGCGAAATCGCAGTTTTAACAGTTTCAAAGTCGTCTAACCTTGCAGAGATACGAATTTCACAAGGAAACCCGTCGCTACTAGCTCTAGGCACCACACCTTCAACATTAATCATTTTATTTTCAATCAAAGGATATAAAACAGTTGCAACTGACCTATCAATGTAACCCACATCAAGATAATCAGCATTCAAAACCTTTATAGCACCATTTTGATCATCAGGCTTTCTTGGTTCAAGTTCAAGTCGAACTGATTCACGGTCAGTGAAGAATAGTAAACAATATCTAAGACTCACTACAATATTGGCCATAACAAAACCAACAATGGAGGTTCCTTTAAGGAGGGTTTGTGGTGAAGAGGAAGAAGAATCTTCCCAAGCATCAAGATTGCAAAGGCTTCCCAGGTCTTCTTTAAATTCTGATTCTTCCATTAGAGAAAATGAAAGTTGGTTCTTTCTTTAGTCTTGAATGGATAGAAACTTGGGAAATATTGGAGTGCAAAACGGGCGTGTTTGTGGAGAGAAAGTAGAGAAGCCGGTTTCTCTTTAGTCTAGTCACTAGTTACTAATCAAGATTTATGTAAAGCCAATGGGTCTTCTTGAAATTCTTCTTCTTCTTCCATTAGAGAAAATGAAAGAAAGATAGATCAGCTCTTTCTTGTTTCTTGTGACTTTCTTTAGGCTAGAGAGAGCGAGTGAGAGAGAGAGGCTTTTGTGGTGTCTGAGAATCTAAGTATGTGCAGGTAGCAGGTAGTGAAAAAAGGGCAGGCTTGGGAAGAGAAGGTGAGGAGGTCTCTTCTTCGTCTACTCACTAGCTAGTAGTTACTTATGGTTGATGAAAGACATTTGGCAATCCATTTATATATACCATAGACATGGGATATGCTTTGGAAACAGATCGCTCTCGAATTACAAAGTACATCGCTGGATGAACTCTGCCTGCAGATAGATGAAGATATATCTGCAGAAGTTGGGGCTTAACTCCTTTTTTATTTTCAGGTAGTCCATTCACGGTAATTTGGATGCAGGACATTCCTGAGTTTGTTTTTCCTCTTATTGCTTCTTATGTAAACCATTTGAATGATCGACAATATGCAATCAAAGGTTCGAAGATTTAAAAAAAAAGAAAAGAAATTAGTTGAGAAGAAGACTTCGGAGTTCGGACCAGCTGTGCCAAGGTAACTCTGTATATGCTTTAATCAGGACAGATTCCATTGTAACTGTATAATTAACCCAACATTAGAACACTTTGCAAGAAAACATTACATTCCTGAAACCCTTAAAATGGTTCTGCTAAAAAATGATAGAGCATTTTGAATTTTCTTCATCAAATCCCCTGTTTAATCTTTTTTTTCTATGAAGTATTATTTCTTTGATGCATGTGTGACCTAATCTTGGAGATTGATCGGAGAGAGTTGATAAGCAACAATGGACTTGGTTGATGATGAAACTTATAATATGTTGACCATGCAAAAACTGAAGATGACTTGAAAGAATGAGAGCCATTTCAAAGCAGTAAAGACTCGGTGCAATTAACAAGCAAACCCAACTGACTTCAATGCATTTAAGTCAAAAGATTACACTCCATTTCACTGGCTGACAATCCATAGATTCCTCTGAAGCAGATCGTATATGGCAAGTAAATTGACACAGGTGGAAGCACAAAGCCGGTAAAGCAATCACAGAAAAGATATTAGATTAGATGCAAGCTTTAACCCTAAATTCTCAATTTATTATTCTGAAATAAAATCTAATGATATTTGTCTTTGTAAAAGGTTTACAAAGTCTTTTACGGGCTAGAATAACTGATAGGTAATAA
>Ga0307517_10006527_pt1 | contig 17261 bp, 17 predicted proteins | sample 23_EM_MG_FD_194515 | JGI IMG/M metagenome (GOLD analysis project Ga0307517, IMG submission 194515) | Populus trichocarpa ectomycorrhiza microbial communities from riparian zone in the Pacific Northwest, United States - 23_EM | ecosystem: Host-associated > Plants > Roots > Unclassified | place...
AGATCGCCGCCGCCTGGCGCATCGAGCCCAATCTCGCCGCACAGGTCAATCTAGGCGACACCAGCCTGACGATGGCCGGCGCCCGCATCAACGTACCGGCCCAGGTGAAGCCGCTGATCGACAAGACCGTCGCCGATCAGATCAATCTGGTCCAGGCGCGGATGCGCAACGATCCCAGCTTCGAGCAGAACGCGAAGGTGCAATGGGCTAGGGCCTGCCGCTCGATCCCGCTGCAGGGCACCGGCGCCAGCGCGTCGATGCCGGCGCTGTGGCTGGAACTGCGGCCCACCCGGGCGATCGCCGCCCAACCGCGCGTCGATGCCCAGGCGCTGATATTGACGCTCGGCATCGAGGCGGAGACCCGCATCACGCCGGTCGAGACCAAGCCCAGTTGCCCGTTCCCCGCGACGATCGTCATCGTGCCGCCGACGCCGGGACGGGTCGCGATCGGCGTTCCCATCGACATGCCCTTCACCGAGATCAACAAGATCGTCGAGGCGCAGTTTGCCGGCAAGACGTTCCCCGAAGACGGCTCGGGCTCGGTCGACGTCACGGTGAAGCGTGCCAGCGTGGCCGCATCCGGCAACCGCCTGCTGATTTCGCTATTGGTGAATGCCAAGGAGAAGAAGAGCTTCTTCGGCTTCGGCGGCGAGGCCAATGTGCATATCTGGGGCAAGCCGGTGCTCGATCAGGCGCAGCAGACCCTGCGGCTGACCGACATCGAACTGGCCGTCGAGTCCGAAGCTGCATTCGGCCTGCTCGGCGCCGCGGCGCGCGCAGCCGTGCCGCATCTGCAAAAGGCGCTGGCCGAAAAAGCCACCGTCGACCTCAAGCCGTTCGCCAGCAATGCGCAAAAGAAAATCGCCGCCGTGATCGCCGACTTCCAGAAGAACGAGGACGGCATCCGCGTCGCCGCCGAGATCACCAAACTGCGGCTGGCGGACATCGCCTTCGATTCCAAAACGCTGCGTGTAATCGCGGAAGCCGAAGGCGCGATCAATGTATTTGTGACTGCGCTGCCGGGACTGTGACGCGAAGGATCGGGGCGTTGCAGCGCTCGTCGCTTGCAGGCGAGCGAGCGCAGCGTCGTCAGCTCATTTTGCAGGCAGGTGACCCAGAACTGCGCGGTAGAACCATGACGACGCGATGACGGTGCAGGCCGCCACGGACGATCGGCCAACCCATCCAAGGAGGTCAGGCCGCCGACGCCATGCTGGTTAAGGGAAAGCTTGAGACATCGCAATTATATTTGAGTCTCAACAATCAGGCAGGTCCCTCTCGGGCCCCTTCTCAGCCGCACCGGAATATCCATGCCGCATCTTGTCGATATGTCGATTCGCGTCCGGACTTTTTTTGCTTTCGGATTGGTGCTGCTCGTCACGATCGGCCTCGGCTCCTTTGCGCTCGTCGAAATCGCGGTCGTCGATCGGGCCGCAAACGACCTCGGCGGCAAGGCAATGCCTGCGCTGTTCCAGAGCGGCGAGATGCTCAATGCGGTGGTCAATTTCCGGCGAGAGCAAGCCAACCGCCTGCTGAGCGTGACGCAGGAGGATGCGCGATATCGCGAAGGGCTGATGGACAAATATGCTAGCAAGGCCACCGACGCCCGGAAGGCCTATCAGCCCAATACGTCCGAAGAAAAAACCGCGATCGACCGGTTCGATTCGACCTGGCCGGAATTCATGAAATCGACCTCCACGTTGCTGGAAGCGCTGAAGGCCGCGGACAGCACCGCCGCTCGCCAGCTTTACGTCGCTGAAAATCGAAACCAGTTCGACGCGCTCAACCTGACCCTGGCGAAGATCGTGGAGCTGAACGAGCGGGCGGGACGCCAGTCCTACGGCCTGGTCAATGCCGCGATGGAGCAGGCGCGCCTCGGCGTCATCGTTGCCCTCCTCGTCGCGACCTGCATCGCGCTCGCCGCCGGCATGGCTACGGTCTTCACCACGGCTTCGCCGATTCGCCGCCTGACCGGCGTGATGGCACAGTTGAGCGGTAACGATCTGAACGTCACGATTCCGGATGCGAACCGGAACGACGAAATCGGCGCGATGGCGCGCGCGGTCGAGATCTTCAAGACTGGTCTCGTCGAAGCCGACAGGCTGGCCGCGGCTCGAAAGGCCGACGAAGCGGAAAAGACCCGCAGGGTCGGCATGATCGACGCCCTGGTCTCCGACTTCGACGCGCGGTCGTCCGACGCGCTGTCGAGCTTCGGGGCGGCGGCAACGCAGCTCGATTCGACGGCCCAGAGCATGTCCACGCTGGCAAAGGAATCGGCCCAGCAGACCAACACCGCCGCCACGGCGGCGGCCTCGACGACGACCAACGTTCAGAGGGTGGAATCGGCCGCCGAGGCGATGGCGACCAGCATTGCCGACATCAACACCCAGGTCGGACACGCCAAAGAGATCGCGGACCGCGCGTCCGACGACATCCGGCGAACCAGCGCCACCGTTGTCGGCCTGACCCAGGCCACCCAGAAGATCGGGGAGATCGTCACGCTGATCCAGGCGATTGCCGCCCAGACCAATCTGCTGGCGTTGAACGCCACGATCGAAGCGGCCCGGGCCGGTGACGTCGGCAAGGGATTCGCCGTCGTGGCCGCGGAAGTGAAGGGGCTGGCCAACCAGACGGCGCGGGCGACGGACGAGATCGCGACGCAGATCGCCGCGGTTCAGAAGGTCTCCGGCGAAACGTCGTCGGCGATCCAGGCCATCGGCACCACCATCGAGGAGCTCAACGCGATCTCGACCCGCATCGCCGGTGCCATGGAGCAGCAGGGCGCGTCGACCTACGAAATCAGCCGCAACGTCAAGCAGGCATCCGCCGGCACGCGAGAGATGACCGAAACCATGGTCCACGTTACCCGTGCGGCCGGCGAATCCGGCACGGCATCCGCCCAGGTGTTGCAGGCGGCGTCGGATCTCTCGCTGCGGTCCAAATCGCTACAGTCGCAAGTCGCAACCTTTCTGTCGGCGATCAAGACGGCCTAAAGCCAAAACAGTCTGGATCGTTGCCGCGCGCGAAGTCACGCCGATCTTGTGGCCGACCACCCGCGCTCCTGCAGGAGAGAAAATGGTGGGCACGGCGCTTGCGCGTCTTTGCCCACCACGCTTCATTCCCTAGCCCTCGAACTTGAACGAGACTTTCATCTTGGCCCGGTAGGCTTCGACCTTGCCTTTGGCGTCCAGTTGCAAATCGAGCTGCACGACCTCTGCGACGCGAAGATTACGCAAGGATTTTCCGGCCCGGTTGACGGCGGCCGCGGCCGCCTTCTCCCAGGAGTCCTTGCTGGTACCGATCAGCTCAATCACTTTGTAGACGCTCTCAGCCATGTCGTCCTCCCGTTGATGTTACAGGCAGGACTTTAAGGTGCTCCTGCCGCGCCTAAGCCTAACATCGGGATTTACAGCCTGATAGGATGCGCTGCACCATTCCAGCCGTCATTGCGAGCGAAGCGAAAGCAATCCATGGCCCGGCACAAAGAAAGAATGGATTGCTTCGCTTCGCCCGCAATGACGAAAACAAAAGCGCGCCCGACGACCGGGCGCGCTTCCGTTAGGTCAGTCGCGGCTTAAAGTCGCGAGCTTAGTTGGTCGAATATTTGAACTCGCTCATCGCCTTCAGCTGGTCCTTGGTCGCGCTGAACACGGCGTGATCCGGGTACCAGGGATTCGGCTTTGACGTGGGCGGCGTGGCCGCACCCGTGGTCGTGGTCGAGCCCGGCCGTGCGCCGCCGCTAGCGGGCGCGTTTGCGGCACCGGTATACACAATCGGCTCATTGACGAACTTGACCTTGTCGATGGGCACCGCGACCAGATGCTCGCCGACGCCGAGGAAGCCGCCGACGCCGATCACAACGGCCTTGATGTCACCGCTCTTGTCGGTGAGCAGGTCGTTGATCGAGCCGAGGCTTTCATTGCTGTCATTATACACGCTCAGGCCGACCATCTTCGAGGCGCGCCAGGTGCCCTGATACGACGAAGACATGTCCGACGCCGTCGCCGGCGCAGGCGCCTTGGTGGTGGTGTCAGCAGGAGCTGTCGGCGATTGCGCGAACGCGACAGTCGCCAGCAGTGCGGAACCGGCCAGGCCGGCGATGGTATATTTGGCTAACATACGGGTTCTCCTCAGTTCAGAAATCGATGCTGGGAAAACACGCCACCTGAACAAGTGTTCCGTTGAATTTGAAAATGGAACGTGCGGAAACGTGCATCAATTTGACGCGTTTTCTACCGCAGACAGTTTACGCAATCTGCGCAAAGCTTGACTGCTATGCGAGCCGGGATCCACTTCGCTCGAAAACGCTTTAAAAACCGCCCCAATACGGCGGCATGCCGTAGTAGCGGTGCAGCTCCGCTTCCTGCGCACGATCGCCCCAGTCGAAATCCTTGTCGGCACGGAATGACGGCGCGCGCTTCAACTCCTCATCATCGATGTCGAGTTCATAGGCTTCGAATTTGGTGTTGTAGCTCAGCCGGCCCCAGGGCAGCGGCAGCAGATTGGCTCCCATGCCGAGGAACCCGCCGAAGCTCAATACCGCGTAGGATACTTTGCCGGAGACCTTGTCGATCATCAGCCGCTCGATGTGACCGATCATGTCGCCGTTCGGCCGTCGCACCGCGGTGCCTTCGACACGATCGCTCGCGATCAACTGATGCGGCTTGGCCATGACGTCGATTGCCATCGGACCCTCCACACAGGAATGATTGGTCTAACGCTCCAGGCAGCGACCTGTTCCCGCACCGCAAAATGGGACAGCCACCCTTCCCTTTCGAACGGCAAGTTCGAAGGAGAAGAATGGCTGTATCGCGCGCCGCGGCGCAGAGAAATCTGAAGAGAAGTTTCAGCTCTGATAGTCGATCAGCAACGCCGAGAAGGATGCGCTGCTCGACGTGCTCGAATTGCCGGTGGCGCTGTAGGATTTCGATGACGAGGCCGACAGCTGCTCCTGCAACGACTCCAGGAACTGCTTGAGAATGTCGTCGATCGAACTTGTGCTCGACGAACTGTCGTCGCTCGAGGACGCGCGATCCGGCGGCGGACCGCCGCGAGGGGGACCACCGGCGCCTCGCGGGCCATCCGGACCACCCGGTCCGCCAGCCTCGCCAGGGCCATTGGCAAAGGCCGCCTTGAAGATGCCCTGCAACTCGGTAGCCTGATCGCTGGTCAGCTTGCCGCTGGAGACTTCGCCGGCGATGAGGTCGTCGATCTTGGACTTGATCTCGTCGGGCGACGGCCTGGTGCCGCTGGCCTGGTCGCTGGCCCGGCTCGACTGCATCGCGGAGTCGATATCGGTCAGCGCCGCCGACAGCGCGTCCTTGTCGGACGAGTTGATGACGCCGGAAGTGACTTCAGACAACAACTCATTCTGCAACTTCTGGAGGGGCGACTGGTAGGACTGGGCCGAAGCCGCCGAGATCGAGGTCATGATGTCTCCAAAAATTCGTAGCAAGCGTTCGTATGAGGCACGGTCACCATAGGGTTAATGGTCTTAACGAGGTCTTTTCAGCGGCCCCTCGCCTGTTGCTCCGTATTGCCCGACTCCATCTGGAAACATCGGGAAACAAAAATCCTTCGCCCACCCCCCCGAATCACCGACAAAAGGTCGATATGGCCCAGGCAATACCCAATATCCTCGTCGTCGAGGACGATCGCGAGACGCGGACGCTGATCGCGAAATATCTGCGCAACAATTCCTGCAACGTCACCACGGCCAGCGATGGCCGCGAGATGGCGCGCGCCATGATCGACCATCGGGTCGATCTCCTGATCCTCGAGGTCATGCTGCCGGGCGAGGACGGCCTCAGCCTCTGCCGCAAGGTGCGCGCGACATCGCAGACCCCGATCATCATGCTGACCGCCCGCGGCGAGGACGTCGACCGCATCCTCGGCCTCGAAATGGGCGCCGACGATTATCTGCCGAAGCCGTTCAATCCGCGCGAATTGCTGGCGCGGATCAATGCGGTGCTGCGCCGGCAGGCCGCCGCGCGCACGGCCAGCGCCAGCGAGGGCGCCACCGCGCTGTCGTTCGGGGGTTGGCGGATCGATTTCCGGCTGCGCGAACTGCGCAATCCGGAAGGCGCGCGCGTCGCGATGACCAGCGCCGAATTCGACCTGCTGCGCACCTTCTGCGAACGGCCCGGTCGCGTGCTGTCGCGCGACAGCCTGCTCGACCTCACGCAAGGCCGCAACGCCGGTTCGTTCGAGCGCTCTATCGACGTGCTGGTCAGCCGCATCCGCCGCAAGATCGAGCCGGATCCGCAAGACGCCACCATGATCAAGACGGTGCGCTCCGGCGGCTACATGTTCACGCCAAGAGTTGAACCTGTGAGTGTCGAGGCGATAAGAGTTGAAGCGGTAACGGCCGCCGGCCATTGATCATGAAGCTGTCGGGCTTTTTGAACCTTCGCGGCATTAGCGGCCAGATCGCGGCCCTCGTCATCGTCTCGATCGCAGCCCTGCACCTGATCATCACCGCGAGTTTTTGGCTGCAGCGGCCGGACCAGCCGGATCCCTCGTCCGACCGCGGGCACGCCCAACTCGCCAGCGCCGTGCAGCTGCTCGGCGCGGCACCGGCTGCGGAGCGGCCACGGCTGACCGCCCACGTCGCGCGCGCCTTTCCGCAACTGGGCATCCAGATCCTGCCGCCGGGGCCGACGCCGGAGGCCCGCGAACCCGATGGCTTCAATTTACGCGGCCTGCAGCGGCGGCTCGGTCAGGACTATCGCATCTTCGGCCTCGCGAATGACGGCGAGACCCGCAGGCTCGGCATCATCATGCCGGACGGCATGATGATTTCGGCCAACATCCTGCCGGACCAGCGGCGACCGCCACCCTTCATGGGCGGGCCGTGGATGATGACGCTGCTGTTCGCCGTCATCAGCGTGACCTTGCTCGGCTTGTGGGCCGCCCGTGCGCTGGCCGCGCCGCTATCCTCGTTCGCCAAGGCGGCCGAAAGCTTCAGCTTGAACGGCGCGGCGGCGCCGCTGCCCGAGCGCGGGCCGGAAGAAATCCGCTCGGTCGCACGGGCGCTGAACCGGATGCGCCAGCGCATCACCGGCCTGATCGACGACCGCACCAAAATGCTCGCCGCCATCAGCCACGATCTGCGCACGCCGATCACGCGCATGCGGCTGCGCTGCGAATTCATCGAGGATGAGACCCATCGCAGCCGGATGCTTGGCGACCTCGACCAGATGCGCGCGATGCTGGAATCGGTGCTGTCGTTCCTGCGCAACGACCGCAGGCTGGAATCGATGACGCTGGCCGATGTCGCCAGCACGCTGCAGCTGATCACCGATCAATTCGGCGACATGGGCCGCAAGGTCGCCTATGACGGCCCCGCGCATGCAATGGCGACGGTGCGGCCCGACGATTTGCACCGCGGCGTCACCAACCTCGTGGAGAACGCCGTGCGGTTCGGCGCCGAGGCCATCATCCGCCTTCGCGTGACCGGCGAGCACCTCACCATCGACGTCGAAGACGACGGCCCCGGCATTTCGGACGCGCAGAAGCAGAATGTGCTGGAGCCGTTCGTGCGCGGCGACTACGCCCGCAACATGGACGAGGCCACCGGCTTCGGCCTTGGCCTTTCCATTGCGAACGCCATCGTACTCGCGCATGGCGGCACGCTGTCACTGCACGACCGCGCGCCGCATGGCCTCGTGGTGCGCATTCGACTGCCGGTACACCAGCAGAGCCTTGCGGCGTGAAGTCATAGCGTTTTCAAGCGAAGTGGGTACCGGTTCGCGTGGAGAAAACGCGTCAAACAAACAAGCCTCAGGCGGCGAGTGAATCCGGATGTGATTCCTCGTAGATCGCGACCGCCTCGAAGCGATAGTCGCAGGCGCGGCAATACCAGAGGAACGACGTACGGCCCGCATTGCTTTCGATCCAGTCGGGGCTCGATATCGGCGTTCCGCATTGGGCACAGGGATTTTCACGGGGCAAATAGCCGGAATCCAGTCGGGCCATGGCGCATCTCCCTCCAGTTATATTTTTATATTTTTGTTTTGTATTTGAATTAGACAGTCTTGCTGCCGGAACCTAATGGACTGTCTGAAAAAAATTCTAGACCTGCTTTGAATCATTTGCACGACAATCATGCTCGGACCAATCGCCGCAATCCGGTTCGAATGAACCGCCGCAATAGCGTCGAATTCTCCCTGTATTGACCGTCGATCCTCCGCAATAATCGTGTTACGCAAATCGTTAACGCGCAAGTTGCGCCCGCCGAGATATTTTCCGAGATACTTTTAATGAAGCTTTTGCCGACCATCGCCTGGCTCACCGCCATGGCAGCACTGCTCGCCTCGCCGCACGCTGCGGCGCAGCAGCGCGCGCAATTTGATGCGCTGGTGTTGGCCCACGCCAGGGCCAACAACGTGCCGGAAGTTCTGGTGCACCGCGTGATCGTTCGCGAGAGCAGATATCACCCCGATCTGGTCGGACGGGGCGGCACCATCGGGCTGATGCAGATCAAGCTCGCGACCGCGCGCGGCCTTGGCTACACCGGCGACGCGGCCGGCCTGCGCGATCCCGACACCAATCTCACCTATGGCGTCAAATATCTGGCCGGCGCCTGGCGCGCCGCCAACAGCGACCACGCCCGCGCCATGCGTTTCTATGCGAGCGGCTATTATTACGTCGCCAAGCGCCAGCGGCTCGAGCCGACGCTTCCCGCCCCGGTACTGGCGAGCGCCCCGCCAAAGGACATCGAACCCGCCAAGAACGTCTCCATGGAGGCCAAGGAAGCGGTTCAGCCGCCGGCGGAAGCCACGGCAGAGCCGAAACAAGCGGTTGCCGCGGGGGCCGTCCCGACGCCGAAGCGGCGCCCGAAAAAGCTTGCCGAGGCGAAGACGCCGGTTCCGCGGCCGTCGGCCGCCATATCAGGTGCAAACGCCGCCAAGCCGCGTTGACACGCCCCCACATCGGCCTACATTAGCCCTGTTCCGAGGGGGGCTCCGATGAGGAGCTGAGATACCGCAAGCTTGGACCTGCCAGAGGGCAAGGTTTGAGACCGCGGTGACCCTTTGAACCTGATCCGGGTCATGCCGGCGAAGGGACAGGGATGTTTCAGAGTTTCAATCCGCGGGGGGATTCCCCCGTATCTATTGTCGGTGCGGGCATTGCGGGTGCATGGCAGGCCCTGTTGTTCGCGCAGGCCGGCCACGCCGTCACCCTGTATGAGCGCAGTGACGCCGCCATGACGCTGTCCACCAGCCATTGGGCCGGCGGCATGCTGGCGCCGTGGTGCGAGGCCGAGGCTTCGGAACCGGTAATCGGCCGGCTCGGCATCCGCTCGCTCGATCTCTGGCGCGAGCATTTTCCAGAAACCCCGTTCAACGGCTCGCTGGTGGTGGCACATGCGCGCGACCGCGCCGATTTCGAACGCTTCGCCAAGCTCACGACGGGCCATGTCAGGCTCGATGCGCAGGGCTTGCGCGAACTCGAGCCCTCGCTGGAGGGCCGTTTCCGCGACGGGCTGTTCTACGCCGATGAAGGCCATGTCGAGCCGCGGCGCGTGTTGCCGGAACTGCATGCGCGCATCGCCGCGGCCGGCGGAACGATCAAGTTCGACGATGACGCCGATACGGATGATCTCGACGGCCTCGTGATCGATTGCCGCGGGCTTGCCGCACGCGACGCGCAGCCGGAGCTGCGCGGCGTCAAGGGCGAGATGATCATCGTCGAGACGTCAGAGGTCGAACTGGCGCGCCCCATTCGGCTGATCCATCCGCGCTGGCCGCTCTATGTGATCCCGCGCGGCAGTAACAAATTCATGCTGGGCGCGACCTCGATCGAGGCTGAAGACACCGGCGTCAGCGTGCGCTCCGCGCTGGAACTGCTCGGCGCGGCCTATGCGGTGCATCCGGCCTTTGCCGAAGCGCGCATCGTCGAATTCGGCTCGGGGCTTCGCCCGGCCTATCCCGACAATCTGCCGCGGATAGCAATCAATAACGAAAAGATCGCCGTCAACGGGCTCTATCGCCACGGCTTCCTGCTGGCCCCGGCGCTGGCGGAGCTGACGCTCTCTTACGTGCAGCGCGGCGTGATCGACAATGAGGTGATGCAATGCGTGTAACTGTGAACGGCGAGGCGCGCGAGATCAACGCCTCCCGCATCGACGCGCTGCTGAGCGAGCTCGAATACGAAGGCACGCATTTCGCGATCGCGCTGAATTACGATGTGCTGCCGAAAAGCCGCTGGGCCGAGACGCCGATCAAGAACGGCGACGAGATCGAGATCATCACGCCGCGGCAGGGAGGGTGATTTGAGTATCGCAAACTCTCTCCCCACGTCGTCCCGGCGAAGGCCGGGACCCATAACCACCGGCTTGCGTGGTTGCGGACGGCGTTTGCCATTGTGCCACCAGGCGAGATCACGCGGTATGGGTCCCCGATGCGCAATTGCGCATCTGGGCGTTCGCCGGGACGACAGGCTGAATTGCGGCGGGCCACCTCAAACTCCGCTGTCATCGCCCGGCAAAAGCGCGAAGCGCGTCTTCGCGCTGGAGACCGGGCGACCCAGTACGCCGCGGCCTCTCGATTCAATCGCGACTGCTCTGGAATACTGGATCCCCGCCTTCGCGGGGATGACAGCCGATGGGCGCAACCAATCTCTCCCCACGTCGTCCCGGCGAAGGCCGGGACCCATAACCACCGGCGGGCGTGGTTGCGGACGGCGTCTGCCATTGTGCCACCAGGCGAGATCTCGCGGTATGGGTCCCGGCCTACGCCGGGACGACAACGGAATGTTATCGCTATGCTGAACTTCTACGGCAAAACCTTTTCCTCCCGCCTCCTGATCGGCAGCGCGCTCTATCCGTCGCCTGCGATCATGCAAGAAGCGATCCGCAGCTCAGGCGCCAACATCGTCACCGTGGCGCTGCGGCGGGAAGCTGCCGGCGGCAAGACCGGGGATGCGTTCTGGGCGCTGATCCGTGAGCTTGATGTCACCGTGCTGCCGAACACCGCCGGCTGCCGCAGCGTGCGCGAGGCCGTGACCACGGCCAAGCTGGCGCGCGAATTGTTCGGCACGCCCTGGATCAAGCTGGAAGTGATCGCCGACAACGACACGCTGCAGCCCGACGTGGTCGGGCTGGTCGAAGCCGCCGGCATCCTGATCAAGGACGGCTTTGAAGTATTCCCCTACTGCACCGAAGATCTCGGCGTGGCGATGCGGCTGGTCGACGCCGGCTGCAAGGTTGTCATGCCATGGGCCGCGCCGATCGGAAGTGCCAAAGGCATCACCAACCGCGACGCCTTAAAACTGCTGCGCGACCGGCTGCCCGACATCACGCTGGTGGTCGATGCTGGCTTAGGGGCGCCCTCGCATGCCGCCCACGCCCTCGAACTCGGCTACGACGCGGTGCTGCTCAACACCGCCATCGCCAAAGCCGCCGACCCCGTTGCGATGGCGAATGCGTTTCGTCTTGGCGTCGAGTCCGGCCGCACCGCTTACGAGGCCGGGCTGATGGAAGCCCGCGATTTCGCCTCCCCTTCAACCCCTGTCATCGGGACACCGTTCTGGCATGCCGTATCCTGATAAATTCTATCCCGTCGTCGACAGCGTCAAATGGGTGGCGCGGCTGACCGCGCTTGGCGTCGGCACCATTCAGCTGCGCGCCAAGGATCTCAACGATTCCGAGGCGCTGCAGATTGTCAGCGACGCGCTCGCGGTGACCAAAGGCACGGCAACGAAGCTCGTGGTCAATGATTACTGGCGCGCGGCGATCGTGGCCGGCGCGGAGCATCTGCATCTCGGCCAGGAAGACCTGGTCGACGCCGATCTCAATGAAATCCGAAAGGCCGGGCTCACGCTCGGCATTTCCACCCACGACGACGAGGAACTCGCCACCGCGCTTGCCGCCAACCCCAATTACATCGCGCTCGGGCCGATTTTCCCGACCACGCTGAAATCGATGCGCTTTGCGCCGCAGGGCATTCCCAAGATCACCGAATGGAAAAAGCGCATCGGCGACATCCCGCTGGTCGCGATCGGCGGCATCAAGTTCGAACAATCAGCCGAAATCTACGCCGCCGGCGCCGACTCGATCGCCGTCGTCTCCGACGTCACCGGGAATACCGACCCCGACGCGCGGGTAAGACAATGGCTCGGCCAACAGTCGGGGGCTGCTTGAGAATGATCACTCGCGGATACACCCCCACCCCAGCCCTCCCCCGCAAGCGCGGGAGAGGGAGCGCCAGCGAGTCCTTGTTTCCCTCTCCCGCTTGCGGTCGCTTGCGGGGGAGGGTGGCGCGCGCGTGAGCGCGCGACGGGTGGGGGCTCGCGCCACGAACTCTATTTCCGGAACGGCCCGCGCAGCGCGCCGAACAAACTGACATCAATTCAACGGAGGATACCATGAACATCCGATCCAACCCCGACACCACCCTTCCCGCCGTCACCACCGGCCCGCTCCCGGCCTCGCGCAAAATCTGGATCACGCCCGATGAAGCGCCCGATGTCCGCGTGCCCCTGCGCGAGATCATCCTCAGCGAAGGCGCCGGCGAGCCGAACCTGCCCGTGTATGACACGTCAGGTCCCTACACCGATCCCGCCGTCACCATCGACGTGAATGTCGGCCTGAAGCGCGCGCGCATCGAATGGGTGAAGGAGCGCGGCGGCGTCGAAGAGTATGAAGGCCGCGACATCAAGCCGGAAGACAATGGCAATGTCGGCGCCTCCCATGCCGCAAAAGCCTTCACCGCGCACCACAAGCCGCTGCGCGGGACAGGCGACCACATGATCACGCAGCTCGAATTCGCGCGCGCCGGGATCATCACCAAGGAGATGATCTACGTCGCGACCCGCGAAAATCTCGGCCGCAAGGTGCAGCTCGAACGCGCGGAAGCCGCGATTGCCGACGGCAACAGCTTTGGCGCATCGGTGCCCGCCTTCGTGACGCCGGAATTCGTGCGCTCCGAGATCGCGCGCGGCCGCGCCATCATCCCCTGCAACATCAACCATGGCGAACTCGAGCCGATGATCATCGGCCGCAATTTTCTCACCAAGATCAACGCCAATATCGGCAACTCGGCGGTGACGTCCTCGGTCGAGGAAGAAGTCGACAAGATGGTGTGGGCGATCCGCTGGGGCGCCGATACCGTGATGGACCTTTCCACGGGCCGCAACATCCACACCACGCGCGAATGGATTCTTCGAAATGCGCCGATCCCGATCGGCACCGTTCCCATTTATCAGGCGCTGGAGAAGTGCGAAGGCGATCCGGTCAAGCTGACCTGGGAGCTCTACAAGGACACGCTGATCGAACAGTGCGAACAGGGCGTCGACTATTTCACCATCCACGCCGGCGTCCGCCTGCCCTACATCCACCTCACCGCCAACCGCGTCACCGGCATCGTGTCGCGCGGCGGCTCGATCATGGCGAAGTGGTGCCTGGCGCATCACAAGGAAAGCTTCCTCTACACGCACTTCGAAGAGATCTGCGACCTGATGCGCAAATACGACGTGTCGTTCTCGCTCGGCGACGGCCTGCGGCCCGGTTCGATCGCGGACGCCAACGACCGCGCGCAATTCGCCGAACTGGAGACACTCGGCGAGCTGACCCAGATCGCGTGGAAGAAGGGCTGCCAGGTCATGATCGAAGGCCCCGGCCATGTGCCGCTGCACAAGATCAAGATCAACATGGACAAGCAGCTCAAGGAATGCGGCGAAGCTCCCTTCTACACCTTGGGCCCGCTGACGACAGACATCGCGCCGGGCTATGACCACATCACGTCAGGCATCGGAGCGGCCATGATCGGCTGGTTCGGCTGCGCGATGCTGTGCTACGTGACGCCGAAGGAGCATCTCGGGCTGCCCAACCGCGACGACGTCAAGGTCGGCGTCATCACCTATAAGATCGCGGCCCACGCCAGCGATCTCGGCAAGGGCCACCCCGCCGCGCAACTGCGCGACGACGCGCTCTCAAGGGCCCGCTTCGACTTCCGCTGGGAGGACCAGTTCAACCTCGGCCTCGATCCCGAAACCGCCCGCGCCTATCACGACGAGACGCTGCCGAAGGAAGCCCACAAGGTCGCCCATTTCTGCTCGATGTGCGGCCCAAAGTTCTGCTCGATGAAAATCACGCAAGACGTGCGCGACTACGCAGCGACGCTGAACGACCCGGATAAACGCGCGGTCGCCGGTGGCGGCGTCGGCATGTCGATGTCCGGCGTGATCGAAGACGGCATGGCGACGATGTCGAAGAAGTTCAAGGATATGGGCGGGCAGGTGTATCTGGATGCGGAGAAGGTGAAGGAGAGCAATCGGAGTTTGTAGTCACACCCTCTCCTCGTCATGCCCGGGCTTGACCCGGGCATCCATAAGAAATGCGGAAGGCCGGGCGAGAGCCCGGCCTTTTTTGATTGCGCCTGTCGACAAATTAGCAAAAGCACCAACCCTCATCTTGCCGGAGTACCGCTCTCGCGATGGTTAGTTGCACTTTGCCGGACCCCGCACCTCGCGCCTATGCGTAGTATTCATAGGCTGACGCAAGCACTTATTTGCGCGCACGAAAATCACGCATTTTACAGGCAGCAGAACAGAAAATTCGGTCCCGCCTATTTCGACTGACCCCAACTCGGAACCACGATCCGCAAACCTTGCATTGCTTGGCTTCAAAATGCCCGGTCATAAATTCAACTGCTTCAGAAACCAATGCAGCGCCAAGAGATTGATACTGGAGTGTTGGCGAAAATTCAAAACTTGTCGTGTCGACATTCAGCTCTATTGAAACTGCCTTCTTGAGGTAGCCATTAACAAATTTTGAAAGGGCAAAAGCTGCGGGCCCAACCACATCCGGCTTCTTGAAGTAGTTGAACAGATGGGCATCTATCTCGGTTTTGCCGCGCATCGCTATCGGCCAGCGAACCTTATGTTTCCCCAGATAAATTCCTTCGTCTTCGCGAACGACATCATCCGATTCCCAATGAATGAACTGCGACAAATACTTCGAGTTCTTCGTTTTGATCGCAGGGTAATAATTGTATATCTTGAACAGAGTACGTCTTAAGTGGTGCCACTCGCTTTCGTGTTCAACGTTTTGATACATGAACCATCGCCTGTCACGACCGGCCAAATGCCAACGTTCATGACCGCCACCAGAAGCGAGCAAACCATACTTGTTCGTAAATTGAAGCCACCCCCGAGGGCCCGAATCTGATTCGAGCAAATTCCGAGAAACAAGCTCCTCGCCCGCAAACGGCCTAACGACTTCGAAGGAAGCCTTCGAATCCTTAACGTTTAGGTCATGTCGAAAGCCCGCAAGATACAGGCCTGATTTAGCCCTTCTCGTTTCCCCATGTTGTTGTGCGGTACCGATTTCCAACTTGATTGAACGGTCGATCCTTTTCCCATCTGACCATTCATCTGCGGTCGTCACCCAATAGGCGTTCTTTTGACGCTCCGGCATCCAGGCAAGGCGATAGCCTAGTGGGTCACGTAACGATTCAAAGCCGCTCAACGATTCCATGCGTGACCGCTCTGTTACCTTGATTGGTAACGACTGATTTGAGATACTGTTACCAGTATATGTCCAAAAGCCGTCACGCAAGCTTTGGTCGGGAGACTCGGGAACGTAGCCATGAACGATCTAAACAAAAATCGTCTCGCGACATTGCTTGCGGTGATTGCAATGATGCTAATCGCAGGGAGCTTCGGTTACAGATTGCAAGTAAACGCGGGGGGCCTAGTTTTCGAACGAAATATCAGCAGCAACTAGCTACGCTGACTCCTGCGGTGGGCCATCCATCCCTGCCGTTGCCCTCAGCTCGTAGGCGGATTAGCGTAGCGTAATCCGCCATCCTTCGCGACGGCGGTCACGGCTCCGCCCTACCCGGGGCGGGTTGCGGTGACAGTGCACTTAATTAACCCGTAGCCCGCCGCTTTCAAACTACGGTCCGGTGAGGCAGCTGCGGCGGCGCCCAACCCGCCTCGACAAATCGCCCCTCTGCAATTATCCTTCCTCGCACGCTGGATATCGACGCCGGCACCGATGTGCGCTTGCGCGAGATGGCGAACGAGCGCGGACAGAAAGTCGCGAGGGTGCTCGCGGAAGCGGTGGCGCTGCTCGATTCCGTGGTCGATATCGCCGGTCCCGACATCGCGGAGGACCGCCGGCGGCTCGACGCGTTCAATCGGACCCGCGCGGCCGTGCCGCTGGACGACGTGAAGGACTGGGTGGCAAGCTGGGGTTCGTCGAACGAACTGCCGCGCCCTGCGCCGCGCAAGATCGGATGATCCTGCTTTCGCCCGACGCCGTAGAAGACGTCGAGCGATTGCGAAGCTTTCTCGACTAGAACAATCCCGGTGAACTGCCGCGCGCGCCGGCTCCCACCCCGCTTTTTCTCCCGTTAGTATTTCATTAACCATTTCCGCCCACCCTCCCTTTGGCGGCTTGGGGGCCGTTGATTCCTGATGCTTCAGCTCCGCGTTTCGGGGCTAGCGTTGATCGGGAGGTGTTGATGTCCCAAGAATCACTTGACCAATCTCTTGACCAGTCCCTTGCCGGCGCGCCGGAGTTTCCGCCGCCGGATTCGCAACCCCTAACGCCCCACGAAATCGTGCCGATGCTGATCGGCTCCACCGTCGAGGCGATCGAGCGCGAGCTCGTGCTGCAGACGCTGGCGCGGTGCGACGGCAATCGCACCCGCGCCGCGCGCGTGCTCGGCGTTTCCGTGCGCACGCTGAGGAACAAGATCCGTCAGTACATCATCGATGGGCTCGACGTTCCCGGACCTGAGTAGAAGCAGCCGTAGCGCGCAGCTGGCTCGTGGGGTGGACCCAATCGCGAACTCCGTCGCCCCGCGCGCGGCGCAATCGCGCGGCCCGCCTGCGACAAACAACCCGACGGGCAAATCATTTCTAATTTTCCGAAATCGTGTCAAGCTCCAGAATTAAAAATATTTCTGTTTTTCAGAAACAAAATTGGACGTATGGTCTGCTTGTCTCACCCGATGAGAGGGGCGTGCGCACGTCACGAACGCGCGGTGGGATGCGGTGGACGCGGGCGGCGGCGAATGACGAATGCTGCCGGCGCGGACGGTAAAGCCGTGTGGTCCTGGCGCCCCGATGCTGGCGTCACGTTCGCGGGACATTTCTCGCGGATAACGGTGGCAAAAGAGCATGGCTCACCGGGGAGAGCGCGGAATAAGCCGTAAACCATCGCGCAGGGAAAGCCGGATGCCTCCGCTGAACCTGTATGCTCGTGTGCGCACTCTCTATCCACATTGCACACGAGACCGCGGGTGCAG
>Ga0307517_10006528_pt1 | contig 17261 bp, 10 predicted proteins | sample 23_EM_MG_FD_194515 | JGI IMG/M metagenome (GOLD analysis project Ga0307517, IMG submission 194515) | Populus trichocarpa ectomycorrhiza microbial communities from riparian zone in the Pacific Northwest, United States - 23_EM | ecosystem: Host-associated > Plants > Roots > Unclassified | place...
TATATATATTTGGGGAATGAAAAAAGGTATATACATATGCAATCGATAAACACTAACATCATGGGGATAAAAAACATGAGCTTGTATATTATGCTGACATTTTATGAAAGTTTGGGTAGAATTAGTGGCGGCAGCAGCAGCGGTTAGTGCCTCCGAATCGGTGTGCAAAAAATAACGATGAATATTTGAGCCTCACCTTCTCCCTCCTTCTCTCTCTGCATTTTCTTTCTATAAAATGCAACGCAACCACAGAGAGAGAGAGAGGACGAGGAGTAGGGGACTCGTTGGAGTTACATTTAGAAAGACACGCAAGATCAAATGAGGAGAAAAAGGAAAGGAAGGAAAATTTTTGGGAACATGAACCCAGCTTGAGACACGTGGCAATATATAATTGGGTAGGTGCAATTTGACGGGCTTTTGCTAGCTTTCACTGTCTCTCTCATGCGCTGAAATGTCAGAGTGTAACCCCGTCCTATGACCCCGGCGAAACCGTATCCTTCTCTCTTTCTCTCTCTAAATGTATTGATTGTATATATAAAGAGAGAGGTGGTGGGGGCTTTTTATTATTTTAATGTTGTTTTGCTATTTGTGTCTTAGCCTTTCTCTCTCTCTCTCTCTCTCTCTCTCTCTCGCATCTCATACCTTTCTCTCCTTAACTTCCAAGCCCTAATCCCTCCAGCTTTCTATAGTGTGTATCTTGCTTAACCCGTCAATTTCTGAGGACATTAGACAGCAAAGATTGGTTTTTGATCCACAACAAAGATTGGTGAGCTTGTTTTCTTATCTGGGTACTTCTTATTTCTTTGTTTGAAGTTGGTTGTTGGGTTAATTCTACGAGTGGTTTCGATATTATGTAGTTTGAGCTAATTTCCTAGCTGTTTTGATGTTTTTATTGCTTGATTTTGGAGTTCGTGTTTGTTTTATTGATTGCTGCCGAATTGTTTGGTGATATGGAGTTATTTGGTACATGGGTTTTGAAAAGAATGTGGTTTCATCGAATAGTTGATGGAATGGGGGGTTTTTGGTTTTGAGTGAATGCATGTGCTTGGTCAAGTTCCTTATGTTTGGATTCTTCAATTTTGGCACTCTATTTGTTGTTTCGTTTGACATTTCATGGTTTTGATTGCTTAAGTCTGAAAAGCTAATTGATTTCACTACAGAGATTGTGGTGGCTTGCTTCAGCTGTACTGTACTAGTGCAGTGGTTGGCTTTTGGTCTCTGTGAAGCTTGTATGTATTTGTTGGAGCCAATTCCAATTTGGTATTGCGAATTGTAGCAAATGTCTGTCAATCTCCTGCTACGAGGTCAACAAATAGGTAGTTGGTGATTAATCAAGTCAATGGTTTTGGTTGGTTGTGCTTTGAGTCCGGAGGTGGGTTGTTGTCATTGTAATACTTGCATTGGGATCATTTCTGCAATTTGAGTCTTTTACTTTACCGAAACTAATCTGATGGGTTAAACTTTAGTGTGAAATGCTAATTTTGGATTTTCATCTACGCGACTTGATTTCGCTAGTTTAGCGAGAAGATGCACCCCCTTGCAATTATTACTTAGTGTAGGACTTAACTTTTTGATGATCTGGTATCATATCCTTTCCTAAATTGCAGAATGTTACCTTTCGCTGAGAGGAAATAATAACATGAGTTCTTTGACGTGATAGACGTAGATAATTGCGGTGATTAGCCAATTTGAAGTCAAAACCTTGTGAAGTGCTTGTTGCTTTGTGCTGCTTTTGTTTGAGATATCATGCAATTTTAACTTTTTTTTTTCTGTTGGATTTGACAAGGTCTGATTATCTGTACTGAACACTGATTATGTCTTGTACTTCTCTATGTGGATGCTGTCAAAGCCACTAGGCAGTATTAAAGTTAGTCACCATTTGGTTCATTCTAATTTGTTGTTATCCAATGTTGCTATTTTCTTATTGGAGTTCCTTTATAAATGTTCAACAGGATGCTGAGGATTTGTAGTGGCTTAAATTGCTCTTTTGGAGCTTTGATGCTACTTCCTATCTGATGCATGGCATGCGTTGTGGGGATGCTTCTGGCAAATGTAAAACAAAGGATTAAAAGATGAAGGATAACGGCTCAACAAGTAGCAAAATGATAAGCAGAAACTGGGTCTTGAAGCGAAAACGAAAAAAGATTCTATATGGACGAGTTGTTTCTACTAGTAAAGAAGATAACCTGGAGTCTCCAAGGAATACTTCTGCTGCTAAACGCAGGCCAAAGAGTGAACTAAGTTCTGATCTATCTACATCCAAGAAGAAAGGAAATGATGGGGTGAGTTATCCTTTTGTTCTATGTAGCATTCTGTTGGATTGATGTTTCTTCAGCTCAAAAGTATAGCATAAAATCCTTGATAGATGGTTTATGAACACATTTTTGCTCTGATTTTAATTGAACAGGCAGTTTACTTATCATCGGTTTTGAATAATAAAACCTTTTCTGATAATTTATGGAGCACATTTTAATTATATTATCTTTGTCTCATGTTTTGGGTTTCTTCTTCTATGCTCAGTTGCATGGCTGTTTATGATCATCATCTGGATCCAATTTGTCTTACAAAAACATCCATGTGGCTTGACAGTCCTATGTGTTTGGAACCAATTCCTTTTTATGAATGGGACTTTCTTCCATATAAAGCCTGATGGAGCTTCAATTGGACATTTTAATTAGTCAGTTCTTCCTTTTCTTTGAGAATTGAAAATATCATTTCATCATGGCTTTAAATTAAATATTTATTACTGAAACGGGACATTGGTAACATAAAATAGCACAGGAAGTAAAAGAAATCCTGTACATCCCTATCAGGGCTAAAATTTGGCTGTAGAGTGTGTTCTGTAAAAAGCAATGATCCTCATGAAATGCTCTGTTGAGATCATGACAGGAAGACCCCCCTGATGTGAAAATATTTACTTGATACATCACCAATGCTTTCCTTTAAATTTTAGTTCTAGGTTTTACCAGAAGAAGTTTCAGGTTAAAATCCCCCCATCTCATTGATTCCAATCAAATTAAGGAAACTGTTAGTAAGTGTTTTGAAGAACCTTTTCTAGCTTAGTCTTTTTTGCAGTTGAACATAATTGATGTCTTTGAGCAGAACAATAATCTAAGGATCTTCTTCTCATTTTTCTGGAGCCTTTCCTGGAATTATAAATTTTAACTACATGGGGCGTTCCAAACCTAAATACGACGCAAGCTTTCTGGTTGTTTTAGCGAGTAACTTGTCTATGGATGGTGGCACAAGAACAATGTGGGAAGTTTTTTGATCTCTTTATGTGGCAGAGGCGTGTAGCTGGTGTTCACAATCCCTCTCTCCCCCTTGTCTATATTTTTGATGATACCATTAGGATTCTAGATCGCAAGTTAAAATCACATGCCAACAAAGTTCATTTGATATGCTATTCCCTCTGTTCATAACTTATTTCCGTGGTTAATTTTGTTGTTTCAGCAAGCTACTCATCTTTATAACTATTTGGAGTTGAGTGTCTTGGGTATGTGCTTGCATTTACTAACTCCTTGTTACCTTTTAATAAACTTTGCCTTCCAGTATTACTATGAATGTGTAATATGTGATCTTGGTGGCAACTTGTTGTGCTGTGATAGCTGTCCCCGGGTGTATCATCTACAGTGCCTTGATCCACCTCTAAAGGTATTTTCAGTTGTATTGAAGCTGCATGCTGATGATTTTCTTTCTGTTTTTCCGTCCTGCCATATTTGATGATATCAATGACTGTTCCCTCATATTTTTAATTCTTTTTTATTCATGTTCTGAAGCGCATTCCAATGGGAAAATGGCAATGCCCAAAGTGCTCTAAAAAAAGTGACCCGCTGAAGTCCATTAACCCACTGGGTTCCATTTCAAAACGTGCAAGAACAAAAGTTGTCACTACAAATTCTAGGACTGGAGTAAAGTCATCAGTCGCTGACAAAGTATCTGCTCTTTTTGGAAGCTCCATTGTCTCCAAGCGAAGGTCCTCCTGCAAAGGGAAATCTGTTCTAACAGTAGGATCCAAATCCGTGGAAAAAGACCCAGATTCCTTGTTATATGTATCTTCTAGCTCCAAGCCAAGTGATCCATCTGCTCTTGGTTCTGTAGATGGCACTTCATTGCATGTGAACATTGATGAAAAGAAACCTCCTGCATCTCCAAAGGAGTCATCAGCAGGGAAGAAATCAATTTCCCTTGCTGACGAACTTTTGTCTCGTTCTAAACTTACTGAATCCGAGCCAAATAATGAATGTTCTGGTGAGAAGCTTGTCTTGTCTTGCGATAATGGATCTCCAAGAAAGAAAATTGTTCTTGCAATTGGTGCAACCTCTGAGAACAGGAAAAGAAAGCTTGAAGGCTGTAGTGTGGTCAGTTTTAAGAAGCACAGGACCAACAAGGGAAAACGCACTTCCAAAAAACATAGATCCAAAACCAATACTGCAAGTTCTGGGACTCATAAATCGAACCAGAAACAGAAAGCTGTTAATCATGAGGTTTCTGTATTTTTGTCAGCAGAAGATGTTGAACTCAAGAACTTAAATTTGCAGAAGGATGAGGTAATTTTTTTTACTATTATTTTTCATTTTCCCTTTATAGTTATGTGGATATTTCATCAAGCATAAAATACAAGATAGTAACAATAACGGTTGGTAAGTATGACTATGTGCCTGTACCTTAGGTCATTATGTGCTTACCACATGTCACTGGTTATTGCTACATTAAATTCTCACTCTTAATTAGTTGTTAGCACTGTAACAATATACCACTTCATCTGTCTGGTTTTGCATTATTGATGTTACATGCAAGCTGGCACAGTAGTTTGTTGTTGGCGGTGTTCCTACTGGCACCATCTACCGTGGGCAGATTATTTCTCTCCACCACCGTGTGCTCATAGAACCTCCATCTATCTTGGATTTAGGCTTCACACTAGCAAAATCAATAAATGATGCAATCAGCCCAAACATATATCCCTTACTCAAGATCAGTACTTTACAATCATTGTCATCTTCTTACATGTCAGTACTGTTCCTCTTGTCATTCTCAGCATCATTGTCATTTATTGCTGTTGCATGCCTATGTTTGGTGTTATGATTATTATGAGTAAATTTATTTATTTCATCAGAAGAATCCCGTGGAAGTTGCACAAACATTAGAAGAGTCATATAAAGCAGAGGTTCATGTGGAAGAAACCCAGAAATGTGAAGATATTATCATGACCGAACTTCAGCAGGTGAATCAGCTATATCCAGAAAATTTGTAGGCTTTCTTCTATTAATCTCTTAGATATAGACGAATGCTTTCTACTTGAAATACTTGAATTCATACAATATGATTTATATCCACATTACAGGTTGATCGGGTATTGGGCTGTCGGATTCAAGGTGATAATACAAGCTCGTCATGTGTTACATTTCAGATTACCAAAAATGACCAGCTTTCTGATGAATTGCTTATTCCAGAGTTTGAAAATGGACACCTAGAGGTAAAAGCTGTTTGTGATGTGGATTCAGATGCGGGGATTGCTGAAAATCATGTCGAGGGTCATCCTGACATTATTGAAAGTTCTGAGAAGGATGTAAGTGTGAGGAATGACATCAGAGTGGACACAATACGTGTATACAGAAGATCTGCAAGCAAAGACTGTAAAGGAGGGAACAACAAGGATTTACTAGGGAAGGATGGAAAGGATTCAGGTTCTGGAGGCATAAGTGGTACGGATCAAGATGAATCTGCAATAACGACAGAAGTAACAGCGAAAAGACATGAAAATCCTGTGATTGAAGAAACCACTGATTTTTGTTTGAAAGGCTCTAGGGTTCAAATTTCTGAAGTTTGTGAAACGCATGTCTCTTCTAAAATCAAAGACAGAAAAGAAGATGTGGAAATCAAAACTTGTGGTGGTGAAAATAAAGTACTGAAGCCTACCATGGAAGAACCAATATGCGTGAACAAAGGGACAACTGTTTATGAATTCCTAGTTAAGTGGGTGGGGAGGTCTCATATACATAACAGTTGGATTTCAGAATCCCAGCTAAAAGTTCTTGCGAAGAGAAAACTAGAGAATTATAAGGCTAAGTATGGAAATACTGTGATAAATATCTGTGAGGAGAAGTGGAAGCAGCCCCAGCGGGTAATTGCTCTCCGTGGTTCTGAGGGCAGCAGGGAAGCTTTTGTAAAGTGGACTGGTCTTCCTTATGACGAATGCACTTGGGAAAGTGTGGACGATCCTATTCTCAAAAAATCAGTTCATCTGATCAATCAGTTTGATCAACTTGAACACCGGGCGTTGGAAAAAGATTCTGCAAGGGATGGTCTACGGAAAGGGAGGTGTGATGGTCTGCAAAATGAAATTGCTACTCTGGTGGAGCAACCAGAGGAGCTAAAAGGAGGCTCCTTGTTCCCTCACCAGCTCGAGGCATTGAATTGGTTGCGGAAGTGTTGGCATAGATCCAAAAATGTGATACTTGCTGATGAGATGGGGCTGGGAAAAACAGTATCTGCTTGTGCTTTTATTTCATCTTTGTATTTTGAGCTCAAAGTTTCTCTTCCCTGCTTGGTCTTGGTTCCACTTTCGACAATGCCTAACTGGCTCTCTGAGTTTGCACTGTGGGCTCCCAACTTAAATGTTGTGGAGTACCATGGGTGTGCAAAAGCAAGGGCCATGATTCGCCAGTATGAATGGCATGCTAGTAATCCCAATGAGATGAATAAGAAAACCACTTCCTACAAATTTAATGTTCTTTTAACTACTTATGAAATGGTTCTTGCAGATTCCACTTATTTGCGTGGAGTTCCTTGGGAAGTTCTTGTAGTTGATGAGGGCCATAGACTTAAGAATTCAGGGAGCAAGCTGTTCAATTTGCTCAATACGTTCTCTTTCCAACACCGTGTTCTTTTGACTGGTACCCCTCTTCAGAATAACATTGGTGAGATGTATAATTTGCTCAATTTCTTACAGCCAGCTTCATTCCCCTCTTTATCTTCCTTTGAGGAGAAATTTAATGATCTCACAACGACTGAAAAAGTGGAAGAACTGAAGAAACTTGTTGCACCACATATGTTAAGAAGGCTTAAAAAGGATGCTATGCAAAATATCCCCCCCAAGACGGAACGAATAGTTCCTGTTGAGTTGTCTTCTATCCAAGCTGAATATTACCGAGCAATGCTAACGAAGAATTATCAAATGTTACGAAACATTGGGAAAGGAGTTGCACAACAATCGATGCTAAACATTGTGATGCAGCTGAGAAAAATTTGCAATCATCCATATCTCATACCAGGTACTGAGCCTGATTCTGGGTCATTAGAATTTCTTCATGAAATGCGAATAAAAGCTTCGGCCAAGCTGACTCTGCTGCATTCCATGCTCAAGATCTTATACAAGGAAGGGCATAGAGTTCTAATTTTTTCACAAATGACCAAGCTTCTTGATATCCTTGAGGATTATTTGAACATAGAGTTCGGCCCTAAAACATATGAGAGAGTGGATGGTTCTGTATCAGTCTCTGATCGCCAGACAGCAATTGCAAGATTTAACCAAGATAAAAGTCGATTTGTTTTCCTGTTGTCGACGCGCTCATGTGGCCTTGGAATCAATTTAGCATCCGCTGACACTGTCATTATTTATGATTCCGATTTCAACCCACATTCTGATATCCAAGCTATGAATCGAGCACATCGAATTGGGCAATCCAAAAGACTTCTGGTGTACAGGCTTGTTGTTCGTGCCAGTGTTGAAGAGCGCATCTTGCAACTTGCTAGAAAGAAACTAGTGCTTGATCAGCTCTTTGTGAATAAGTCTGGGTCTCAGAAAGAAGTGGAAGATATTCTACGATGGGGAACTGAAGAACTTTTTAGTGATTCTTCAAGCATGAATGGGAAAGATAACAGTGAGAATAATATCAACAAAGATAAAGATGATGCAATAGCAGATCTGGAGCAAAAGCAGAGGAAGAGGGGTGGTGGCCTTGGGGATGTGTATCAGGATAAATGTACAGATTGTGGCAACAAGATTGTGTGGGATGAAAATGCAATATCAAAGTTACTTGACCGCTCAAACCTCCAGTTTGCAACAACTGATGCTGCTGAAGGAGATTTTGAGAATGATATGCTTGGCTCAGTAAAGGTGAGTGTGTGATTTGGTTGTTACTTTGATCTGTTCATTTGTTCCTACGTCAAAAGTACTCACGTTTTGCTCTTACAGGTGACATGCTTATTTTTTACTATTTTACTGGAATACGACTTTTGCTTCATCAGAATCTTTGGTTGAAATATCATTTCTTGGTGCCTTGGTGCATCTACCAAAACCCCAGTTTATTTATTTAAATTGGAATTTGTCGAGTTAGATGCTCTGGGCAATATTCTGATGCTACAAACGGTTGTAAATTTACTTTGAGTAAAAGTTAGGCTTTCCCTTGTAGAAATTAACAACCATATTTCCCAGGCCTTACTGTTTTCTGTTGCAACTGTTTGTTGCATCTTGCCCCATGTATGATGAAAACATGTGACCAAGTTATTTGAAGGCGAGTGGCCCCTAGGAGTCTGTATATTTCTTTTCTTAGTTTGGCTTGGTTTTGTTTAAACTTTCCTTGTTCTTTTTTTCAGCCTCTGAAAAATTTATTCCTTAAAATAGCTATTTGATGAGACTTTCTTTTGGTTTCAAAATGTTTCTGAATATATTCTTTGGATTGTCTTATTATTGCCTTTTTGGTTGCTGTGTGGATTTTCCTGGTTCTTTTATTTATCTTAATCTTTTCCAGAATGTTGCATCTTTAATGATTAATTCTAAAGAGGACTACCACAAACAAAATTATGTTTACTGCTGGTTTTGATTAATAATCTCTCTGCTTTTTTCTAAGCAGTCCTTGGAATGGAATGATGAAACAACAGAAGAGCAAGGGGGAGCTGAATCGCCAGTTGTGGTTGATGATACCTGTGGACAAAATCCTGAAAGGAAAGAGGAGAATGTGATAAATGTCACTGAAGAAAGTGAATGGGACAGGCTTTTGCGTGTAAGGTAAGGAGATTTACCTGTGGTTGTACTTTGTCTGAATTTTATTCTATAACACATGGAAAAGTGAACAGGCTGTGTTGGCAAATGTATCGTTTCACCATGATTGAACTATATACTCATGATTTTTTTAGCGACTCTGGAAAATTTTAAACATGCAATTCCCTTCATGTTATTGTTGTCTTGTCACTCATTCTTAAAAAAAAATAATCTGTATCTTATGACTCAACTAGTTATCCATCCGCGCCGCTATGAACCATTTTCTGGAACCAGTCAGTCTGTTGCTTGATTTATTTGATCGAAAGACTTGTTAAAACAGTCAAATTGAGGTGCATTGATTGGGTTTATATTAATAATACAGTCTATTAACAATTCATTTGGTCAATTGGTCAAAGGGAGGGTTCAGTCCAGTAGAGTATATTTATAGGTAGACATCCCGGCTGTTCATGTGTGGTGATGTTATCCTGAACTGCTAGTGGCCTTGTTATTATATAGCAACTTCAATTAAGAATTGCAGTGATTTCAAAATTTTTTGTTTCTGGTGATTTTGCGACACCTGAAGTAGTTTTGTGTTCTAGGAATTACTGTTTGTACAGTGAATTGATTTGACCATGTTTGACCTTGGATACTGCTTTCTGTTGTAGAAGTCCACATATAAATTATGGACACCCACACCCATCCAGTTTGAAGTCCTTTACATGGAAAAGTGTCCAGTAGATCCTTAAAAGTCTTGTAATTTGGCCATTTATCTCTCTTTGTCATAGTTATTTTGTTATTTTGGTTATTGTTCTAGAAGAGTAAAGTCAAGTTACCCTGACAGTCAAGGTTCCACGGGGTTATAATAGAATTGAATTTTAGTGATGGTTTTTTTTTTCTTCACATGGTTTAACATCTACAAAGAGTTATGATTAAAATTATATGAAAATTTGTTTTAGTCTCAGTGTCTAGTAATCTTTTTCTTTAATTCCTTTTTTATTATCATTCTCACTTCATAGCTTCCTCTTTCTTTACTGGGGAAATAATACATTATAACTTTCCAATTCTTATTTTGTTCTCCTGGGACACTCTGTTTTTTTTTTTTTCCCCGCATTGAAAAGCAATGATTGAAATAATTACTCTCCAACATGTTAATGTTTGTTTCTTATTCCCCCTTTTTCCTAATAACCACATGCATAATTCAAATGATTCATGAGATAAAATTACCATTACTCAGTTATTCTGTTTAGTGAAATGTATTTCACGGGAATGCTTATTTAAGTTTCCTGTTTGTTTTACTGGGTTTTAGATGGGAGAAGTATCAAACCGAGGAGGAAGCTGCTCTTGGTCGAGGGAAACGCTTGAGGAAAGCTGTCTCTTACAGGGAAGCTTATGCTCCGCACCCAAACGAAACATTGAGTGAGGTACTTCTATTTGCTTCCAAGTGTAATGAATACAAAGCTGGTCTATTATGTTGCCAATGAAGGTTGGACCAGAATGGTCTCTTAGTTCACATGTGATTTTTTATTGGGCCATAGGCTGATTTAGCTTTCCCCTTCTTTTCCTTTTTCTATAGTGTTTATGCATGCCTACATTATTATATCTCTTCCAAAACTTCGGATTAGTATTCCAAACAAACTGAACCGCTTCCTTTTCCCTTTCCCTCATCCTCTGCCTCAACATTTGATGGAAAAACATTCATTATTATCCCAAAAAATTGGAAATGGTCTGAAACTATGGAGATTGGTAGAATGGAGTAGCTTCTTATGTCTATGGTTTTCGCTGAAGATTGCAGTGCTAACCTCATGCAGTGAGAGATGAACCTTGGTTACCATTTTGGTCTTTGATTGTTTATTGCAAGCCAATGCACATGCTCAGTTCAGTTTTATTTCCTTCTCTCCAGTTTACTCTTGGTGTCACTCCTTTCAACTGTCTTTCCTTTTGCTTCCTTCTCATATTTCTAGTGCGTCCAGCTTGAAGCTGCATGGAGTAAGATTTATTTTACATAAAATTTTTTGTTTTTATTAAAAACCTAGGCTCGTAAATATTTATTTTTTTCAACCGGAGTACACTTTTGATTTACTTGCTACTTGTCTTTTCAATGATTCAGCAGATCTCTCAAAAATGTAACCTTTCATGTTTTCCACCAAGCACAATTCGTTTGTTGTCATAGTTATTATCTTCTTTTCTTTCCTTTCCTTTTCTTCTTTTGATTATAGTTAGTCATAGTTTCATTTGTTGTCATAGTTGTTCTCTTCTTTTCTTTCCTTTCCTTTTCTTCTTTTGATTATACTTAGTCATAGTTTCAACTATCAAGTTCAATTTTAAATGCAGAGTGGTGGTGAAGAGGACCGGGAACCAGAAGTGGAGCCTGAGCGGGAATATACACCAGCTGGAAGAGTTCTAAAGGCAAAATAGTAAGTTAAATTTCTTCACCCAAGAAACCCATTGCCCTCGACTCATCATCATCAACAACAACATTCTAGCTGCTGTAATGTAAAGTATAGGTATGGGGTCAAATTGGACCTCGAGTTAAGATTATTCTGATATCTTACCAATCAAAAAAATAAATTAGAATCGTAGGACATCATATTCTTGAAACATGTGGAAAATGTCATGCTACTTGGACACAGTTAACTATGAGGAAAATAAGATTTAGAAAAATAGTTGACATCATTCGTTTCAATTTACTTTTCTTTGAGCAGTGCTAAGCTTCGTGCTAGACAAAAAGAACGCCTTGCTCAGCGGAATTCAATTGAAGTATTTCATCCTAATGAGGGGCCTCCTATACCTGAGTTGGTTCCTCATTGTCTTCCTGCCAACAACACGGATGGGAATCAGGCAGTGGAGTTTGCTCAACAAGGCAGGGAGAAAAAGTCTTTTGTGATTGACTTGGAGGATTATGAGTTCACTCAGCCAGATGCAACAAGGAGTAATGCCGATGCAACCATAAAGTCGGGCCACCTATCTAATCATAAGTTGAGAGGTCATCTGGATCTTTCTATTAACTCTCTTGGACACCCCTCTGACACAAAACTTCCAGCTCACCAAAATCAGGGCACAGGCAATGCAAACTTGCTTCTTTCCAACAACCTGTTACCAGTTCTAGGACTCTGTGCTCCCAACGCCAACCAATTGGATTTGTTGCACAAAAACTCTTCAAGATCCAAGGGTCGACAAAGCAAGCCAGTGACTGGGCCAGAATTTCCATTTAGTCTACCTCCTTGCTCTGGAACATCAATTGAGACGGATGTAAAACATCAGGAGACTACATCAGACAAGCCAAAATTGCTAGATGCATCAGCTGAAGTTTTGCAACAACGTCTTAAAAATAACTTATCAGATGGTTGGCACCCGTTTAGTCCGGTATTCTTTGTCTGTCTCTCTCACACTTTGTTGACTTTGTTAATCTCTAAATAAAACTGACCTATTTACTTATGTGCACATATTTTATAATATTTGCAGTGTCCACCACCTATATCACATGGGAAAGATTCTGATCGTTTGGAAGGTTCCAGTTCCAGTTTTGCTGGTTTTCAGGAAAAGATGTCACTGCCAAACTTGCCTTTTGATGAGAAATTGCTGCCCAGATTCCCACTTCCTTCCAAGAGCATACCTAGTACACACCATGACTTACTACCCAGCTTGTCCCTGGGGAGAAGACTTGAAGCTGTAAATGACTCTATGAGAGACCTTCCAGCAATGCCATTGTTGCCCAATTTGAAATTTCACCCTCAAGATGCAATAAGATATAATCAGCTGGAGAAGGAGGTTCCTCCCACACTGGGTTTGGGTCAGATGCCATCCTCTTTTCCATCATTTCCTGAAAACCACAGAAAGGTACTTGAGAACATAATAATGAGGACTGGCTCTGGATCCAGTAGCTTGTACAGTAAGAAATCAAAAGTAGATGTCTGGTCTGAGGATGAACTTGATTTCCTTTGGGTTGGTGTTCGGAGATATGGAAGGGGTAATTGGGATGCCATGCTTAGAGACCCCAGGTTAAAATTCTCGAAGTACAAAACTTCAGAAGATTTAGCAGTTAGGTGGGAGGAGGAGCAACTCAAGTTTTTGGACGGGTCTGCTTTCCCATTGCTAAAGACGCTGAAGGCAACAAAGTCCTCCAAATCATCCTTGTTTCCCAGCATTCCTGAGGGAATGATGACACGGGCTTTGCATGGAAGCAGACCGTCAAAGTTTCAATCGCATCTGACAGACATGAAATTGGGTTTTGGTGATCTGTCTTCTAGCCTGCCACATTTTGAGCCATTGGATCAACTTAGTTTGCGGAATGAGCATTTTAGCCCAATTCCAACTTGGAATCCAGATGAACTGCAGGCGAATTTTGTTGGAGATTCTTCAGCGGGACCTTCTTTGCATGTTTCCTCTGAAAAGCCATTTCTGCTCAGTTCTTTTGGAGCAAGCAACTTGGCTACTCTTGGTTTGAATTCCTCAACCAGCTTTGATTTACAGCGAAGAGAGGAAGAATATGAAACCATGAAGTACGGAAAATTGCCTAGTCTTCTGGATAAATCAGTACACATATCACGGGATTCCCAGAATAATGTGGGAATTGGTGAATTAAGCAATTCAGGTTTGTTCTTGCACCCAAGTAAATTCCTGAATCCAATAAATTCAAAGGGTAAAGAGGTAGTTGGAAGCAGTTCCTCTAACAAGTTGCCTCATTGGCTTCGGGAAGCTGTTACTGCCCCTGTTAAACCGCCTGAACCTGAGCTGCCACCCACTGTATCAGCAATAGCACAATCAGTTCGTGTACTATATGGAGAAAATCAACCAACAATTCCTCCATTTGTTATTCCCGGTCCACCTCCCTCCCAACCAAAGGATCCAAGATGGATTTTGAGGAAGAAAAAGAAGCGGAGGTCACATATGTTCAGGCAGTTCCCCCTAGATACCGGGGGAAGTACCCAGGATTTTAGATACGGCATCCATGGCTGTAATGTTGCTTCCACCTCTATCCCTCCACCGTTAGTTCCTGAAACTTCAGGCCGCCCATGGAATGAGTCTGACCTTAACCTGCCTCTTCCTAGTTTAAGCAAGATGAATTCATTGACTTCATCTGCTTATTTAAACGTACAGAAGAAAACAACCATGGGATTATCCCCCTCTCCTGAAGTTCTTCAATTGGTGGCATCCTGTGTTGCTCCAGGCCCACATTTAACCTCTGGTTCTGGTACAACAAGTTCAAGCATCCATGAAAGTAAAGTGCCCATGCGAAAATCTCCTGACCAAGTTGGAATGTCAGATTCACAAGTTGCTTCGGATACAGAGCGGTTGCCACCTCAGGTGCAGAGCATGCTTCCAGAGAAGAGACCAGACCAACCTGATAGTGGTGATTCAAGCAAGACCGAGTCAGATTTTTCTCCAATAAAAAAGCCTGATGTAGAGGACATATCTTCTGAGGGAACTGTATCAGATCATCCTTTGAGTGATCATGAACCGTAGTTAAGGTATGGGATTGAAATATGGAACATCATTATTCTTTGATGCAGGCTCTCCAGTTAAGTGCTCAATTTTTTGTAGGCATGACTCGATGAGTGATGAACTAGCATATATAGGATCATTTAGGACATCTTGTTTTAAGTTATTGCAAGAGAATGAAATATATAGTTTCCCCTGCTGGTATTGCTGCATCTGTCAAACTTGCTTCCAAATCTAGGGGTTGTTTTCCTCCTCACCCATTGAAAAGAATCGGGTGGATTGCATCGCGACAACGTAAAGTAAATCATAAATCTCCTCTCTCTGTTCTTGGGCCCATTTATCCATCATTTAAAATTTAAACATGGTGTCTCCGTCGAACCTGTAACTCTAATGTAGTTGAATTCTTGAAGTGGCTTTAAGCAGTAACACTTCTTGTCCTGTTGAAGATTGCGTGTGAGCGTTGAAACACCATTTCTTTGCAAGACTGGGGACGCATCATTTCATTCCCCCTGCTAGAGACCAGAAAGCGAAAAATTATCCTTGTTTTACTAGAATAGAAACCTTGATGACAAATTCAATGATGGTCAAATGCAACGGATCATGAGTCTTCTTCATACCTGTATACCTTCTTTTATTTTATTTTTTTAGAAAAAAAGGTTTAGAAGGACGCAGTCTTGTGTTTTTAATTATGTAAAATCATGATTATGCCTACCAATAATCACGGATTTTTGTCTCCCCAGATAACCTACTTCATACACCTAACAATAATTCTGCTTTGGAGATGGTAGCTCACCTTGCACATGAGTACACAGCCCCCCTAAAAACAAATATGGTCCTTGACATTCCCGATGCCCTTTGAATCTCTACGTCTAGCTGACAAGGAAGCTAACTTTCAGGCTTTTCACCATGGACCTATGGCTGTGATCGCATATACCTGTTGCATCATCACGTATAATAGCATCTTCTTGTGCGGTAATTTTGGGTACAACTACCCAACTAGAAGATTAAGAAAGCGAACTTTTTATCATTACAGAAATAGTTTTGGATTTTGATTAATTATACAGCACCTACTCCTCAATTTCACCATAGTTTTCCTCTTCTCCTGTATCCATCACTTCACATGAAAGCTCAGCTGCTGAAGAAATATATATAAAAAAAAGCACCGCTCTATCAAATTAGTATTGTGGGTAAATACCGCATAAAAGTACAGTAAAGCCCCTACCCATTTGAGGCTAGCTAGCTAGCTAGCTTCTCTCTTCCGTGGATAATAACTAACTCTCTTTACCTAGAAGAATAAAACTTAAGATGCGATCAGATCAGATCCTCCATTGAATGTACACACGATGCTCCATCAGAAGCGACTAAAGCCTAAGACAAGTTAACTTCCAAAAAACAAAAGAAACCAAAACAAGACAACAAAACATGGGACTAAACAGCGTTAGTTTATTCTAGTGAGAAGTGGCCCCTAGTATTCTTGAAGAAGAGGATGCAGTACTGATCCTGCTTCTTGATGGGTTGGCCACAAACCTTGACGTGAAAGCACAGAAGTGGTAGTAATCTTCATCATGCCCACTTGTATCAAAATTGAGAGAATAACTCAATGGATCATACCGGCACTGGAATGAAGATTGCCTACTTGCAGCGGCAGCGCGTATCACTCTTCCTCTCTTCTTTAGCTTCTTCAAAAGCTTTGTTAGACACCCACAAAAACAATTTTGTGTACTGCCAATATTTTCAACGGTCTTACTGGTGGTGGCAATGGTATCAACACCACCAGTCTTGGTGGTGGTTTTTGACCACCAAAGGAGCAACATTTGCGCCATTTTGTATCTAGAGTAGCGGTGGTGTTAATTTGTTGTGAGTTGAACCGGGGGAGGAGAGACTTGGGAATTGGAAGCTACAATGGGAGGTTGTGACTTGTGCGAAAGTTGGAAGAATAGTAGAATACATATAGAGGGAGTCATGGGAGAAGGTGCACTTACGGTCCAAGAGGGAGAGTGGGGCTTTGTTTTTTAACTGATGAAAATTTGTTATTTTTAACATGGAATTTCATGCAAAGTGAAAAAACAAGGTCATTTTTTTACCCCTTCTTTTTTAAACATTAATTTACCTCTCTTTAGGCAAGGTGATTGGAATATATATATCTTCATTTGAGGGATGCTTTTTCTCAACTTACCTTTATTTTTTCAACTTATAAATGACAATAACCTAAGAAAAACAGCAAGAAACAATGCAGTGTATATTTACAAGGTGCTCTCTTTTTTTAGTTGTTGAAGCATTTTTTATTCAGAAACATTTTTTTTTATTCTATCTTTTTATATTGGAATATTATTTGAGAATTAAACCTGATAATTTGTTTTAATTAGCTTACTATATATATGGTTCTCACGATGTTATTATAGCATTAAGTTAATGCTCGATTTGGAAAAATACAATTCAATTTTGTTGCTTAAAACAAATTGAAACTTTGAGGACTAAATTTAAAGTTGAAACAAAAAAGTAGCTTTGTTTTAGTTCATGAAGTGTGGATTTTAAAATTTTGGTCTCCAAAGTTTTTTTGTTTTTTATTTTTTATCCTTTGTTTGTGCAAGTTTTGGTGTTTTAGCCCTATATTTTATTTGTTTCGCATATAAATCTCTAGATTTTGTGAGGGAACATTATCCTAAATACTTAGGATTATGTTGAAAAGACATGCTATATTATTGTAACACATGTGTTAGTAAAATTGAGTTAAGAGATATTTGAATTGTTGTGTGTATGCATGTATGTGTTAGTAAAATTTTAGGCTGACTGTAAGAGCAGGGAATGGGGTATTGCGAGGAATGAATTCTTATGATAT
>Ga0307517_10006529_pt1 | contig 17261 bp, 6 predicted proteins | sample 23_EM_MG_FD_194515 | JGI IMG/M metagenome (GOLD analysis project Ga0307517, IMG submission 194515) | Populus trichocarpa ectomycorrhiza microbial communities from riparian zone in the Pacific Northwest, United States - 23_EM | ecosystem: Host-associated > Plants > Roots > Unclassified | place...
TGATTTTCTGGAAAATGGAAGCAAGTACAAAACAGAAGTGTTGAAAAATGTTGTCGATAAAAAGCCCAGAAAAAACTCAACCGGAGTAATTTCGGTTTGAACCGGTTTGGAAGGGAAAAAACCCGAACCGAACCGAACCAAAATTAATCGGTTTGAACCGGTTTTCGGTTCGGTTCGGTTCCAAAACAAAAAAAAATAAAATCGGTTTGGTTGTTTATTTTGATCCAAAACCGGACCGAACCGAAAATACTCAGCCCTAGTCAGCAGTGAAACAAAGCAAGGGGGGCCAATAGCCGGACGGCGAGAAGGAAATGTCAAAAACCAGGTGCTACAGGATACTGGATAGTGCTTCTGTGGGCTGGAAACGAGGATATTTTGAGACAATGAGATTTGGGAAATATGGACATTCTGATAAAGTAGTGTAAGGGCCAAGTGGTTCTTTAATTCCATTAATGAGCAGCAAGCATTGGCTGGCTAGATTACTTGCATGGTATTTTGTGTGCTTATCCAAGAAAAACCATGGACTTGTTCTTTGAAATTCAATGAATTGAATCTTGCATTAACATTTTGCAATTTTTGTGTTCCATCTTAATGCTGTGTCCACAAAAATAAGACGACATTACTACACTCTCAATCACCTCTAGTCCACGAACATGTCAACAACAGTTCCACGTCAGTTTGTGCCTAGTGGATCTGGAAACAAGACATCTTCCAGCTTGAAAAGACTGATGTCTCTTAGCACTAAGGAGCAGCAAGCAATGGCTATAGGTAGATTACTTGCATTGTATTTTGTGCTTATCCAAGAAAAACCGTTGACCTCTTCTTTGAGATTCAACAGCGCAGGAATTGGATTAATTTCGCTTTAACATTTTTAGATTTCTGTGTTCCATCTGAATAATGAAATATAAAACTATCGTCAAACCCAATCTTGATACTTGGTGCATGATGGGGATCTGAACCTGGGCATCAACTCCAGGACTTAGTCTTAGTCCTTAAAAACTAGGCCATTACCATACTGGATGAATGAAAACAATTGGCATTTTGTTTATTTAACTTAATATTTGAGATTAGAGTACATTTGATTTGGGTTTGGGATTCCTTATCATGCAAGAAAGGCTCCTACCCTAGGGCTCCACGGCACTTAACTTGATTTAGTTGGCTGCCATTAAATTTCAACTGCAAATGTCTTGCAGAATAAGTACAGCCACAGAAAGTATTTTCAATATGCCATCTAATGGAGATATAATCCCACCAGGAAAAGTTCATGTTAATGAAGAGAATCAATTACGGGAAGCTAATGGAGACGGCAAGCTTGAAGCCCAGAAAAGGCCTAAGCCATTTAAGAGCATTTACAGCTGATTTAAAAGCATAAGTTTAATTGCAGAAGTGGGCTAACATTATTTTTTTAAGTATCTCTCTAATTACATCAAATGAATATTTCTTTGACCAATTAATATAGAAAACAGAAAATCCCACACATGATTTTAGATATGAAATCCATATGAGAAAATTATACTTTCAATGAACAAAAGTGGGAAAGGGGAATGACAAATGACAGGTCTGAGAATTTTCGAGCTTTTCCTAATAGGGTGTTTGCCAACTTTATTATCCAGGTTCTTAGAGGACTCTACAAGTTGCAGACATAGCATCAAATCATTAAACCATCAAGTGAAATAAACTTCAACATAAACAGGAAGATGGATGAGACAATTACAAAGAGATGTTACTTTGAAGACTTTGGTTTGGCATGAAGCAAGTAGTTTTAGGTTTGTATCAACTGAGTGAGCTTAGTATTTCCAATGCCCAAATGAGGCGGGTTAAAAGTATTAGCACAAAGAAAGGAGAGAAGATACACCTTGTCAGGAAGTATATCCAGGTAACAAGCCCACAGGATCAACACATGGATGGCAGAAGAAAATATTCACGCTTCACGTAGTCTCTGAATAAATCCCTAACCTCCCTTTCAATCTGCAAAAAAAGTAAGAAAATTTGTTACCTGAACCAACCATTTCAGTAATGGAAGCCTGTGCATAAATTTTCAAAAAATAAAATGAAGAGAGAAAATTGCATTTCTAACCTCAGTAAGCAAGTATCTTCATCTAAGGGGATTCTGCCGTTGGAGATTCTGATGGAGAACTCACTGCTGCCTCCCTAGCATCAATCATCATCGCAATGACCTCTCTCATTGTTGGCCTATTAAGTGGAGATGTGCTGGTGCAGAATAATGCAATCTTGAGAACTAAAGACATCTCCTCTATGGTGCTTTTCTGACTCAAGTCTAACCTGCTGTCAAATATCTCAGATGTTGGCCCTGGATCCTGAATTGATCTTCTAACCCAAGTAACCAGGTCCCCTCCTTGCTCTAGACATTGAACAGGCGGTTTCCCGGTGATTAGTTCCAGTAGAACTACTCCAAAGCTATAGATGTCACATTTCTCAGTCACCTTCAATGTGTAAGCATATTCTGCACATGAAATTCAATTAAAAGTTACAGTTTGTTACATGATGGAATTTGAATATTTAAGCACAATCAAGATGGGCAAAAGTTCGGCTCCTTTTGTTCGAATGACAGGCATACCTGGGGCAATGTAACCATATGAACCTGCAACAGCAGACATGGATTTGGAGTGGGGAAAATCAATCAACTTCGCCAAGCCGAAGTCTCCTACATGAGCCTGAAGTAATTCATCCAACAAAATATTGTTCGACTTTATATCACGGTGGATGATTCTAGGCTTACAATCATAATGTAGATAGCATAAACCCTCAGCTGCTCCAAGACCAATTTTATATCTAGCATTCCAGTCCAGTGAACATGTTCGGACACTTCCATGAAGTTGCTCTCCGAGGCTCCCATTTGGCATGTATTCGTATAGAAGGATATTGTAGTCCTGATGGTAGCAGAATCCAAAGAGCTTAACAATATTACGGTGTCTAATCTTTCCGAGGGTCAATATCTCAGCACGGAAGCTGTTGTCAGAACTAGCTCCTGCACCGCTAGACTTCAGCTTTTTTACGGCAATTACCTCCCCATCAGCCATAACAGCCTTGTACACTGTGCCACAGGCTCCCCTTCCTATAACTGCATCTTCCGAAAAATTTCCAGTGGCCACCAAAAGGTCATTATACGAGAACCCTTCTTTAGGAAAATAATAGTTGTCTTCGACATCAGGCCTTGTTGCGTCTTCAAGTGAAACAAAAGCAGGTTGGCGACGCATCATAGCCCTACAGATTCCCACTATGAAAAACAGAGAAACTAACCCGATAGCTCCAGAAATAATGGTCACTAATTTAGCTCTGGATGAGCTCTCCTTGATCCAGTTTTTTTTAGGAGTAGGAGATGGGATCGTAGAATGACAATGGTAAGAACCTGATTTGCACAAGCCATTGTTGCCAGCAAAATTTGTTGAGTCCATTTTTTGAAATGCGGGAGTATTTGGCACTGCTCCTTCCAGGTTATTGTTAGAAAGATTGCAGACTAGAAGGCTCAGCAGCTCACCAATAGACGCAGGAATCTCACCGACGAGTTGATTGTCGTTCAAGTAGAGTGATTCTAGCATCTGCAGTTTCCCCAAGTCTTTGGGAATTGTACCAGAAAGGCGATTGTGGCTAATGTTGAGAGCAATCTGGAGAGTGGTAAGTTGACCAAGCTCAACAGGTATGGCACCAGAAAAAAGATTCCCTCCCATTTGCAACTCGGTAAGTCTGTCTAGACTGCCTAAGGTGCTTGGGATTTCTCCAGTAATTCTGTTGTCTGAAAGCTTCAGGAGTTCCAGGTTCACCAGCCAGCCAATTTCTTCCGGGAGAGAGCCTGTGAATTGGTTCCGACTGAGATCAAGCCTCTGAAGTTTTATGCAATTTCCCAATTCATGAGGAATACCTCCAGAGAGCCCATTGGAAGAAATGTTGAATGCAACGAGCTGCGTCAGGTTTCCTATCTCTGGAGGAATTTGCCCAAAAAAATAGTTATCTGACAAGAGCAACCTCTTCAAATTCCCGAGCTTGCCTATACCAGGGGGTATATACCCGGAGAATCGGTTTTGATGAATCTCAAGAGAAGAAAGATTCTGAAGTTGATATAATTCAACAGGGAGACTTCCCGTGAGCAAGTTACCCCCAAGCATTAGCTGCTTAAGAGACTTGCATGTTTTCAGACCAAAAGGAATGTTTCCAAACAACCTATTTGATCCAAGGCTCAAAAATATTAAATCCTGGTACCTGCAAAGGTATGGAGGTATGCTACCAACTAGATTGTTGGCAGATAAGTCAAGGACAGAGAGGTTACTATTATACCCAATGAGATAAGGAATATGACCCTCAAGATGGTTGTCAAAAAGCTGCAACTCCTCTAGACATGTTAGGTTTTGAAATTCTAGAGGAATTGAACCTGTCAGGATATTTATGGACAGGTCAAAGTTATGCAGCTGTGTTAACTCTCCAAGCTCCTTGGGAATACTTCCCTGAAGGAAATTCTCAAAAAGATGAAGCAAGCGGAGATTAGGAATCCACCCCAACTCTCTTGGAACAGTCCCACTTAACCTATTCTCAGAAAGATCTATCTCAAGAGCACTACTGCAATTTCCTAGTTCCCGAGGAATTGTTCCATTCAACAGGTTGGTATATATGTACAGTTTTTTTAGCTGGGATAATTTGCCAAGTTCTTTTGGAAGAAACCCACTAAAGGAATTTTCATGCAATGCAATCACCTCTAGGTTGCTGATATTTCCTATCTCAGGAGGAATCTCCCCAGACAAAAAGTTTTGCCAAAGGATCAAATTGGTAAGATTCTGAAGTTTCTGAAGCTCCCTTGGAAGAGAACCTTGGAAACGATTCTGTGCCAACCCGAGTATCTCTAAGCTCTCACATTCGCTAATTTCGGGCGGTATTGGACCTGTGAAATAGTTTAAACCTGCCCTGATGACCTTAAGATGCTTTAACTCACGGATTGATACAGGAATTGTGCCTGTGAGATTATTGCTATAGATGACAAGCTCTTCAAGTAAAGTCAAATTTCCTATCTCCCTAGAGATTTCTCCGAATATATAATTCTCACAGAAATAAAGCAGTCTAAGAGTGTTAAGTGTGCACAGATGTGTTGGAAATTCCCCACGAAACCTATTGGTACAAAGGTCAAGAATCTCTAGATTATGACACTCATCAAGATACTGAGGAATGGGACCAGAAAAGAAGTTGGAGGACATATTCAACATGACTAAACCAGGGAGATTATGACATATACTTGCAGTTGTAGACAGACTACCAGACAAATTAAGGCCATGGAGATTCAAAGACGTTACCTTAAGATTGGTAGAACAACCTACTCCCTTCCAGTTGCAAGGAGTCAAGTCCAAAGAATTCCAGCCTTGAAGATTGTTATCAGGATCAATGACTGACTTCGTAAACTCCAAAAGAAAAGCACCCTCTTGATTTAATGATATTACGAATACAAAATGGAAATAAAGCATCAAAAAGACCAAGCAAAAGAGGTTGTAAGGAATGGGAGAATTCAACTGGCTTGGCATCATATTCAAGAAAAATGAAGATGCAAAATTGAATAGGAAAAGAAGCACTCGGTTGTGGAGCACTCAGAGTGTGATGCAAGAAGTCACAAGACAGCAGAGTTAAAAACAAGTCCTCTCAAACATTGCAACTTTCCGAGGCAAGAATGACTAGAATTCAGTCAATAAAGAAAAAATCGAGCCTGCAATGTGTAGTTTAAAGCGCATGTCCCTGGTTCCAATTCTACACTCACCCAATTCCTGACAGAAAAAAGAAAAAGAAAGCACAGAGAGAGAACTTTGAATAAAGGACTTGGACAAGCCGAACTTGAAAATTACTTCTAAGAACAGGTATTTGGTTTTGACTCTGAAAACTAATGTCTAAGGCAATGACAGAACACGGAACATAAATAAGCCCGTGAAGCAATCAATAAGGCAAAGAGAAGGAATAGAAAGAGAGACTAAGACAGAGACCTCCCTACAACCTTTACGGATAGAACGTGAGAGGTAGATAATAAACAGAAAGGAGAAAGATTGATATGGCAAGAAAGTGGAGAAAGGCCATGAGAGTCACGATGTAAAAGTTCTTTCGGTTTTTCCGGAGTCAACGCCTACACTTTACAGCCTAGGTGCTTCTACTACAACTTGCTGCTCTTCTTCTCAGTTTATGATTATGATCATTCCACCAATTCCAATTTTGCTTAACTTTCTATCATCAATAATGCTTCTTGATTGATTAGAAACTTAGAATGAAATGATGGGACCTGTGGTTGCCTGGAAGTTTTAAAGAGTGAAAAATGATTGAGATGAGACGTGGAAATTCTTTGATCATCAATCAATAACATCCTTTCTTCTCTACCATTGTTGCTAGACCTGCCAATATGGGGTTTTCGAGCATTTCTCCTCGTGTAATGATTTTCTTCAAGACTGTAATCTGAGTGTGCCTCTCCCTTCTTGTTTAGTGGGTTGGCAGGGATTCTGCCTGTCACTTCTGCCGACGCACAGTAGAGAGTTCATAAGCTCACAATATTCTGTTATTAAGGAAACAACTAAGCTAAACAAGAGCAATGTTTCGAATTGCGCTACCTTCTAATCACACGAGCCAATATCTAACCATAACTATTCATTAATCATTGAAATTAAATATTTTTTTTTTTGCAATTTTATATAATGTTCTTCTTCTGTAAAGTAGTCAATATCATATATTGATTATTATCTCGAGACAGCAGATTCGAAGACTACAAAATGATTACTATCTCGAAATAAAGAGTTCAAAACTATTACAAATAAAGAGGATATATAATGTATCTAACAACAACTATGTCAGAAACAAATTTAGATTATATCTTTATCATTATCCTAAGATGTTTTTGTCTATTTTCTTGTTCTAGAACACTGACCATATACAACAAGAACAATCATTTTAAATTTTGATTTCTATGAAGGCATAATATCACTTGAACCAACATAAGACTGGTCCCTTTCAGCAACACAGTAAAAAGGCCAGAAAGAAACAGATCCCGGATTAACTTTTTTATTATTATTCAAGATAGTCAAATAAAGAAAGAAGTTTTAACAAAACTAACAGCAAATTGTCCAAGATTGCTTAGGAACTGGCCTGTTGCAAATCGTTAGGATTACCTGTAGTCAGTGTTTGTGAGATAAAGCATCAAGCAGGGCAGGGAGATTCTCAATAGTGAACAGCCACCTTGTGATAAATTTTGAGAAATAATTTTCTATTTAATAAATGCAGTTTTTGATGGATGCTAATAGAAACAAAAAAACTTCACTGATTAAAATTTGTTATGCGTCCTTTTTATTTTATTTTTACATGAAAAATTAGAATAAAATTTAAATAAATAATATGAAAAATAAATAAATCTTTATATATTTCTTTATCAATGAAAGGTTGACACATGAGATGAGATATTTAAGATATCTTATCATAAATACAAGATTCCATAAATAAAAATCAACCAATAAAATAATATCAAGTGGCATTAGAAAAGGACCTGAGAGCTCCTACAAACCTGTATAAATAAAGGGTCTTGCTTAGATAAAAAGGAAGAAGGATTTCTAGAGATCCAAAATTTTCTTCAAGACAAAGCAAGAAGCTTTGTTGGATCAAGCCTAAACGCTCTATAAGAGTTCTTCAACAATATTTTAAAGACAAACAAAGGTACTCTTTATAACATTAAATCATCAAATCTCATTCCGCAATACACGTTCAAATTCATATTCTTACAAAACACAAATCTTGACTTGATTTCACAAATAAATCAAGTTTCCACGTATCAAATCCAAGGAAAAAATCAAATGATTGTTTTATTTTTTGTAAAAATATTTTAAATAAAAATTGTACTCAGTTATATATCTTAATATATCAAATATGTGTACACTTATGCTTGTTTAATTTCAGATGCTTAATATTATGAGTGTGTTTCTTTTTATGGTAGCTTTTGTGGTTGTGGTTTAAAAAAAGTAAGTTTAAAAAAAGTGTGGTTAGCTATGGTTAGTTGAATTTAGATATATGTTTGGTAAAAATTATGGTTAAAGTTTATGTGTAGCAAAAAACATGTATAAAATGTTTGGTGAAAGTGTGGTTACGGTTGCTTTTCAAAAAGTTTTTTATTTGAAAATGCATCAAAATAATATTTTTTATTTTTAAAAAATTATTTTTGATATCAGCGTATCAAAATGATTTGAAACACTAAAAATATATCAATTTGAAGCAAAGAAAAAAATAAAAAATTAATTAATTTTTTTTAAAAGCACTTTTGAAACACAAAAAAAAAAAACAGGGTTTTACGAAACTCAATTAAAAAACATATAAAAATTGTTGCATAAAAACTGTGTTTCAAACTCAAATTTTTAGTAGGCCCCGTAATACAAAACACAATTTAATTTATTACCAAACACTTTATTATGTTTGTTTCACCGCAAAGACAATGCAAAAGCTGGTGAAAAACAAATACAGCCTATGTCTACTTTGTGATATCTAAAACGTTTATTCATAAAACTATTACTTTTTTATCTCATAAATATATGTTGTGAAAATAATCAAGGGTTAAGAGAAATATAGTTTTTTTTCATCAAATCACATTCAAGGTTTTCTCTTAAAAGGTTTGTTATGAATCATGATACATTTTAAAAAAAATAATTATTTGAATGTGAAAAGTATGAAGTTTTAAGATTAAGGGCATTATGATTTATACTTGATTATTTATGTTTATAATTAGATAATTTTTTATATATGAAGTTTTAGGTTTAGAAACTCATTTTTTTTACTCAAGTATTATTGTTTATTTCAGATTTCTGAACCCTAGATTTTAATTGAGGAATTTTCTTAAAGGATATTATTATTTATGTTTTTATATCCATGATGGAAGTTTTGATACTGGGGACATTGCAAGATTTTATGGTTTTTGACTTGGGTGGATTTTCTTGGAAAGATGATACCAATTCTAGTAAAAACAATTGTTAGAGAAATCATGACTCATCATCACACTTGCTTGCTTCAGCTCATTAGGTTTTTAATGATGATATTAAAAGGTAGAACATTTAAGACTCCTTGAACAATTGTTCTTACATAAATATAAATCTCATGATTGAGATATATAAATTATGTGTTTTCTTTGCAAGAAAATGATCCAATCGTGCTTGAGATGACAGGAAATTATGAGCAAATAAATATGAATCTATTATAATTAAATGAGAATTTGTTTCAGATAAATTATATAAATGGCTTGGTAGATATATTTATAGACTAAAAAAAATAGATCTATGTCTAAGAAGAAATTTGGTCGCTCCAGATTAAAATAGTAACCTAAAAGAACCATAACTTTTTATTTGACTGTTAAACTGGACTCAAATTTTTACATGAGTTTCTAAAACTATTTCTATTATGATAGCTCCTTCGACACTAAGTGAATTGTTGAATCTTAAGATATCAAAAATCTCGTCTTAAGATTTTGGTTTGAGCCAATTTTGTTATTTTTCTTGGATTTGATGCATTGTTTTGGATTTTATGATTATTTTCTTTGTATTTTTGTATTTTTATTTTTTTTTCTAGTTGAGGTAGGGTTTCTGGCCTAATTAAAATTTTATAAACATTCTAAAAAGATAAACTTTAAGAATATTATTTTAGAGAGAATAAAGTTGTGAATTTAGAATGGATGATAACTTAAATTTATGTATTTTGTGTTTGTTTGATGTCATTAACTTTTGTCTGCATAAAAAAGGAGAGAGCAATCAATGAATGTACATGTTTTTGAAAGGAAAAAAAAAAATTAAAGGTGGTATTTAATTTTGTTGACTTTTTAAAAATATTTTTTTGTTAAACAATTCTTTTACTAAAATTATTTAAACATATTTATTAAATACAAATTTTCTAAAATATAGAGGTAAAAAAAATCTTAGTTGGTTTACATTGAAAATATTAAATAAAGACAAAAAATGAGGTTAATAGAATATAACCCTTATTTTTAAAAAGAATATTTTGAAAGAAAAAAAGTATTTTTAAATATTTTATTTATGTTTAGAGAATTAAAGATATATAAAACATGTGTTTTCAAGAAAATAATTTTTATTTTCAATTAATAAATATATTTTTCTTTCTGTTCCTTATAAAAATTTTCATGACTAAAAACAACTATTCAAAAAGATTTTGACAGTGCCCTTGAAAATAACTGCCAAATACTAATTATTTGTATCTCTCCATGAAGCTTCCGAAGCTTCTTAATACTCTATTTATAAGACTTGTACCGAGTTAGGTAAGTAAAAAAAAAAAAACCTATTTTTTTATTAAAAAAATATTATTCATGGGTTTTTTTTTTGTTTTTTTATTAAAAAAATATCATTCATTAATTTTTTTAAAAAATAAAACTTGAAGCAAATATTGTTTTTTTATCAAGACTTGGATTAATCCATTAATTTATGGATTAACCGCCCCAATCCTTACCCTTGGTATTGAGCTAGGTGGAATTATGCTTTAATATATTTACGTACACTTTTTTGTATTTAAAAATTTTAAATTTTTTTATTTATTTTAAATTAATATTTTTTTATATTTTTAAATTATTTTGATACACTTCCAAATATTATTACACTTCCAATTATTAAATTAATAGTTATAGTTTTAGACATGGGTTCAAGTTGTTTCCGAAAAAACAAATAACTTATATACCCAAAATGAATTTTAGTCATTGTAAATTTGCATTGCTTCGAGGAGAGTATGAATTTTAATTATTTTTTTTCAGGAAAGAAGGTTGAATAATGAGAAAAATTGGAAGAAAGATTTGGTGAGGTAAAATTTCAACAAGAACAATTACAGTTCGTGAGCACCGACTACAAGAGTGATAGTTTCAAATTCGCATAAAATGTTTGTATATTTCAATAGGTACAAAAGCTTAACAACTAAGAGTATGAATCTTCATTTATAGTAGTCCGACCCATGTACAGTGTGTCGAGGAAAAATAGCAGCACAGCAGCAGCAGCAAAATTGGCAACAACTCCAAAATTGACATTGCCCGTCACCCTTCTATGATCTAATTATACAAAGTTTTCGAAGCTGAAAGTATAATTTGAGATGCCCTTACGAAGGTCTAAACCTTGAAGGAGCTAGCTCGGAATGGATCCTCCTCCGACTAGGCACCTTTCCTGACCTTATAATGATGGTAATTACCATTGTAATGTTGGCTGTTGCTCAGAGGATAATATCTTGGACTGGATCCTTTACTTCTCAGCAAGTTTCCAAGCCCGCTACCACCGTTCTTCCACAACCTCCACCAACACTTCCTCCGAGGGGAAGAAACACTCCCTAGCAAGTGACCACTTGGGTGGCTCTTCCCCTTTTTGGCCACGAGGCCACGAACCTCCGGTGGCTTATAGTTCCTTATCAAAGGCCACTTGATCCCATCAAAAAAGGGGTGTCTCTTAATTTCTGTGGCGCCCTTGATGCACCCTAGCCTCTGCCTTGGGTTCTTGACTAACAGCTTCTCAACCAAATCCCTGGCCTCTTCCATCCCTTTACCCTCCCCTTCCATCACACGGAAGGTCACGTGCTTGCTCGATGCTATATTGCGCAAGGTGCTCTCTTTACTCCCTCCCTTGAACGGTGTCGTTCCATACAATAATTCATAGACCAAAACCCCAAAAGCCCACCAATCCACTCCATTACCATGACCGTTTCCAGACAACAACTCGGGAGCCAGGTACTCGTGGGTCCCAACACAGGATCTCGACGAAGCTGCCGTGGGCTCCGCCACAAACTCTTCCTCCACCACTTCCTCCTCCTCCTCTACTCCCCTCCGATTAACCGTGCCGAAACAACTACCTCCTCTTCTCGTGGACCCCGCCATTCTTTTTTTGTGGACCCTTCTGTCAAAAGTGGGGACAACATCAGCTTTGAAACACAAATCGAAGTCAGATAACATTATATGACCATCTTCACGTAGTAATATGTTCTCCGGCTTTAGATCCCGGTAAACAACACCTACGGCATGTAAATACTCCAAAGCCACCAAGACCTCAGCAGCAAAGAACTTAACAGCCTGAACTGGTAACCGATTACCAGGCTGTTTACGTAGCAAAGAGTGGAGGTCTCCATTAGGACAGTAATCAATCAAAAGACAGGTGTAATGAGAGACTTCGAGATGGGCATAGAGTGTAGGCAAGAAAGGGTGGTCCAGCATGGAGAGAATCTCACCTTCCATCTGAACATGAGATAGTTTTTTATTGGTTAAGGAATCTTTATCTATAACTTTCAAAGCAAAGTTTGCATTGTTGCAGTCTCTAAGTTGGCAAAGAAAGACACGGCCAAGATTTCCTGTGCCGAGGTGGCGGAGGAGCTTGAGGTGTCGGAGGTGGAGTTTGCTATCTGTAGAGAGGTTGGTGGCTGTTTTTATAGCAGACCAATGTGGGTCACATTTACGATGGTGGAGAGAGTTTTTGATGGTGGTCGTTGTTGTTGTGGTGGAGGTGGTGGAGAGGCGGTCGTTGAAGCTGAGAGTTAGACTAGAACGAGCAAGACTAGAGCGAGCACTTGAGGAGGCGAAAGTGCGGTCAGTGGTGGTAGAGTTGAAGCTGAAATCAAGATCGGTATCAGATGGGTAGCGATGAAGCTGGGTTTCTTCAACATCCATGGTTTTGTCGTGTGGAGAAAAATCAGAGAGAAATGAGCTGGAGATACAAGTGCTGGATGGCTGGCTTATAAGGAAGAGAGGGAGTGACAGAGGGGGCTGGTTTCACAGAATTAAATATTGTAGTTGGTTGACCAAACTATGCAGATAGGTGATGGAAAGGGTATTGGAAGCTGGTGATCGGTTGACCCTTTTGCAAATTTCTTATTTTAAATTGTAATTAACTCTTAAAAATATCATTAGACACTAAACTTATTTTGGGTTAAGGACAAAAAAAAACGATGACTTTGGGATGAATTTAAAATTAATTGTAGTTATTTTTTAAAATGTTTTTTATTTAAAAATATATTAAAATAATATTTTTTATTTTTAAAAAATTATTTTTAATATTAACACATTAAAATAATTCAAAAATACTAAAAAAATATTAATTTAAAATATAAAAAAACTTTAATTTTTTTAAAAAATACTTTTAAAATACAAAAACAAACATTACATGTGCTTCAAGATTCTGATAATGACATATTTATTTTACGAGAGTAAGCATTTTTAATATATTGTTATATATTATAATATATAATATTATATTATGACATTTATTTAATATTTTTATTTTAATTTAATATTTTTAAAAAATATTTTTTAAAATGTTTAAGTTAAAAAATTAAGGATATGGAAACCTTTCTTGACACCGGATTAATCCCTTTCTTGATGGGATCATGATATTTATATAGAATATGAACTTCTACATTGTTTTTTTTTTTTTGTGCTGAGATTATATTAAAAAATCAAATCTTAAATAAATATTTTAAACCTAAACTTATAATGCATTCATAAAAAAATGAACGAACTCTTAATAGTCCAATCCCATAACAATTATGTAATAAATTATTAAGTAACTTCCAAAAGATAATCTTGAGTACTTCTAAAACCCATGAAATAATTTCTATGTATTCTAATAAAAAATTATAATGATTATTTTTTAAAGTATTTTTTATTTAAAAATAAATCAAAATAATATTTTTTAAAATTATTTTTATATCAACATGTTAAAACGATCTAAAAAATATAAAAATTTAATTTTAAATAAAAAAAATATTAAATTTTACCCAACTCATTTTAAAACCCAATGCAAAACAGCAGCAAAATCACAAGAATTTTAAAAGCAACTAACGGTGTTTAGAATTGTTGATAACTATTGTTTTTAAAAAAAATTAATTTTTTTTATATAGCACTTTAAAATGATTTAAAAAATTTTAATTAAAAAAGAAATTAAATTTGTTTTTAAAACGATGCATGAAAACAGAGGGGTGGTGGTTCGAATCCAGAAACTGACAGAGGAAAGGAGAAGCAAAGGCGCGTATTGGTGTTGGATTCTGTGTAAAATAAATTACAAGATAGCAACGGTCAGTCGGCTCTATGCTCTTCCTTTAAGCCACGACTTTCGTATTAACTTAGTTAATTCTACTTTCTTGCTTGCTTGCTTGCCGTGTTCTTGGGTTAGATCAGTTTCCACCAATCACATGATTACAGCAATAAAGTCTTGCCTCCCTCGTTTGCTTGGATTTTCTCAGCGTTCATGTCAGGATGTTATTTCAGCTCACGCTCTCTCGCGTCATCCACATAGAATTAGGATCTTTCCGAGTTCTAAGATTGTAGATATTTGGATAAAACAAGTTTGAATTGAAAAAAACATGTTCACGCTAAAGCATGATTTAGTTTTTAAAAAGTTTAATATAATATTTTCTTTTATATTTAGAGGTGAAATATTAGATTAATTCGAGTTTTGTGGTTTTAATTATAAAATATATTACTTAAAAAATATATTGATTTCACTGGTTCAGCAAAAAAATATTTAAAAAACTATTTTTATTTAATGATATGATACTAGAAATATGCACTTTTAAAATTGAGTATTGACCAAATATCAAGATGTTTATTTGAGACTATAATAACATTATAGAAAACAAACCGAAATAAATTATGAAAATCAGTCTTAAATTAATCAAAAGTTAAATGATAAAATTGATTTAAAAAAATTAGGGAAGGGGTTCAATGGGAAAAAAAATGAAAAATAATTTTTTTAAAAAATTATTTGATATTGTTATTAAACTTGACCATCTTAAAACCTCCTGTCTCAATTCCCTCTCAATCCCAGCTCAAGTTTTAAGATTAACACACATTAAACAAGCTCACTAATTATGTTTTTTCAAATAATTTTTCGTGCTGAAATGCATGCTAATGATTTTTTTTTATTTTTTAAAAATTATTTTTGATATTAGTACATTAAAACGATCCAAAATATATTAAATTTTAGCAAAAAATAAAAATTGAATTTTTTAATAACACGGTTTGCACCGCCTTCCCAAACAATTTCTAAATCTATTTGAATAAATGCTTTGAGCTCTTAATTTCTTAGATTCTTTTAAAAACACTATAATTACCTTGATAAATACTTTTCATGTTAGAAAAAAGCTTGACTTCACGGCGGAATAACACCCTATAAATATTTCATGATTGCAAGTCGAGAGTCAATATACCTTCTGTTATTGCAAGTGCCGGCCTAATTTCCTACCGTATTTAAGTTTTATTATTAACATGAGTGTTCGGATCAATTTATGCGTACTTCGACTAATCCTTTAAATCTTGAAATTAATAGTTATATAAGCCTCCAGTAGCTCTAAAATAATATAGAGGAAGGGATTCAATCTTAAAAAAAATTATTAACATGAATGTCCAGGTCAGTTTATACATACCTCGACTAATTTTATAGATCTTAAAATTAATAATTATATAAATTTTTAGTAACCTTAAAATTTATAAAATTTGTATTGATGATATAAAAAAAAATCCAAAAATCTAACTAGTAAGACAACCCCACGAAATTATTCATTGCAACTACTTGATTGAATTGCTCGGAGAGTGACTAATTAATAAGAACAAAAATTAAATTCAAGCGAAACATGGTGGAAATAATACACTGAGCATATATTCGAATTCCATCATGGACGCCATTGTTGGCAGATGGCTTGGTGGTTACGACGCCGTGGGGTCTGTATACATCACCATCATTCATGCTCATAGCTCATGGTACTATTTTGTCAGTCAACTTTAATCATTATTGCCGAGCAAGATGCAATGTACCCAGAGAAGAAAAAAAAAAGAGCATCAAAGCAACTTGTTTTCTTGAGCTTGCCAGCCAACTTTTTTAATTCTTATCAATCTAAGAAATTCATGACTCGGAATTTGATCCGAATGGGATTTTACTCGGAATAAAGAAAACATTAAGGCAAATTTGTCAGCCACCATTAAATATTTTGATGTTATAGTTGTTTAAGTGGGTAACGATCTAAAGAAGTCATGACCCGAAATTCGATCCTAATGAGATTTTGAGTCGAATAAAAGCATGTTAAACCAAATTATTTTCTCGAGTTAATTTGACAACCAACATTAAAAATCGATATTATAGGTGTTATATTCGTGACGAGCTAAAAAAATTCATGATCTAAAATTTAATTTGAATAAAAATTTATTAGTTGAATTGATCAACTTGAATATGTTATTTTTAATAATTAATATTAAATAAATTATTTTTTATGAAAAAAAAATGAGATGATATTAATGATCATGGTGTTCAGTTTGATAAATTTTCAAGTCAGGTCATTCAAGGTATAATTATAATTATTTTATTGAAATAACATCGAACAAGTTCATAATTAATTTTTTAAAAATTAATTTTAATTAGACTATTACCAAAAAAATTTATAATTACCTCCCAACAAAATTTCTTCCTAATTGATTAATTAATTATTTGATGTTAAATTTTATTTCTTAATCATTTAATATTCAAGGATGATTTTTGTACTTGTTGATATTAATACGAGAGAATCATTAATTTTAAAACATTCACTATTTATTTCTAAGTACAGTTGTGTACAATTTTATTCTCAAGAGTAATTATATTCAAATTATGTGATCTTTTTTGCTCTATTTTTCTAAGATTTTTATATTTTGGGCACTCTTTTTTTTCTCGTTTCCAAATGGGGTACTGCCGAGTAGGGTGGTTCTGACAGAAAGTCCTCTTGCATTGTAAAAAACAATGGCTGAAAAGGACTTGTACATGCACAGATGCTAGCTAGCTAGGCAGGCTAGGCTAGGCTAGGAAACAGGCATCCGTAAATCAGCGATCGGCATCACTGTTTGTGCCTGTGCCTTACGTACTCTACATTTTATTAAATAGTGTGCTTTTCTTTTTCTGAGCCCTTTCATTTATTATATTTATATTTATTTCTCTTGTAGCTAGCTTCCTTATTCATGATTCAATTATTGTAATCGATTGCTGTTTAATTTGGGTGGTTGTGATTGTTTTTTAAGTATTTTTTATTTAAAAATATATTATAATAGTATATTTTTTAATTTTTAAAAATTATTTTTGATATTAGCATATCAAAATGATTTAAAAATATCAAAAAAATATTAATTTAAAGAAAAAAATTAATTTTTTTAAAAACAATTTTAAAACAAAAAAAATAATTTAATTGCACTCTCTTTGGTATTGCTTTTTGAAGGAGGGTTGGATAAATTTTGAAATTGTTTTTAATATTATTTAAAAAATATTATTTTA
>Ga0307517_10006530_pt1 | contig 17259 bp, 16 predicted proteins | sample 23_EM_MG_FD_194515 | JGI IMG/M metagenome (GOLD analysis project Ga0307517, IMG submission 194515) | Populus trichocarpa ectomycorrhiza microbial communities from riparian zone in the Pacific Northwest, United States - 23_EM | ecosystem: Host-associated > Plants > Roots > Unclassified | place...
ATAAAAAAAAAGGCAACGACAGCAAATAAACCGAAATTAAAAAAAAAAATATCAACTCAAAAAAATAACACTTGACAATATTACAAAAATATATCCTCAATACTTTTAAATAGTCCCTCGATGATCTCATTTGATAAAGAAGCAAAAATTAAAAGAAAAGATGATTACAAAATAGACATTAACCTTCGAGTTGAATGAATGTTAGAGGAAAAAATTTATAAAAAGATCAAATTAAAAAAAGGACAAAAAAAACAGATCCAAGTCCATGCAAGTCAGGCTACCAAATTCGTGACATGGTCGTGAGACCTGGATATCCCGATAAAAAACAAATTGAATAAAATTATGAAACTTAATTCTCAAACAATCCAATGTTGAACGGCAAAATTGGAATAAAAAATCAATTTTAGGAAAAAAGCAATGAAAAAAATACTTGAATCAACCCGAATCAACCAGCAAAACTCATGACCTAAGAAAGGAGATTAGTATAATCCCATATAAAGAAAACTGAAAAAAATTACAAAGCTCAATCCTCAACCATCCAAATGTTGAATGATGAAATTTAAAAAAAAATGTCAACTTTAAAAAATGAGCTAAAAAGGACCGAAATCAATTTGGGCTAATCATTGAAACCCGTGACCCAATCATAAGGTCATGACTAACTCCATAGAGGTCCAACCCAAAAAAATCACGAAGCTAAATTCTCAATCAACTGGAAAAAAAAATCAAAAAATAATCTAAAAAACAAATATCAATTAAAAAATAACCAAATTTGATAAAATAAAAAGAAACCAAATGTTAAGAGATGAAATTGAAAAAAAAGCAATTAAAGATTAAAAAAAAAAAAAGCAATCAAAAGAATAAATATTAAATTTGGTATAAAAAATAAATAAAACCAAATGCTGCAAGCTGAAATTGAAAAAAAAATCAATCAAAAAAAGAATTCAAAAGAAAACAAATAACAATAAAAATAATGAAGACCAAATTTAATACAAAAACAAAATGACAAGACTCCTTTTAATTTTGGCGACCTAACTCGAATCCCGAGAAGAGAGAGAAGAGGGAAAAGAAGAAACCAAGGTCGTCAAAGCCCCTCAACTGACACGCACTGAACAACCCGGGATAGCGCGGTATGCCGCTTCCATACCACTACTAAAGCCAGCATTTGGCTGCCTATAGAATAGTAGTGAATTTATATACTTGTACATATAGTGAGACATGTCTCATCTATCCCACTGTCTCCATCTCTGTCTCTTTTTATCTCAAACGCTACCTTAACAAAATGTCCATCTTGGAGAGAGAAGTCTTTGCATTCCTGCTCGTGTCTCAGTATATATAGTGTTGAAATCCTTGCATCTAGAGTACTCATTCTTCAAATGCTCAAAGCCCACAACCTTCATTGCCATAATGGTAGCCAAAAATAACACTCAACTAAGAGCATTAACATTTTTATTTTCAGTTCTAGCCTTCTATTTGATTAAGAAGGTATAGGCTTGTAGAAATTCAACCCATTTTTCATGTCTTGGGTTCAATTTTCTTTGGTTATTGATGTACTCGAGAGCCTTATGGTCAAAATTGAGAACAAACTCCTTGTGAATGAGATAATATGACCAATAGGGTAACATTTGCACCATTGCATCAAATTTTGTCGTAGGTGGAGTATTTTTGTTTGACATTATATAGCTTTTCACTAAGTTTATTGAATGACCTTCTTGAGAAAGTACACCACCAATTCCATGGGAAGCATCACAAGAAACTTTAAATACTTTAGAGAAATCAAGCAGCTTTAAAACTGGAACCTTATCATTTTTGTTTTGACTTCTTCAAAGGTTTTTGAAGTTGTCTTTATCAAAACAAAGTTTCCTTTCTTCATGCAAACAGTTATTGGAGCCATTCTAGTGCTGAAATTTTGAACAAACCCTCATAAAATGTTGTTAGCCCATGAAAACTCCTCACCTAATGTAAAGTAGTAGGGATAGGATAGTCAAAAATAGCTTTAACCTCCTCTGGATTTGCTTCTTGACACAATGAAACCTAAAAATACAGCTCTCGGGAGCTCATGAAGGAGCCCTTCTTCATGTTGATAAAAATTTCTTGTTGTAAAACTTTCATGACTTTTTGGAGGTGGAAAAGGTGATCCGCTTTAGACTTGTTATAAACCAATATACCATCAAAGTAAACAACTAGAAATTTGCTAAGAAAAGGGTGAATTACCTTTGTCATCATTCATATGAAGGTGCTTGGTGCATTGCATGAGCTAAAAGGCATGACCAACCACTCATATAGGCCATCCTTTGTCTTAAATAGTGTTTTCCACTCATCCCAAGGGCTTACATATATATGACAATAACCGTTGTTAAGATCTAGCTTAGAAAATATGGTAGCTCCACTCATCATGTCATCAAGCCTTGGGATTGTCAAGCAGTATTTGATAGTTATCTTATTGATTGCATGACCATCCACACACATACATAAATTGACTTGGTGCCTTCATTTAGCTTGCTTGGCCCTCTTGATTTCAGTGCTCATATGATGAAGAGTGATTTTCCTTACCATTGCAATTGAAATGGTAAGTGTTCTCTCCTCCACAGTGAGACAGAGAACGATCATAAAGTCATTGGTGACCCAAGAGTATGTGTGTGACATTCATAGGAACTATAACACCAAATAGAATCCTTATACTAATCATAAGATTTAGAAACCAAACACTCGGTTACTAGTATAATGGTGTTATCAATCCATGCTACTTGATATGGTTGTGGATGGGGTTTTGTGGGAAGTTTTACTCTTCCCACAGTAGGGGCAGAAACAACATTCATACAACTTCCCCCATCAATGACCAGCTTGTGTAACTCTTTCCCTAACATTTGAAAAATTGCAGTTGTTCTCCAATCTTCCTTTCCATGTTTATGAGTAGCTAGTATACATCTCACTACCATAGTAAGAGAAGTATCTACATCCAAATCAGCTAAATCATCATCATTATACACCAAGTCTTCTCTATTTTCTTCTCCCTCAACATCTTGATTCAGTTCTTCATGCTCCCCTCCAATATGCAAGTTGGCTTTAGTGGAACATTGATATCCCATATGGCCCTTACCTCCACACTTGAAATAAGCGTCTTGATCATTGGGCTTCTTAGGTGCTTCTATCAATGGCCTCTTCCCTCTAGGATCATAAGGCTGATTAGAAGTTGTAGGATTTGTCCGAAAAGTTCTGCAATTATCTTTGACCCTTGGCATTATTGAATCCCTTGGTTAAGGCTGCAATTTCCTGGTAATTGGCACTTTCAAGTATTCTTCCATGTCTAGTGCCACTTGAAATGCATGTTATGCCATATAGTGGTTGTTGAAGTAGTTCTCTTCTCCAGTCAGCCCTTCAACCTTGTCAATGTGAGACGAGAATCTTCAATAATTTGACTCTGCGTCTTCAGTTCATCAAATTTCTGCATATACACTACAACTGAAATGCTGCCATGTTTTGAATTGACAAGTTGTTTGCAATTCTTGTCATGGAATCAGAAGGGAAGTACTTTTCTTGAAGTTTTGCCTTCATTTCTTGCCAAGTGCCAATTGGTGGCTGCCCTAGATATCACCTTCAATACCAGTCCACCACACTTTTGCTAAGCCTACTAACTTCATCTTAGCAAAGCTTAAACACGTCTCTCATCAGATATCTCATACCAATCAAAATACTCCTCAATTGCAGATAACCAATTAGAGAAGGTTGTAGTGTCAAGTCTACCATCAAAATCTGTAAAATTCAACTCTCACCCTTCTTTGTGATGTCTCCAGCCATATCTTGAGGCTCATAATGTCCCTTTCAAGAAACTCCCTAGCTCGATCCAAGAGGGGAACTTGGGGCCTTCGTATAAGTCTTTCTTCCCTCACTTCTGCCCTTGGAACTTGATTATCTAGCTAACCTTATATACAAAGTCTATGGAACTCTTATCTTCTTCAGATTTAATTTATTTATACCAGTAGCTCAAGATTCATAATTTGCTAAAAATTGTGGTGAATAAAAGATACACCAGTGCTTGAGTTTTGTTTTTGTCTGGGGTGCTGATATGCAAAAGAAACTCTTAGACGCAGGTAAAATAATTTATGTTAGTCTCATTGATGATTCAATTGGGAACTACAACTAAGGACTGGTGCGACCAATTTCAGGAACCCATTTAGCATATCAAGGGAATTAGGATTATTGTAGAAGCACAGAACTTATTAGGCCACAAAAGTCTATGATAGTAATTTGCTAGCATATCCAATATGCTTTCGCATGAGCCAGACCTGGTGATGTAGACAAGAAAACAAGCTGATTTCTTGTATTTCTGTGTGGTTAATGTAGACAAGGGAATATCTATAAATTCCAGATTAGGTGGAAATTTTCGGGGCCTAGGCTTTTATTTTATGTTTTCTTCTCTTATTAATCCTTAATTAAGTAGATTTTTATTGGGAATAATATGTAACACGATAGTAATTCTGAAAAAGATCTTATAAGAAGTCAAGCCAGTATGTTTCCTATTTAAGAGTCTAAGTTCTTGTTGGATTAGGAATCCAAACTACATAAAGCTTTAAGAGGTTGTTGAGTCTATAAATACCAATGCTTGTATGCTTTGTTTTCAGAAAAGGCTTTGATGAATAAGATTTCCAGCCATATGCTTTTGATTGTGTGATGCAATCTTCTCTTTGGTGTAAAACACTGTTCAAGCTTAACCCTATAATCAGTACCAGAACAGCCCATTAATATGTCCTGCATCCCCTGGGAGGTCTCATTGGTTATCCTAGAGGCAATAATGGGCCAATATCACAATTGTTCATTAAAAATTCTATTGAAGCCCAACTAGTGACCACCCTTAAAAGTGAGTTTGAGAAAGTACTCTCAAGACAATCAAGTTGCAACAAGGATACTTACTTCAATGGCAATGAAAATGCATCCTAAAATATCAACTAAATCGTTAAAGATAACCCAATTTCAACATGTTGAACCATGTGAACATTGTTTGTAGAGATCTGATAGTGCCAGTTGGGTAGATGTAGAACTTAATAAAATAGATGACATACCTCATCCCACCCGATACCATATGCCAGAGGATTCTGCCTCATCCTGATAAAAAGATATGTGTAACCAAGCCATGCACAAGCTTCCTTGACATTGGTAACAGTACCCAATGCCACCTCAGCATTTAAATTATCTTTTAAAGAGCTAATAAACTGCAAACACAAAGGAAAAATCACAACCAATATGTGAACCAGCCATTTAACTACATAGAATCAGTGCAAAAATGGAATATATTTCAATGCACAATCAGAATATAAGATATTTTAAGCAACCATCACCACACTGAAAACCATATAGCAAAACCCAACATAAACCATTTGCATTATCCTGCTAGACAGAACTTGTGAACTCAATGGATTTCCATCATGGCTTCAACAACAGATGGCCAGACCATCCAACTCTGCAGCAAATTAAGGATATAATATTTCCGTGCAAATTGCCAAATTATGAGGTTACCTTTTTTCCCGCATGCTTCATGCATACCTAGGATTTACCCAGCATATTGATTAAGAGGTTTAATTTATTTAGGTGGCTAAGTTTGCAACTAGAACCGTTTGTAATGATTGCAAATATAGTGGCTTTACTGTTAGTGTAACTATCATCTAGTATTAAATACCTAAACCATATTCATTAACAGAGTCACTACAATCTACTAGAAACTGAGATATGAAAATCTTCATCACAATTCAACAAATGTAATATCAGATCAAATAGCGTAGATGCATACAGAACACAACTTCATTTTGCAGACAAGCTACACATAAAATCTTGTAACAGACATGGGAGAATAGACTCCAAACAAGTAAAACATAGTCCATATTTTGTATTAAGCTGTTCAATAATCTGTGTTGTTCCTTGCCATAAGTGAAAGTGAAAGAATCCAAACTTCAAACGAAAAGATGGTCTTCAGAGTTGACAAGGGAAGATGATACCCAAGTTACCTACTCCATAGTAACCCAACTCCAAATCATGTTTAGAAACTCTAGCACACCAATAATATGAGTCTAATATTATGCTTGGACATCCTGAAGTCAAACTATAAATAACTACCTGACTTTCTATAGGAAGTTGACATGTCAGCAACCTTAGATAGTATGCCAGTTTCTCATGGGACGTGATTATGATGCCTTCACCACTCTTGTCAAACTGAGGTCTCCCAGCCCTTCCAAAGATCTGTATACAATGAAATCATGAGAACTGTAAAAAGACAAGACCCCAATAATAAGCAATAAAGAAATTAGATACATTTCCTCCGAGTCTAACCTGCATAACATCAAGCATGCCTAGGTCACGCCACCCACCAGCCTTTGGATCATATAACTGGGTCCCCTGGAGAATAACATCAGAATGGTTAATAGAAAGAGGAATGCAAATGAAAACTATATCAAAGATTTATCTATGTAAAAACGCTATCTTATGCATTGTATTCCTGAAACTAGCCAGTATGAAGAACAACTTCAAGTGCATAGCACTGCAATCAATGCATTTTCTGTTATTAAACAATGTCACTTTGATATTTACTTTAATGAGCCGCATGTCGAATGAGATGTTGCATTAATATCAATTCAAAGGTTTTAGTTCACCTGGTTGAAATGAAATTTTACTTCCAAGTGTGATTTCTACTTTTTTTTAAGGAAAGGCTCACTTACTTTCTCTAACTAATAAGATACCAAATTGTCTTTTAAGTTAAGAATTTCAAATAAGCAGCAGGTATTTGGTATTGTGGTGCAGGGTGTTTTTCAAAAGTGCTTTTCAATTGAAAATATATTAAAATGATATTTTTTAAAAGCATTTTGACACTAACACATAAAAATCATTGAAAAACATCTAAAAAGCATCAATTTGATGCTTTATTAGGTGAAAAGCAATTTGAAAAGCACTTTGAAAAGCAAAAGCTAATACAATGCCAAACGGGTCGGTGACTTTACATACATTGAGATTGATTTCATTTTGTCTATGGTTGCAGCTATGGAAAACGGTTGCAGAAAGGATTGAATTTAGGCAACAGTAAAACCAATGAACATACATGGCCTGATAATGAGCACAAACCTTAATCACAACAGTGTGAGCAGGTAGATTTACACCCCATGCCAAAGTTGCTGTGCAAACAAGTACCTAGAACAGAAAATGATCTAATTTCAGCAAAGATGTTAGGCAAAATTTCAAAGCGCAAAGCAGAACTCTACCTTCAAAAGTCCACCAGAGAAAAGCCGTTCGGTTAGACCTCGGTCAGCTCTTAGCATCCCAGCATGATGAACACCAACCCCACTTCCAAAGAGTTCAACAAGATCTTTGTTTCTGGACTTCATGACTTCTTTCTGAAATGCATAAATTTGATAGCTATTAATGTCATAAACCTCACAAGCACCAAGAAAAAAAAACGAAATACATCAGTTCCCACCTTGAATAAGGCAAATTGTGGATGTTCATCATTTCTAAAGAGCTCTACATCTTCATTATTCCGTGCAAGTTCAACCTGTAAAATATATTGTTAACAACTATGACTATGCACCAATATTGGTCAAAACATACACATTCTCCATGTATATCTGTGGAGGCATAAGTTTCTGTTTCCATGACTTAATGAGTATTGAGTTTAGACATCGATACACATTGACACTCCACAAATCAAAGTGTTGCAAGACCTGTTCCTTAATTTCTCAGTCAAAGGATGACTGCATTATTAATGAGAAAGGATGTACATGAAACACTTCAAGTTAGGATATCCTCCCAACCAGGCAAGAAGAATATCAAACTGAAAATAAAATAGCACTCCAGTCTTGCTTGATGTTAGCAAGGTAACATCCCCAAAATCCTGAACCACAAAGATGCAAGAAACAGTATCCTGTCACGAGAAAATTGTCAAGGAAAAGTGATCCTTACAAAATTATAGCATTTATCTCCATTCAAACACATCATGTAACTGCCAAAATGGGATTGACTGTACAGCCTTGTAATTTTTCATACAGATACCCATGAAACAAACTGGCAACAAATTTAACATCCCACCCAGGATCACCCGAGTATCACCTTCAATACCAAATAGCCTACTTACATTTCCCACAAATTTGACAATGAAGAACCAGATGGCTTTGAGAATTTCCACTAAAACAGGATTACAAATATTAAAATGGAGGCCCAAGATTGACATCCTCAACTTATGAAGCCTCCTAACATGCAACAAGTCATTAGTGTTAATCTTACTAATAACCCCAGTCTAGATAAAAGGCTAAACTTTGGAGGCACGGTGGTTTTCCAAGAAGAATTAGAAATCAGAAATTAAGTAGGATGGGAAGGTTCTTCATAAAATTCAGATGAAATACATTGTCAACTTACATATCTATAATCCAATACAGACAGGATCATGCAAATTTTATCATAATATCATCATTCATTGGTTGTCATAATATTCTGTCTCATCCAAATGCTCAGTTGATAGTTCTGGTGTCTAATTGTGAGTCAGTCAGGATAGCTAACTCGCAAAACACCACCAACCCACCCAGCCACCCCCCACCCCACCCAAAAAAAGAAAGGGAAAGGAAAGAAAATAGTGTGTGCATGTAACTGACCGATAAAAAAAATCATAAAAGAGGATTATTCCTTAGTGGACCATCATTCACCAGCAGCAGAAGACAAATAGATATTAAGACACATGTAAATATCAGGAAAACATTAAAATACATGTAGATAACTGAGAAAAAAAATAACAAATGAAACTAGAAAACTGCAGAACCAGTAGTGTCAAAGAAGAAAGCCATCTAAACCAATCAATCTGATCTAGCAAGTAAATGTCAACAACACTTACAAGCAATATCTGTTATTAACAAACGTCACAAGTTAAAAAAAAAAAAAAAAAAAAAGAATTTACCAGTTTCTCAGCCGTCTTTGCTGTATCCTTCCTGGAATGAACAAATACCATTGCTTGATGACCTTGCTTTAATGAATCAACAACCTGAAACAAAGAGTACCATTGCTCCAATTAATTTTCAGTGTAAAGATTGATAAACTTCCAAAGAGAATCCATCTACAAACAAATACCTTTTTATAACATATTTCATTCAGCAAGTCCTTGCGAGCTGCAAAGTTCTGCTCACTAATTCCAATATACTGTTGGGCAAGAGGCACTGGACGATAACTAGAATCAAAGAAGAAGAGACCTGTCTCTGGACTCACTCTGAGAAATTGAGCAACCTAGGAAAATTCACGATTAAAGATTTAAAGATTTGGATAATAGCTCTGAAATATATACAAGAAAGTTTCAACTATATTGTAGAGAAGACCTCCAGGTAATTGGGTAGAGTGGCTGAAAGTCCAACAATGCGTATCATTGTCTGTGTTGACTCCACCTGTCACCCAAAACAGGAAAAGGAGACGGAAAGAAATGACTGATCAGTTCTCCACCCACTCGTACAAGGGTTTATAATGATATGAAAGATTTGAAAGAATGTTAGTGGAGTAACATCAATAAGGAATTCTCTAGCACATACATACAGATATGAAAATTACATTCCAGCCATGACTAAAATAGTCTCAACATAAACAAAATCAAGGTACTAATGCATACAATTTGCAATACTGTGGTTAAAATAGGCAAAAGCTATCAAAGGGAAGAAAAAAAGACAGTGTATCATTTTACAGTGAAGCATTGCCAAATTACAAAGAATTTGATAGAAATAATCCCATAGATGAATATGATCACAGGGAAGTACTTTTCAAAATTACAGTGCAATGATGGTTCAAGAAAATTTCACCTGTCGCAGAGTCCTGGCAACTAGTGCCTCTATCACAGGGCCTCTATCATCATTCAAAAGATGTACTTCATCAATAATTAAGAGCTTCACCAGCATTGAGAGAGACATATCACTGCTCTTACGAGTGATGACATCCCATTTCTCGGGTGTTGTCACTATCATCTGATTCAGAGAAAGTCAAAGAGAGAAACCATTATAGAATGCATGCAGTTACTGCATAAAAGCACAAAACAATTCAAAGAAATAAAACCTGAGTCTCTTCAAGTTCACTCTTAGACAGTTGCATGTCCCCAGTAAGTTCTCTCACAGTCATGTTCAATGGAGATAAGCGATGGCTAAATGTTGATGTGACCTCTGCAGCTAACGCCTGAAAAGAAAAGGAAGATCCAAGAAGTTAATAACAAAACCAACACCCCCCCCCCCCACACACACACCCTTCTTCACCCTAAACACACACACAGAAGTGGACAGTATATGTCTTACAGGTGGGCTATACCTTCATAGGAGCAACATAAACTATCTTAAATTCATCTTTGTGCAAGTACCCATCCTTGAAGTGCTGTCCAATCTGAAGACATAAATAAATGAAGAAGAAGAAGAAGAGGCCAACTTACTAACCACATAAATTTCAAATATATATATCATCCTGTGCAGTATTTTAGACTACACTTCCAATTGTTTAAGAAAGATAAAAAATATCATATGTTGTACACCAAAAAAAAGAAACTTGATATCAACAATATCACTATAGGATAAACTTTTAAACAACCAGTAACTTATAGTTAGAGGAAAAAAAAACCAACCAAAAGAATAGAATCGTCCATGTGAATATGGTATTACTGATCAAAAAAAATAAGGTGATATATCTAAGAGGCATTAAAAGAAATTTCTCCCACTCATGTGGCACCATACAGCCCCTCTCTAGTAAACCATAAGCAGTCTGCCCAAAGTCTCAAACAAAAACACAAGACAGTATTAGCCCATTGATCAAATACCTCATGTAGAACAGAGATCATAGCTATGTTTGTTTTGCCAGCTCCTGTCGGTGCACAAACCTGCAAATACAAAGAAACTTCAGACATTCTAAAAGCAATCCTTCATGCAATGAATCCAAACATATGGTTGATCATGCTTTATAACAAGTAGTGAGTAAAAGCCATATATTGCTTTGCCATCAAGAACAACCTATCTCTTCAGCTGGATTTCCCCATTGACAACAAAAACCAATTCTGTCATAAACATCTAAAATCATTCAATTCATAGGTTCTTAGAAACCCATTAGAACTTCAAATTTTAGTTTCAGATTATCATTTATTCTCAAACTATTTGAACCATAACTGAAGCTCCAACTTTACTTTATCTCCCCACTCTTACCCCCCCCCCCCTCCCTCCCCCCTTTTCCATAAAAAATCCCACCACTCATATTAAGCCATTACAGTTTGGCAATCCTCCATCTCTAGTTTATTCACCCAGATAGAAGAATGAAAATGACTATATTTTGAGACTGAAACTAAAAGTAGGAAAACTCTATGTGCTAGGGGTCCACAGACTTGAAATGAAATAAAATAAATGTAGTAATACATGGCTTTACATAACTGGCTGCCATAAAGAAAGGCTTTACAGATCAGCAATGCATAATTAACCTAGTTGCTAAAATGATTAAATGTTAACCACAGAACAGATTACTCACAAGTATATTCTCGTTAGTGTAATAGACGGTTTGAAATATCCAGCTCTGTATCCGGTTTAGAGATTTATAGCCATGAAAAGCAGCTTGAGCAAAGTCATCCAACTCCTTTATCTCAATCTAACAAATTATCAAGATGACAGAAACATTGTGAGAGACAAATCAATATCAATGAGCAGCATACTACTAGAGTAACAGCAACCTTCCTGGAACAAGCAATGCACAGAAAGAGAGAGATACAGAGAGCAACACAAGCAAATGAGAATTAAGCAGTAAGTGTTCCACAATGAATCACCATACCCACCCTAAAGAGAGACACCATTATCACAAACTGTCCTGTCACTAAACAACTTTATCCTGCAACCCCCAGAGTAACACACTACTTATCATTAATCTTCTACACAAGAAGTTGCACAGATTTCATTTAGCTACCATAAAAAGCTTCCAAGTCCTTGACAACTGCCCTCTCTTGCAGAAGGTCCCAGTTTTCCAACCTGCAAGTGCATAAAGCCTCTTCCAATGCGTCCATATTGTAGTCCTGAGTTCTTATCAAATGCAAACATCCAAAATCCAGAAAACATCTAAAGCATGGCGACAACACTTCTGGAGAGTGTTTCAGTTGTCATGTCATCAGTGATTACTTATATGTGACAAATCACCACCTTCCATCCTCTGGAAAAGTGTAGAAATCTAGGAGTTCAGAACAGTTAAACTTCTAAGAGTTTGAAAAGTGATGCCTGGTTTCTTCAAACAGTCTATCCTTGGGAAAAACAAGTGCATATTCTTAAAATCGAAGCAAGCACTGTTGTTGCAAATCAATGATTAAAACTTAGCATCACTTTTGCAAGAAAATTGGGAAAATGAAATGCAAACAATTTCTCTTGGCAGCTTGAAGCTCATACATTTTCCTCAGTATCAATACAGTTTGAGAATGGAAGGGGTATTCATAAATTGGTTCTTACAGCTATCAAATGGACCTAAATTAAGAGGCCAACATGAAGCTTGCCAGAAAAGAAATGGAATGATTCCTCTCATCATCAATACAAAAAACAAATGCTCTAAATGACAAAGTATCGTTCAGAACTTGTAACAATCATCTCAACATTTGTTTCTAGACATAATAATAAGCAAAGAGAATTACTTCAACTTTCTTATTTTGCCAGACAATGATAATCAACTGTATTTCTTTCTATTGTTATCTTTTTTCTTTCCTCTCTTCTGTGAAAAACACCTTTAGTTCCAATATCACCAACAGGACATACAGTTATCACTATCAAGGAAAACAGAAGCAAGAATGCACAGAATATCTTCACAATATATCATGAAAGAGATTAATCTACACCACAAGAAATTACCAGCTTTTCTCCAGGTTTCATTTCTGTGGTTGGTGTTGGGGGAATAATGACTTCCTCATACCCCTTGTAATGTTTCCTGACAGTACCTTGCGGAAGAGCAGTCACCGACAATGAATGGGGTCCTGGTCCAGACCCAATAAGATTGTCAAATGGGTTTTTCCTCTCACTTGCTTGAAGTAAAGATGAAAAACTTGCAACTGCCACATCACTCTCAACCCCATGTTCTGTTCCACGTCTATTTCGCTTTTCTTCCTTGCGCCGGAGTTTATCAATTTGCTTCGCAGATTCTGTTTGGATGGTAACCTAAAAAAAGAAGTTGATATGTCACTACTTGTAGAAAAATTAATGACATAATTATATAACTCTTTTTGTACCTGAGTACCATAACTAGGCATGCGTGATTGAGAGTTTGAGGCCGTTTTATCTGATTTAAGTAGAGACAATCCACGATGGATAGCATCAACAAGTTCCTTGCGATGCTGGGGAAAAAGTAATAGAAACTTTCAAATATAGCCCCAGAGAAATAAGTGATAGGTTTGTTTGACATTGAACCATCAAATAATCAAAAGAAAGAGACAGATAGGGAAATAATAATTTAAGAAACATAACATATGCATTATTTCCAATCAAGTTGTTCCAGCAATTTAGTGTGCATCTCTCACTGATAAACATACTAGAAACCCAGAAGAGTGATACCATACAAAATTACAGGTCGTGATAGATTAAAGATGAACCCAATAGGGAGTCACAATTCAGTGGAAGACATTGCATTGATTTCAGATGAAATTAATCTATAATAACCTTCTGTATAAACTTAGAACAGCAATGTTCTAACTTCTCAAGGAAGCATCATACATCATATATCAGCAAAGAGAAACATACAAGTCCATTGACCAGCGCTTCGAGTCGAACCAAGTTTTTTTGAAATGTTTAAAAAAAATCAAGATTGCAGGAAATTTTTAAGCTACATCATTAACCCCGCAACCTGGATGACCAATAACAATGTGGTATGGATTTTTTAAAAAAAAATATTCAAGAGGACAAAATAACTCTGTAAAAAGCAAATCGAAACCAATTAATCAAACAGAAACCAAAACAAAACATGTCATGAAGACAAATTCAAAATAAACCAACTGTGTAAAAAACTTTCAGTGTAGCATCTTTTTTTTCAAAAACAATTGAGCCTCCAACATATTTGATTGACCCATGCTTTGTAGCCTAACCTACCAAGCCCGCGATTCGGGTCTTGAAATCCATTGGGTTTAATAATTTATTTATTTATTAAGTTGATTTTTTTAACCTAAATATAGGATAAAAAAAAAAAGCTAAAGGATGAAACTGGAAAAAAACAAATTAAAAGAAAAAAATTACAAGATGACTTCTTTTAGGAAAAAAAAAGTACATGGTGACATATTAAAGCAACCTAGGTCAACTTAGGTTAACTTGCAACACCTGCGACCCGGGTCGTGACAATCATGTAAAAAACAATTTTAAACAATTAATCCCACAGAAAAAAAAAATTCAAACACATCACGAAGACAAATTCGAAATAAGCTAAATGCTTGAAAAAAAATTTCAATATGGCATATTATTTTTAAAAAAATATTGAGATGATAGATCAACTCAGACATTATGGCTTAACCAGTCAAACATGCAACTTGAGTGATGGACTTAATCGGGTTTAATTTTTTTTTCTTTAATTTTTTTTTACCTAAATATACAATAAAAAATAAATAAAACAAAAAAGCCAAAAAAAGAGCCTAGGCCTACCCCACGCGCCTAGGCCTAGTTTTATTTTTTTTAATCTTTATAAAGGGTGAGCTACAGGTTATTTGCCCCTTTTTTAAAATAAAAAAATAATCAGACGACATGTTGCTTATCTACATGGATTCTAACCACCACTACGGTGGTTGGAAAATCAGGGCAGAATATTTTGTGCCCTACAAACCCTTTTTCAACCCATTTTAATTAAAAAAACACCCTTATAATATCTAGGAGCCAATTTATCAACGTAAGAAACCCGAAAAACCGTCCAAAAACACAAAATCAAACCGTGTAAAATATTTCTTCCTTTCGATCTTCTTTTTTTTTTTTTTTTTTGAATATTAAGGTTCTAATCAACCACTATCAAACTCCTCTCATTAAATGGAACTCGTTGAGACCAAAATCAACTATTTTGGTGGTCAAAATCGGTATCAACGATGATTTTCTCTCTCTACACCGAATTCTGATGACTTTCCCTCTCCTCTCATAAACTAGAGACTAAAAATGAGGAAAAAAAGTTTTTTTATGACAATTGAATTTCCAATAACTAAAGGGACCGATAATTTATTAACTAAAAAGTATGGGGACCAAATTGATCTTTTGATATGAAATTCAAAGTTGCCATCTATTTTCCCCGTTTTTTTTACTTTGATCTTCTATCTTTCAATTTCACCCTTTCTTAAAAAATAAAAAACAATTAGGTTTCAATTGGGCTCAAAAGGATGCAATGAAGGGAAAAAAGTTTGAGAACCAAAATAAAAATTTAGAGAAAGAGAATTGTTCTAATCCAAAGTGAAATGTGAGACCATGCAGTCAATCATGAACATGAACATGAACATGAACAGTAAAATGACAACACATTTTAGTTTATTTTTTAATTTTAATTTTAATTAATTTAATTTTTAATTGCAATTTGTAATTTCATGATTTACTGGATAGTAATGCGAAACTAGAGCAATAGTTAGCATACCAGTATGAGGTCTTGTACAATTTCGAAAGCACTATCCCCGACAAGATCCAATAAATCACCGGCTATCTAAAAGGGGGAAAGAAGTAAATAAGAATTAGGTTGCCATGCTAAAACCGACATCCATAGCTTACGAACATAATAACTATTAACTAGTACCTCCTCACCGGGCTTGTCTGAATCAAGTACACGGCATATAGCCATTGGAAGATCATCTTGGGAAAGCTGTGAAGTACTTTCTCCAACTATCTGGTCACATGCATCTCTTAACCAACTTAAATCGAAATTTCCACCATCAGTAGTAGAATGATTTTGTCCCGGGTCACCATGATCATACCATCCATCATGAAACATGGAAAGAGGAGCAGCACTTTCCTCACCCAACAGTTCACCATCCTCCAAACTAGTATCCACCAGAAACCTAGCTGGCGCTTGGAAAGCAAGGTCAGCACCAAACTCTAGATCATCCCCACTCCCATTGACATGACTTTCTACAATAAGTGCAGCTCCAGAGTTTCTTGGTTGCAAACCATAAAGCCTCTGTGATAGAGCGGCAACTTTCTGCAACCTCGCATCTGAAACTGCATGACCAATAAGTTTCTGCAATTTCGACCTGCATTTGAACGAGTAACAACAATTGCTGAATTCCGGTCACCATCTCATGAGGAAGCATAAACAAAATCCGATGCACTCAACTCATGCACACCACAGACTCAAAAAAACAAAACAAAAGTGTTTCTATTGGTATTGGAGAATCAAGTTCTTACTTCTTTTGGGTAAAGTTGCTATCGGCACTCTCCTCTTCCCCAAATATGCGGTACGCATTCAATGCCACCTCGCGGAACTCCTCTGATTGCACCTCTCCATCTATCAACTCCACAACTCCTCCAATAAATTGCCTGTACGCTTGTCGCACTTCGGTTGAGGCTGCTCCATAAATTCCCAATCAACTTTAAAAATCATCTTATTGTATCAAATATTACAAGAAATTCCTATAAATATCTATATGACAAACACTACCTTCTTCCCATCCATCAATGATCTTCCTCGCGAGTTCTGATTCATGAAGCGAGTTTGCAGTACTAATCAAGCCAAAAAAAAAAGAAAAATCAACATAAATTTAAAACAATATTAATTCAATTTAGGGGGAAAAAAGTACTGGCACATACTTGTTAGGCTTCTTGAGGTAGTTTTGAAGGAGGACTTTTCTCTGGAGATAGGCTTGGTCGATGTCGAATGGGCTTCTGAGAGAGCTTGTCAGCCGAGGAAGTTGAATCAACATTTTTTTTTCTTTTTCTTTTTTTATTAATTTTCAGGGATGTTCGATATCAGATTCAGAGAAATCCAATCCAATTTAGTTCTCTAGTTTAAAAATCACTAATTGGGGAACTCTGATTATAAACCCTACTGAACTGCAGCAGCAACACAGAAGAATATATGTATATAGCATGAAGCATAAGCCTTTGGATCATTTTTAGAGCAATCTCAACTGTTCAATATAAATTCCCTTGTAACTAATATTCTTAAATGTAGTTTAGTTATTTTTTTATTTTGTCTCATTTCCTTTAAAAATTACAATTTATATTTTAAATTAATTTAATTTTAAATTTAGATTAAAAAACATTATTATTAACAAATATACTAAACCGTGTGGGGGATTTACTGTTTCCCCACACACAA
>Ga0307517_10006531_pt1 | contig 17259 bp, 19 predicted proteins | sample 23_EM_MG_FD_194515 | JGI IMG/M metagenome (GOLD analysis project Ga0307517, IMG submission 194515) | Populus trichocarpa ectomycorrhiza microbial communities from riparian zone in the Pacific Northwest, United States - 23_EM | ecosystem: Host-associated > Plants > Roots > Unclassified | place...
GTTCGTTTTCGTTTATGCTTCTCTCAAGGTGGTAACATGCTGAAACTTTGTTTTAGTACAAATCTAACTTTGACCTCATCGACAACACCGTCCCAATAGCCGGGCCGTCGCGACAAACCCGCGGAAGACTAAACGAACGCCGCCAATTTCTACCTTCAATAACTGCTCCGCCCCTACCAACTACCCCCACAAAACGCAAAACCAAACCTAAAATTGTGCCCACTCCTGAGGTTGTTTCTGTTTCGACGCCCATACACCACCCTCCTGGGTGGAAAGGGAAAGGGAAAGCAAAGCAAATGGAGCCCACAGTAACCGAAGATATAGTCCCAGAGCCAATGGAATCGGTTTCTGCCCCTGTCATCGAGAAATGGCCAGCCACAGTCGTGGTGCGCCGACAACCTCATCGGAGGGCACAACCCGCTTCTGCTCCTCCTCCAATACCACCTCCAATACCACCAGTACCTCCGACTGTTGAGGAGCTCAGAGAAGAACCTCATCCACACAGTGTTGATATACCAATGGAAACAGAGCCCTTGTCTGTTGATATTCCAGGGTTTGAAGAATTCGGACCAGTACCAATGGATGTGGATGTCTCTGAATCAACAGAGAAACCACTTCCTTCCACTATCCTGACGAATGGCACGAGCGACCACTTTCCTCGTTCACCCATACCCCCTGATGAATCAATCTCCGTTGGCTTCGCCAGGCGAAGTGGGAGGTTGAGGGAACCGCCCGAGAAGAAGACCCCAGCAAAACCTGTGACGAAAATGAAGGTAAATAATTCCATTCAAATATTTTCTAAGACCCACTTTAACGCGTTCTTTGAGGTTCGCGTGCCGTTGGAGGACAAGGCCCTACACAATGAAATGCACACGCTACCTTATCCTTTTCCTCTCGCCCCACCGGTCCCAACGCCTACTAAATCCGTCATCAAACGCGTCAAACTTATCGTCCGGCGACCTCCGCCCCCTCTCACAGATCCTCGGCAAAAAGCCCCTCCACCTAAATTCGGTTTATCTTTGAACAAGTTCCTCCATTCGTACACCCGTATCGACGAGGACCGCGACACCAATGCTGCCACATTGGAAAGGAAGTCCCAAGCCGAAGCTGAGATTCGCGAGAAGGTCGTCAAGTTCAAAGCTGAGGGGCGATTCATCCCTGGAACGCAAGCGTTGTTCGGCACTATGCCTCATGAAGCGCCGTATACGAGTCCAAATCGTACAACGAAAGATATTTGGGACGCGGTAGTAGAAACCGTTGTCGTGCGAGCGCGCATGATGCCCAAGAAACCCATTGGCAGACAGGTTGCAGCTCAAATTGCGTCGAAGGTGCAGGCGTACTTTGATGGTTTGGAGACAAAGAAGCTGAAGGCGAAGGAGGTGGAAGAGAGGCGGTTAAGGAATCTTGCAAAGTCGACAATGAAGTTGGTTATTTCGGAGTGGAAAAAGGCTGTTTATGTGAGTTGTCTGCTTCCATCCCTTGGCTTTTTTATGATGCTGACAAGGATTTGATATTTTACTCAGCATGTAAGAGAGAAGCAGCGACAGGAACAGGAGGCGGAGGAACGACGGCTTGGTCGGGCCCATTTGGATGCCATCTTGGATCAGTCGGGGCAGCTTCTCGAGACCCAGCAAGGAGACTTGTTACGGCGTAGTCGGTCAGGAAGTATTGGAGATCCCGAGGACGAAGAGGACGAAGAGGAAGAGGAAGATGAGGACGTTGGAGATGAAGACGAGGAATTCGATGTCCCTCGGTCGACTCACTCAATTCAGGAGGAAGAGGGAGAAAGCTCGTCGATGTTGTTAGGCGACGTTCCAACGAGGCCTCAGTCACCTTTGTCAACAAGACCTGCTTCGCCATCGTCGTCCGATGCTAGCGAAGAGATTGACGACACAGAGTTCGCGACTGCCCAACTACTTAACGGAACTGGGCCGCAAGAGGATATTGAAATACATTCTGATACCTCTCCCGAACCAGAGTTAGCGGACTTGGCCGCCGAACCGGATCCTACAACATCGCCTATGAAATCAGCTGTTATTTCTACAATCGAATTACCGATGGAGGTCCAAGACGAACTCGAAGAACCCCCTTCTCAGGTGCACATGTCTCTGGAAGATGTCCGCGACAATTCTGTGGAAATTCAGCTCGACTCTCAATCTATGACTTCGAATGGCCGTGACTCTATTTTTGATTCTGTACCGGTATCAAGGGCTGTTACAACCTCCGTTCGAAATTCGCCTGAACTTGTGGAAAAACCGATAGATGCCTCTGAGCACGATTTGCAAATGGAATCTGCCGCAGACGCACAACCGGAGCCGGCTGATCAGGATCTAGAAAATAGGGACGAAACCCAGCAGGAAGACGAGGACGAGGACGAGGACGAGGAAGGTCACGAGGAAGTCGTGGAAAAGAAAGAGGTCGAGATACCACAATACCTTAAGCCATATGCGGTCGCTCCTGTGGAATGGGATCCGGAGAGTAAAGTCACGCCGCCTCTTTTGCTTCGAGGCGTTCTCCGCCCATACCAGCAGTCAGGCCTGGAGTGGCTCGCGAGTTTGCACGTCAATCGATTGAATGGTATTCTGGCAGATGAGATGGGTTTGGGGTATGTCCTCGATTCTAGATTTCGGCCTTGTATACGACTAAATGTGTCGCTTATAGCAAAACTATTCAAACGATCGCGCTGCTGGCACATCTTGCTTGTGATCGTGGAATATGGGGTCCTCATCTGATTGTGCGTCCTCAGCAATTCGAGCAGTTGTGGAAACTGACTTCCTGATATGATAGGTTGTTCCGACAAGCGTGTTGTTGAATTGGGAAATGGAATTCAAGAAATTTCTTCCTGGTTTCAGGATCCTGAGCTATCATGGCTCCATGAAACGGCGGAAGGAACTCCGACAAGGGTGGAACGACAAGTTCAACTTCAACGTCTGCATAACATCGTACACCCTCGCGAGCAAGGATTCTCATATTTTCAAGCGGAAGGCCTGGTATTACATGATCCTCGATGAAGCCCACATGATCAAGAATTTCAAGTCGCAGCGATGGAACATCCTCCTTATGTTTAGGTCGTATCGTCGGTTGTTGTTAACAGGCACACCTCTTCAGAACAACCTAACGGAGCTCTGGGCTCTGCTGCAGTTCTTAATGTCAGGAGCAAATTTTGCCAATCTCAAGGAATTCGGAGAATGGTTCTCCAGTGAGCATAGATTAACTATCATAATGTATGCTCTATTCTAATTTTCTACGATCAGACCCTTTGGAACGTGCGATTGAGATGGGGAATGCACACGACGACGAGACACTACAACGCGTCTCCAAGTTGCACACCGTCCTGCGACCATACCTCCTTCGCCGCCTTAAACGAGATGTAGAGAAAGAACTCCCAAGCAAATTTGAGCACCTGACTCTCTGTCCTCTATCCAAGCGACAGCGTTTCCTCTACGACGAGTTCATGTCGCGGGCTCAAACTCGGGATGCATTAGATTCAGGAGTGTATCAAAAAATCGCCAATATTCTGATGCAGCTCCGCAAGGTCTGCAACCATCCAGACCTGTTTGAGGTCCGCCCCATCGTCACCTCGTTTGCGATGACTCGATCAGCCATCGCCGATTTCGAGATCAAAGAATTGCTCGTTCGAAGGAGATTGTTGGCGGACGACGATGACCATGTTGATTTGGATGCCATTGGGTTACGATTCGTCAATTACCAAAACGTTTCGCTACTTGCTGCTGCTGAAACTCGACGATTGGATGCTACCAAGACGTTGCCTTATTTCTCTGCAACCCTAGGAGAGCCACCGCCCAAGGATATGCGTACCATCGCTGGTTACCGCAAATATTCCACCTACCTGGAGCGAGCGAAAAAGATTGCACGCTGGTCTCATTCAGGTTACCTCAATAAACTTCGTTGTGCCCGTATTCCCCTGTACAGCAACGAGAAGCTGACTGTTGTCCAACAAATGACTACAACCATCGTTCCTTTCACCAATCTGGACCCACGAATTAATCACTTGGAGAACGTGAACCGTGTTAATCGGGTTGTGAAATCATATAGTGACCGAGGCAAAGAGATGTCTATTCTCGTTGATCGTTTTGCTTTCATCACCCCACCCGTCGTCGCTCTGGATCTTCCTCGCATCGCCCTCACGGGAACTCAGGAGACAATCCAACAACAATCCATCGATTTCGACGCCGTGCTTCATCCCGCCAGTGTCAGGCTGCAAATCGCGTTCCCAGACCCTTCACTTCTCCAATACGACTGTGGCAAATTGCAAAAAATGGCAGATCTCCTTCGCGAGAAGAAAGCAGGTGGTCATCGGATCCTTATCTTCACGCAAATGACCCGCATTTTGGATATCCTAGAAATTTTTCTCAATTTCCATGGGTATCTCTATCTTCGCCTCGATGGTGCTACTAAGATTGAGGACCGACAGTACATCACGGAGCGTTTCAATGCGGATCCTAGGATTTTCTGTTTTATCGCTTCTTCGAGATCCGGAGGTGTTGGGATCAAGTACGAACCCATTTTATCGCCTTACGTTATTGAACACTAATTTCTATGGGCTTCTTATAGTTTGACGGGAGCTGACACCGTTGTTTTCTACGATAGTGACTTCAATCCACAGATGGACCGACAATGCGAAGACCGGTAAGTTTCATCTGCGTAACTCCATCGCTGATGGTCTGATTCTCATCTATGATATCTCCAGTGCTCATCGCATTGGCCAAATCCGCGACGTCCACATCTACCGCTTCGTCTCTCAGTATACCGTCGAAGAAGCTATGCTACGCAAAGCCAACCAAAAGCGATCCCTCGATGACCTCGTCATCCAGAAGGGCGAATTTGACTGGCGTTCTTTGTTCAATGAAGAGAACACGCAGACGCTAACCAAGGCCTTGGGAGATTTCGAGGATGCGGAAGATCGCTACGCTGCGGCTGTTGCTGCAAGAGAGGAATTTTCATTGGTTGGTGCGGATGAGGCGGACTTTGGGGATGCAGAGGGTGCTGGTGTAGTAGCTGGTGCGGGTTCATCGACCCCTGTTGTTCTTGATGTCCTTGACGATGTCGATATGACTGGTGGCGGAGACGACGGCGGTGTGGACGATGAAGATCAGGATGAGCAAGGTGGCTCCGTGGTTGACTATATGCTTGCCTTCATCGAAGTGGACTATGATTACTTCCGAGAGTGGCGGTTGTGATTCTTTCTTCAAATTCTTCTTGATGGCCATGCGCTTTTTTTGATGGTCAAAGATGGTTGTACAGTTGATATCCACATTTCACCCTTTTGTTGTACATGTTCAAACGCTACACCTGTTTATAATTTTCTACTATACGTAATTCCACTACTCATATTATTATTATGCCAACGTGCTCGCGTGCTCTATCATGTGCTGGATTGAAGGTTTGGTGCTTTGGTAGGTACTGGAGCTCTGGTGGCTCAGGAGAGGTATCATTCGGGACCGGTATAATGTTGTGCTGCTGATGGGACTCTCGTGATCTGGTGATGACAATTCTCTAAACGTTAAGGGGGAAGTCTGGAAAGCGATAATAGCAAAATAGAAAGCAAATGATAGAGAATGTGAGGATGTCGGCTGAGAATATGGAAGCAATCAGTCAGTGGCGTGTTGAAAAAAAGTAGGAAAAAGACTCACAATATCTGAAGTACAAAGCGTGCAATTCATGAGGCTCTGAATGCTTGGTAGAGCTGCGTTAAGGTGTCTTCGTGATTGGCGAACATGGCATTGAACTCGGCAGCGCTCTTGGGGAGTACAGTAGGCGGTGTTGGTGGCTTCGCAGAGGCATCCCTCAACCCCTGGGCAATGGCGGTCTCCAATGAAATGACACGAGAGTGCCAGAATTTGTTATCCTCAACTGGAGATAATGGCGATGGAAACGCCGATGTTGCAGGAGAAGTCGTTGTGGATACCGACAACCGCGAAGTTGGTCTAGGCGGGTGATATACTGTCGCTGGTGTGGTATGTGCGAGCACGGGCGAGACAGATGGATCCGGCTTGATAGTACGGTAGTGTGACGGATACACTTCGAGAGCGGGCTTGGGTGAAGCGGAAGATGCTGGTGTTATTGTGGATGCAGGAGTTGGGAGACGACCCTCCTGCCGAGGAAGACCTTGGCTACGTAGCCATGCGACGATGTCGTCGGATTTCACTTTGAGAAGGGTCGCCCAGGTAGCCACAACGTCGGCAGAAGGGTTTCGTTGACTCCTTACCAGCACGTTGAGGTGCTCTAATGCAGCTGCCGAAAGAGACGGAAAACCTGAATATGAGGAGAGAAAATGAGCTTCCGTGCTTTTTTTTCTGGCACCAAGTATACTTCTCCACTTACGGGCATCAGAAGTGCTGGGCTGTCCAAGTTTGTCGATGCGAGCTTTGAACCAACTGATGATGTTCACAGTTTTGTACCATTCACACCCCGGGACTTGCTGTTAAAGAAAAAGATTGATCAATGCCGGCGATTATCGGTGTCTATGGTCGAAGCTAATCACCTTGATCAATCGCAGCATTTCCTTCCTCTTGCGGGGAGAAGGCAGCTGCCCAGGAAATATGTCCCAATGCTCTGCATGTCAAGGTAAAAGATTGTCCTCTACGATTAGAAACCTGCGGGATGTTGACAGTATAATGCGCATATACCTTGCATTATTGACACGCCCGCTGGCGTGAGACGCCTCCTGCATGCTGCCATGGACTTGGAGGTAGACGTCGAAGGACCACTGACAGTGGCTGACTCTCCACCGACACGATCTCGCTGCATTTGCGGCTGGGACATTGCAGTCTCGGTCTAAAGACGCTTTTGTACCTTTGCTTGCAACTGCTTTCCAGCAACGGATTTTGTATTTATAGATGTACAGTGGTTCTTGCCAAGTTCTTGCAGCTGATCACTGCCAGTGGAAGGGCGAGATCTTCTTTTTAAGCCTCTGGAAGCTAGAAAAGCGGGGATTTCTGAGAGTGGACATTGCCCACCAAGGGTTTTATAGGAAATCGAAGGCAGGTGGCAAAGGTAAAAAAAATTCTGGCACATGGCACAATCTGTCTGAAAGGCACCACATTTGAATTGCATGCTCCATCGATTACTACCACAGCTTATCAGGGAAATCAACAAAGGAATTTGAAATTGGAGTGAAGGGTTTTCCCCCTTTGTTTATAGTAGGACCCCCAAAGACTAACAGGGAAAAAATAAATGAGCCAAATCTGGCCAAAATCTTGTTGGAATATGATATAAATTTAATGGTGCTTTTTTTGTTTGAGCACTAACACTTTTAATCATCTATCCAATATGCTTTTTCCTTCTGTCAGTGGAGGTGACTCACTACGTAATCAAGGATAACAATGTAGTAATTTTTATCATGTACGTTATCATCATTATCATTCTCATCTCCTTATGGAGAATAGGCCTTGCGCGCTGCACATATTTGTACATATTCTACTCAAATTCTACTGGTGTAATTGTGTGAGTTGAGTGCAGCCAGAAATGCAGAGTCTAGACCCATTTCTCCTCCAGAATGTCAATCTGCATGAACACTGCTGCTTTTGAGGGAGGAGAGATTTATAAAGTAAACAAAAAGTAAAACAACCAAATGTTCCCCTACATTAATTCAAATTCTGTGTATTAGGACTTTTCATATCAGATTTCTGTAAAATTTCCCCAATTCCCTTGCCACCCCAAACAAATTCATTAGAAAATAAAAGCCTGGATGAAAAATTGTTTAGAATTTATTTCAGCAAGTGTTCGGGGTCCACAAGGGTCCTCATGGGCATGTGTCACTATCCTTTGTTTACCTCAGATTTGAAGCCTGAACCCAGTTCTATTTCTAATCTTGGAAGGGGGAAGATCTCATAATTGGAGAGCTTGTTTCTCCAAGGGTTCTTTTTTTTTGTCGAGGTTGGCTTGGCTTATTGACCCTTGATTGCACCTGCACAACGTGCTGCGCTACGACCGGGAAGCACGGAGTGCGAAGTTGTGAGATGCCGGAGTGGTGCAGGCAAGGTGCAGGGACTAAGAAGTCGGAAAGCGGAAGGGCTACTGTCAAGGCTCTATGAATCGCTAGATACCAACCGATATCAACCGATATCCGGAGGATCCACTTGGCCCTACAAGCCCCTGAAACCTAGCCTAGAATAGCATGATTTGCGTATTCCGTTGATTTTTCAAGAATGTGAATAAGATCCCGCCCTCAAGCTGCAAAAAGAGGAATGCGGCGCGGAAATCCGTATGTCCGATCGGCGTAAAACCGCGCTTAGCCGCGCCATTCCCCTACATTCACATGTTAATCGCGCAGTCCGAAAACTCGACGCTTGGCTTATAACTGTTCCTCGCCACTCATGTTCTTTTTTCCGCTCCTTGGATTTCAGCGACTCCAACGACCCTGGCCTCCCGCAGAACTTTCCCGAAAGTACCTAGTTGATTAATGTCTCGAAATGGTAACAAGAAACCTGTGGGTTTCGCCACCCATATTATTGCTGGAGGCATTGCTGGCGGATGCGAAGCGGTGAATACTGGAGCACGCAAGATGGCCTGCAGTGTGCTGACGGCGTCCTTCACAGCTAGTATGTCAGCCGCTCGACACCATCAAGGTCCGAATGCAGCTTTCAAAGTCCGGACGTGCTCCCGGGGTGAGTCGGTCTCGGAGGATGCTCATCCACCATGGTATGGATTGATGGAACTGGGATGTAACAGACAAAAGCAAGAGGTTTCATTGCGACCGGCGCGTACATCGTCAAACGGGAGACACCGTTAGCGCTCTACAAAGGTCTCGGGGCAGTCCTGTCGGGTATCGTTCCAAAGATGGCAATCCGGTTCGCCAGTTTTGAGGCCTACAAAGGCTGGCTCGCGGACAAGGAAACGGGAAAAACTGCGATTGGGAATATCTTCCTTGGTATATACCACCCTTAACTTTCATCGTCTGTATCCCTCATTCTTGTTTGTTCTCAGCTGGTCTGGGTGCCGGAGTGACGGAAGCTGTCGCTGTGGTGACGCCCATGGAGGTGGTTAAGATTCGCCTGCAGGCGCAACAACACTCGTTGGCCGACCCTCTGGAAGCTCCTCGATACCGCAATGCTGGTCATGCTGTATATACCATCGTTCGCGAGGAGGGTATCTCGACTCTATACCGTGGCGTCTCTCTGACGGCGCTGCGTCAGGCTACCAATCAGGGTCCGTTCTATATCTTATTCTTATTCGAATTTCTGACTTCGGGTGCCATTATATAGGTGCAAACTTTACCGCGTATCAAGAAATCAAAAAGCTCGCGCACAACCTGCAACCCGATCTCGTCGAATTGCCTTCATACCAACATATGTGCATCGGTCTGATCTCAGGTGCCATGGGTCCCTTCTCAAACGCGCCAATTGATACCATTAAAACCCGTAAGTCTGCCCTTGCCTCGATGCTCTTTTCTTTCAAAATTAAAAATATTCCATCTCTCTTTAGGTCTACAAAAAGCCACCGCCACTCCCGGCCAATCTGCGTTCCAGCGCATCTTCGCTATTGCATCAGACATGTGGAAACAGGAAGGCGTGCGCTCGTTCTACAAGGGTATCACACCGCGTGTGCTGCGTGTTGCTCCGGGCCAGGCTATTGTCTTTGCGGTGTATGAGCGTGTGAGCACTGTTGTTGAGAAAATTAACCCGAGGGTGAGGGAAGACGATGGGTATTCAGAGTAGGTAGATGAGATTTCGCGTATATATTTTGGGAGCGGGGATTTTATGGTGGCGTTATATCGGACGAAAGGGAAGGAACCACTGTAGATTCTACTATACAACATCGGGGGGCACTTCTAGCAATCAAATATCTCTCTTCTTAGCATATTTTTATTCATTACATGCATGATTTTTTGGGGGTATTATTACTACAGACTACATACAGTACAGTATTCCGGTATTCATTTCGCGTGGAAGGCAAGCGCAGGGTATCATGAATTCTTATTTCCGGGCTCTGAATTGCCGACTCTAGTCTGGCTGTAGTTGTTGACCCAAAATGTATATGCAGCTATTCGCATAATATGATTATCTTTGGCAAACGTGTGCGCACGCCTTTTGAGTAATGTCTCCGGTATAAAGTGCGGAGGAAAACCGCGGGACTTACGCTATGTCTACCTCCATCTATTTGGGTGCGCTACGAAAAAATTAGCAGAAATATTTTACACACTAATACCACGTTTCGAGTGGCTTTTCAAGATGATCAAGTACGGGGGTTTTCCGTTCATTTAGGTGGTTTAAGAAAGAAAAGAGAAAATATTAATGAGGGTCAGTTAGCAGTTAGCATCACAGTCGTAGCCTTGCCTTAAATCTCGGACCCCTCAACAGGCCAACTCGAGGGGCTTACCGTAGCCTACATACATGTGCCATCAGAGTTACGTCAACGAAGACGTCAACGTCACCGACAGGACTGACAAGAGCCCACACACACAAACAGAAAAGAACAAACATTGGGCTAACCATTATCAATGGTAAGTATTGTCGGTTACCGGTTGACCGTGTGCACTTGGGTAAGATCTGTCGACATACGAACTTGAATATCTCGAATTCGAGCGTTTACAGCACTTTCCGACACATCTTATTAACTTACTGCCTACCGATTAGAGCCTATTTGCAACCGGCATTTTTTGGCGGCTTAAAAAAAAGACTTCCCCACTCAATCCCCGCTAACAAATATTAACGCGCCATTTGGGACGCGGCATCTGAATAACGACCCCTTGCAATCATTTTCCTCATGTCTCATCCCCACTACTACTACTATTAACCTTAGTACTACCCATCAAAGTACTACCTCGGGGAATGGCACGCAGCAAGGCCATATTCAAGTACTTAGCTGGTGCTCAACCCATCGCAAACTTGTCGCGAACTCTAATTTCTAAACTTTGCTCATCATGATGACAAATCAAACTTAAACTTATGTTTGGCCACAAAAATACGTACGTCGCCTCTACCTTTTTTTGATGTCGCTCACTCGATCTGATATGTCTCCGGACCTCTCCATCTCCAGTTCCTTTGTTTGACTACTTGTAACGTATGCCTCCTTAATCGCAGCTGCTAACTGCCACATCACCATTTCTCTCCATCTCCAGAAAGCCTGTAAAGCTGGTTGTGCCCAAGTCCCCGTATGTCGTCTCTGTCCATGTTTTTTGCAGTCGCAACACAATCTGAAATTTCGCCCCCCCTTATCCAGTCTGGCTCTGGCCAACAACCTTTGCTTAACTATTGTGCTGGCGTACGTCATCCTTTCCCTCGCTTTGCAACTATAGCCAGAATTTAATACGTCGCCCTTCCTCTCCACCCCCAGTGGTTGGGTACTTCAGCTGACGTATGTCGTCGCTGCCCTCGCTTTGTAGTTGTAACTGTGCCCCAACACCTTCATATGTAGTTGGCTTCCCTTCAAGCTTCTTGTGACAGTGCCGTTGCTTCGTGGTGCCCTACATCCGGCCCCGATGCTCAATTCTGTTCCGACTTGACGTCTGCTCAATCTATTGCTAAAGCTGCTGCTTCCTCTTTGTCTGCCGTTGCGATGATCGATGACCTCCTGTTTTAAACTCAGATGACTACAGGTCCCTATATCGAGGATTGTGCATCGCCTCACATTATAAGGAACGGTTGTAGGCCTATAATTTGGCGGGTATCTAATTATAAGTTCTTATTTGGTGTTGGTCAATTCCGAATTACTTCCATCCACCACTACCTCTCTAAATCATACCACCCGAGATGAACGCTGTTTTGTTGTTGCTCTGGCAGCTGGTTGTCACTGCTGGAGCTGCTGCTCAATCTTGTTCTATTTTGTCTGAAGTCTCTGCTGCTGCTTCTGGTGCTGCTGCCGCTTTGGCTACTGCTACTAACATTGCTGTACGTCGTCTTCGCCCTCAATGTGCTAGATCTAACGGGTCTCTCTGCTTTCCCACCTCCAGAACGCTTTGGCTGCTGCTGCTTCTGGAACTTTACCTGACGCTCTAATGTTCAATTGTTCTTGATCTGATGTCTTCCGAGTGTTCTTCACCATTCTCTCGACTTTCACAAGAGATCATCGATAAAATAATAGACCATATTGCAGATAACTCACCTAGAGGCTTTTGTGGAGGCGTTGACAGGGATATTCAACATTGCGCGCTCGTCAGTCGATCTTTTCGTCCTCGCTCTCAACTCTACATCTTCGACTCTCTCTATTTTCAAGAGAGTACCGATGCGCGTCAAAGTAAGCTGCAAAATCTTGCGGAACTGATACGAGGAAACCCCAAAATTGCGGATTACATTCGAGAGTTATCTCTCGAATGCGTGGATTTCGAATACTCCTGGATCGGAGAAGATCCTATATTCCTCGATATTATGTGGGCAGTGTCCAGGCCTGAGCAACCTCTACGCAAGTTAACATTCAAAGCCGACGACGATAGATATGGTGTTCACCGGTTCGATAACGATGCAGAGTTTCAACCTTTACTCGACAATTTCTTTCGACCCTTTATCTTCCCTTTCATCACGACTCTCGTTTTGGAGCGCGTGAAAGGTGTGCCTCTCGAGGTTGTAGGGAGCTGTGTCAATCTCGTTGACCTTGACTTCGACCGCGTCAAGCTTACGGGAAAGTCATCAAAGACTGCCCTTGATTCGGCTCGTCCTGCACTCAAAAGGCTCTCACATCATAGATCCAGACCTCCACTGTGGGATAAATTCTCTATGGACGGGTGGGACGCTGCTTTGGACCTATCTCAGCTACAATAGTTGTCTGTTAATAAAGACAAGCTACTCAATCTCAAATTTGAACAACACATTGTCGACGTGGCAGGTGCCTCGCTCCAAGAGCTACGTCTTCCGTCCAGGGCGCCAGAGGGTAAGCTCGATATTATATATCTGCGAGGTCAGCGTCGCCAATCCCTTGACAAGCTTACAGAGGCTGTGAAGGTTTCGTAAACCTCCAAAACTCTCCTAATCTATGTTCTCTGCATGCCGATATTTACTTCCCGGAGGATAATCTTAGGTCAATCAACCGAATACTCCAGACGATTCAAACCTCCGGATCACTTCATACTGTTTCAATCAGGGCTCGTCTTGGAGTCCTCACTTTCGGAGAACCGGAAATCCTACTGAACGCAGACTGGGAAACATTTTCCGTTGAAGCCATCCGAGTCAGGTCGAAAGAATCTTTCGCAATTATGCTATGGATGGATTATGCATATGTGTACGAAGGTCCTACAGGCATAGAGCTATCCGTCTTTAGGGATCAGCTGAATCTTCGATGCAAGTCCATTCTATCAAGACTCCTTGAAGAAAAGGTTGCATCGCTGGTTAATTCTCCTGGATGTAGCAATGATTTGACTCACACGATTACTTCAAGCCACTACTAGTGGTTTATCACGGCAATCATACCTGTACTTCATCGATGGTAACAGGTTTTTAGACTGCTATTTTACAGGCCCCGTTTGCTGCTTAATTTCAATGACATACTTACTTAGTATACTACTCTGAGGCTTGAGCACGCCCAAGAAAATATAATGTACTACCCTGCAATGCGTCAGCTGATACGGAGGATGTTACTGAGTTCAATCTCATTTACGCCCAGGACGAGGATGACAACTTTGGCATCCCGCTATTCCCGACTTCCTTATCAGCCCTATACTGTCGTGATCCCTCCTCTCCCCACACCCTCCTGTAACCCCGAGCCATGATAAAAACTCTACCATGTTTGTTGACTCACAGGTATGCTACCAGGTGCAGATGACAACACCAAAAGCCGCAGGGACACCGAAAACAAACGCTTGGCCATTGCTCTTACACGAATGTCTTGGCATCAGCCTCGTGTTGTGTTCGTGCCAAGGGTTTTCAAGCGCTCTGTAGCATTAGCACGTGATCAAAGTGCTACAGAGCGCTTAAAAGCCCTACAAAGGGGGGTACCCTGTAATCAGGATTTGCTGATGTGGCAAAGGTCACAGCTACTCAAGAAAAATTTATAGCTGCTTGCAAGGAAAGAAAATAGGTGGATTTACAGTGTAGTGTATTTCCAGACCATATATTGAGTACTTCATATGTATGTGCATTGAAATATGACTTTGGATGGGGATCTTGATTAATCTTGGGGGGATATGTGTTTCCTCCCAGAGTCAAAAAAGTTCTGGAATAATCCAGGTGATCTATATGACTTGCACATTGGGTGTAGTTATGACAATGTATGTTGATGGATATCATGACATCACACTGTATTCTACCACCACATATAAGAGAATAAGTATCAATGTATTGTACACTACTCAAGCTGGAAACCAATGACTCAGAAAAGGACAATAAAAGATGATCTTATAAACAAGCTCATTAATAAGAACAAAACTGAATGATTACAAAGTGGTGCAGTATGCACCACAGAATAAGAATGACAAAGAAGTACATACATAGTAATGAATTATACAACATGTAGCAAGACCAAGAATAAGGGAGAAATGTGAAGAAACAAATACATGGAAATAGAGGCTCAGACTTGTCAAGGCTCTGGCTTTTATGTTGCATCTGTTGGGCCTATTCCAACAGGCACAAGCATTATTAAATTCAAGCAATGGGTGGCAATGGGATAGGAATAGGAATAGGGTGGGGAGTAGGAGTAGGAATGGGTTTGATAGTCTGGAGAGGGGGGAGGAAGTGAAGTGTCAATTATGGTGATCACTACAAATGAGGGCAGGGACAACATACAGGGTTGGGGTTGGGCTGGAGGTGGAGAGGGAGAGTAATATTTCAGATTGCAGTCATGACTAAAAATAAGGCCAGGAATGACATACAGCAGCAGTGGTAGAAGGTTGAGCAGCACAAACAGCAGCAGTAGCTGAAGCAGCCTGGAAAAGCAGGTGATGACACATCAGAGTGCAGTTTAGATGACAAAACCAGGGCAAAAATGACATACAGCAGAAGTAGAATCACTGCCAGGATCTTCCAAATCAGAACAAGCTTCAGAGAATTTAGCAGCCAAAGCACAACCAGCACCAGCCTGGAAGTGGACAAGGAGGACAACATGGTTAGATCATGGTTGTGGCTGCAAAATCAAAATGGAGATAAACAGGGGGGCTGAGGGGAGAAGGAGGTGGAGTGCCTTGCTAGAGATAAAGAGGGCAGGCAATATATTAAATTGCAGTTACAATTACAGAATGTCAGCATACCTTAATCAAATTCTTACAAACCTGAATGTGGAAAAAAAGGGCAATTTATCAGATTGTAGTTGTGACTATAAAAAAATGGATAGCATACAACCAAAAAATTAACCAAAGCATCTTTACATAGCTGAAGGGACAGGGTGAAGTATCAGATCATGGTGGTGGCTACAAAACAAGAGAAAGGACAACATACACCATCAGAGCCCCATTGTACATCTTGGGGACACTGGAAATAGAGAAGAAGGATGAGACTTCTTACAAGAGAATAGCAGGAATAACATACAATGCCTGTAATCTTACAACCAGCAATAAATCCATCAAAACAACAAATTCCCAAAGCTGCTGCAAGAGCACCAAGGCAATTAGTGGGGAGATCCTAGAGCAAGAGAGAGAAGGTGATATGTCAGATTGTAATTACCAGATAGGGCAGGGACAACATACAACAGCATAAGCATGGAAGCCAATGGACAAATCCTGATCATCAGCACACAAAGTATCCAAATCATCAACCTGGGGTGGAGAGGACAACAACCTGTCAGATTACAGTTATGACTACAAAACAAGGGCAAGGACAACATACAACTTTAGCCCATTCAGAAGCAAGAGCATCAGTGTCCAAAACTGGACATGCAGTACAAGCAGAAGAGAACAAGGGCTCTAAAGAAGCACAACTCTGGAGGAGAAGGAGGGCAATATCTCAGATCATACTTGCAACTACAAAACGAGGGCAGGCACAACGTACGCCGGGGTCAGGGAGGCTCAGGCTGGGAATAGCAGCACTAGGCAGAACAGCACTGGCACTAGGCTGAGCAGCGACACTGGGCTGAAGAGTAGCTAAAGCCAAAGCCAAAGCCAACTGGAGCAAAACAATGTTCATCTCGGATGCTGCGATTTAGAGGGGTAGTGGTGTGGAGGAAGTGACTCACCGCAACCCACTTTCCAGCCGTCTTTTATGACCCTAATCTGCACGATATATAAAACACGCCAGAGGCCAATAGAGGTTGTCATTAGCTCATGCGAAAGCAATGTGATCATAAGGACAACCATTCTCTAAAAATAACCCGTTTAGCGCTGTGATGCAGCTAGCCAATTCTCAGTGGTCGGGAGTAACCGTGGTCATAATGTCACTCACTGGCGTGCCTGTGCCTTGAACGTGTCGCGGAGTTGCAGGATGAGGCTCACAAGGCAGCACTCATCTACCAGTATAACCCGATACTCTCTATAGAGCCTGTCAAACATTAATTTTCAAATACATCGGAGGTAGTTCGCATTTTGAGGCTGACGAAGTTGCTTGGTGCGTAACTTGTAAGGAATGGCAAGTGCAAGTTGAGTGCAAGGGCGGGTATCATGAATTCCGGTTACTTCTTATTGCCGGGGCCTCTGCTTTTGGAATTGCTGACTCTGGCTCGTTTTCTTATAAGTTCCCCTCCTCTCCTTTTCGGTTCGGCGGCCTTGAAGGTTGTATACATACAAAGAGGTTCAATATTCGCTCCTCATTTTCCCCGCCCTGTTGCCCCATTCAAGGTTTTCATCTGCCACACGCAAAGTTTCTTGGACTTGACTGGAGGAACGAATACAATTAGAACTTCACCCTGAATTCGCTTGACGGGATAGATTAGATTTAATGGCTTCCAGTACGTCGGCTGCTGTTAGGAGGGTTTTAGTGTTACATGGGTGCGTCATTGTTCAATCTAATAGGTATGGTTATTGAGTCCTGACACATTCTTTGATTGGTTATGCAGCTATTCGCAGAATGCGATTATCTTCAGCAAACGTGTGCGTAAGGCTTCTGAGTTTAATGTCTCTGGTACAAAGTGCGGGTGAAACTTACGCCAAATCTACCTCCATCTAGCTGGGCGCACTACGAAAGGAGAGCAAAGATATCGAATATGGTTCGTCTCTTTACCATTCTAAATGCTCTTCTCAACCTTAACTGACTATGGTCTAAACCTCGTCTGGTTTCTTTCACATTTCCAATCTGTCCAACCCCATGCAGTATTCCTTAATGCTCCACATATCCTCCTTCCTGCTGAGATGTTCGGGTCCCCGACGCGCTTTGACTCCGTCTCGCAAGGCGAGGTACCTTCGGAGGCTGATACGCAGGCTGACCCCAATCTTGCTCTCAGAGC
>Ga0307517_10006532_pt1 | contig 17259 bp, 12 predicted proteins | sample 23_EM_MG_FD_194515 | JGI IMG/M metagenome (GOLD analysis project Ga0307517, IMG submission 194515) | Populus trichocarpa ectomycorrhiza microbial communities from riparian zone in the Pacific Northwest, United States - 23_EM | ecosystem: Host-associated > Plants > Roots > Unclassified | place...
AACTTTTTAATTTGTAAGATTTGTTCCTCATTATTTTAATAAACTTGAGAAAAATAAAACATTAATAAGTTATTTTCCAGCTAATTTTCCATGACATAACCAAACACTGGAAAGTGTTTTCCAACTTATTTTTCATTACACTACCAAACATCGGAAAATTCTTTCCCGGAATTCACTTTCCCCGGAATTCACTTTCCAAAAAAAAACTACTTTCCAGCAAACAAACGAGGCCAAAGAGACACTCTTGATCACAATGTCATCAGGCTAAATTTCTCTATTCATTAATTTATGACACAACTATAATTGCCCATACTGCTCTGACATAGGATTTCACTACCATGAAAAAAATTGACTAGAGAACATTTTAGTATATGAATTTGTTGTTCGGAAGAGATTTTATCATGGCTAATCTTGTAAAAATGAATCACCATATAGGCCATATATTAATTAGCAGAATCGGGACATCTAGGGATGACAATAAGTATCATTAGGTGGGTATCCATCGGGTTTGAGTTTAATTACCATCCCTATGAATATCCTACAACTTGCTTGTAAATATATCTTAAAAAGATAATTACATCAATAATCAAACAGCACCTGGTCTTCGACTTTTGAAAAACATACAACAAAAGCTTAAACTACATAGTCACTGTCCAGGAGGAAAGCAGGAGCCCCCTATTATCCAAAGAGAGTGTTGAAACCGAATCTCGTGGGTGCTCACCTCATTGTTGAACTAACATGCCAAAGTCAAATAAGAATTGAAAAATGAAACGCTTTGACCTCTACAGGGTAGCTCTCAAAGTTAAAAATATGATTCAAAACATATGCCTACTAGTATCCAATCATCCTTATCAAAAAACTATCTCAACCCAAAAACTAATAGCAAGTTCTAGTAATGATTTTATATTACTCTCTTATTCTCCCCTCAAGTATATAGAATTTAATAATTGAATTTAGGTTCCATCCAAAAGACTTAAAACCTCATGGTGGATAACCCATTCTCAATCTTTTATATTACTTTATATTCTTATATTTATTCAAGGTGGGTATGCTCTTATATTTTTTTAGTGTGAGACATGTTCACTAACACCCCCATCTTTTGGGGTTTGTAAGTGAAATCCTTTTTATCTTGAAATTTACACATGATCCTTAGTTATTTACACCTTGATAACTATGTGAAAAACCATCTCGACTTGAAAACTTAAGCTATTAGATAAAGTCTAATGAATGATTTTATGTTACTCTCTTACGTTATTCTTTGTTTCACTGCTAGTTTGATGTCTCATTAATTCATATTGCCCCCTTCTTTTCTAGGAGGGAAAATGTTGTTGACAAAACACTTCGAGGACATGAATGTACTTCTTCATCAAGTTATCAAGTAGCTATTTCGGTCTTTTCATGCAAATGGCAACTTCAACAAGTTTCCCTTCAATGGAAAGGGAGGATTTTTGCCTTGCCAGAATTGCTAATCAAAGGGATTGATGGAATCTAGGAGAGCCTTTGACGACTGACATGTCTTAGAATACAGGGCTGTCCTAGACTGAGAAGCATGTTGTTACCAACAATGCGTCCTTCCCCACCAGTCTTAAAGAGGGCCAAAATTTGGATTTTCTCTTTGAAATGTTCTGATCAGTGTCAGTCAGTGGAGATAGCTTTGAAATGCTATTTCAATTGAAGTCTAAGTGATCAGATGCAGTTATATAGCGCAGGGAAATTACACGAGCAACCATAGAAGTAGAGAACCGTTGCCTCATAAAAGTGAATTGGTTTCCACAAGCCAACCTTTCCCTTTATGCAGGTGGCTGCATGTGCTATTACATGCTTGATTAAGTTGTGTTATGTAGTGTAAAAGAGGATAGACTACTATAAGAAGCAAGTAATATCTTGGTGAAAGAGAATTATAAGGCTAAATAAAACTTCTCAATTAGTGTAATCAAGGCCTGGCTTTGATAATAAACTACTACTCGCACTTGGCCCTCGTTAATCTTTAGAGGAAGTACACTTCCTATCATTTCCTCTACAATGAACTGAATAGAAGAAGGTGAAACCAACAAATATTGGTTAGCATACTCTTTCCAAATTAATTTGTTGATCGGACTCCCAACCAAACTTCTACTTCCTTTTATATTGAGTAGGAAGACATAGATCCTAAACTGTTTTCGAACAATTCTCATGAGATGACATTTATTTGATGGATTCTTGTCTGAGGGATGAAATTTTGGTTTCCCACAAAACGCACTAGATTGGACTTTGAGTGTTTACAGGACCAATAAGACAATAATATCAGATAAAAGCCTCACTACCAGTCCATGAGGACAATACTCTCGAACAAGAATATTCCTCTTGAATCTATAAGACAATACCCCGAACAAGGCTCATACCCCCTGAATCCATGAAGACTGAACCCCAAACATGGCTTATACACTCGAATCTAGCTATTAGACCTAGATGCACCTGAATCCAACTGCTACCCTCAAATGCGCTCAAATCCACTCGCTACCCCAAATGCTCTACTCCCTTGTCAAACCTGGTCTACTCTCCATCAACCACGGAGGCAAAAAGTACACGATTTAAATGAAAGCACACCTCTTGATAATGTGTCCTTTAGGGGTTGGTCCTGTTATTGTCATCAACAATCCATAACTCACAAAACCCAGAATTAAAACAACTTTTGTAGTGACTTGTTGTCACTTAAAGTCTGTCTCCAAGATGTACAAAACTGTAGCGGACAAACACATTGATCATCTTAACTTGGACACATCCACGTTGGTTCAAGCTTCTCCTAGAGATTGGAGACTCATTTTCCTCCTTTTTAAGCTTTATTTTGGAAACAAACATAACACAACCTCCTAATGTTTTATTTTTCTTCTCCACCGTTAGTACTAATTTAAGCATCATATGATCCATTAGAACCCTGAGAGGACTGGTTATTCAAGTGTTTTAGTTACTCAAATCCAATCTTCTACGCCTTTCATTCCATCACAACCTTAGAAGGCAACTTTACAAAGACCATGATCTTTGTAAAGTTTTATGTGAACCTCATCAATTGATGGTGATCACACCCTCTACGCAAACCTTGAATTTTAATATCTTTATATTTATTTGTTACTTGATTTTTTCTATTTAATTTTTTTTCAAGGAAATATCTTTCATTTCCAATCAAATAACAAACAAAATTAAAAAATACATTTTAAAATGCAATTTGAACATTTTAAAAAAATAATTGTTAAGTTTTGTTAAAAGACTAGCTTATAATTTTCAAAACTAGAAAAACTTGCATACAAAATCAGAAAAATCTGAAAAACTAAATCATAATTTACTATAGATAAAATCTACAAAAGGACATGATAAGACGGTCAGGTATGGAATGTTTCTGAGTTTGATTATTCAAAGCTATATGTAGGAAAACTTTTCTGGGGTTTTCATGATGGTCTAAGATGTTGCGGAAATATGAATAACAACAATAGTGGTTCGCCTAGAATTACATATCCCACTAAAATGAACAACCATGCCATTTGACTAATTACTTCTTAACCAACTCCATCTCTAAGAGATTGCAACTTGCTACTTTTAGCCACTCAAAAAGGGTAGCAAATACAGCAGTAGATATTTTAACTAAGCAAGGTGTTTAATGTTCTTTTGATTACGTAACTTGGCTTTGGTAGTTTAAAGCAAGGGTGTCGTCTAGTAAGCTGGTTTGGGTTTTTTATGCGCCATCTTCTTGATGGTACTACTCCTTTTCTTCTCTCTTCAATCAATCTGATCGATGTATCATAAAGAAAAAACTACTTGACCATAGTCAAAACGAACTGTTAAAAGCTTAGTTGATAAGGATGTTAACTTCAGAAATCAACTATACAATGAACCTTTACATATATACTTGAGTTATCAAAAGGCAGAAGAATGACCAGTATTCCATCATATTTGTAAGCTTATACTTTCTAGCCAGGTGGAATAATGTAAATGAATTTGACTCTTGTATTGCTTTCACTACATCCTATCATTACTTGGGTTGAAACCTTTGCTATTTCTGGTGACATTTTACTTTCTCTGATCTATTTTTCTATCAGAACCCCCTAAAAAAAATTGTTGATTTATGGTTGTTTATAAAATGTAAGTAGTTTTGTATAACAAACAGCAAAGGAAGAGAATGGAGAAACACTTACTAGCCGTTTTAAAAGCACTTCCACAACCGTATTTTGACTATTAAGCTGGCCTTTTAATTGGCCAAATTCCTTCTCAAGTTGCTTCATCTCATCTTTTTGACGTTGCAAAGTCTGTACTAGTTGGACTTCTTCCTTCTTTAAGGAATCATTCTCTCTCCTTAAACGATCATTTTCAATGGTAAGTTCATCCAATTTGTTCATGGTGTTCATTTTCAATTCCTACAAATAAATAGTAGAATACAAGAAAGAAAAAAATTATAATTAAAGAGAAAAAAATGATAGGAGAGAATCATTAAATAGATTCAAAATGTGTTTGATAGGATTTATGAAAAATTAGTATAAGGTTTTGTTTGATACATGGGTAAAACAAGTAATAATGTTGTTTTTCCTTTTTTAATTAATCTTAAGACAAATTATTCCCATAAGAAAAAATAATTACAAACAAATTAAATCAGTTACTCCCTAGATCGTAAGTTCTGTTTACACAGTATAGAGCGAGCGAAACAATTTAATTCAATTTAAGTGAAATCCAAAGAGAGAAGAAAAAAAGGGGTTTTACCTTACATCGTTCCCGATATGCCTTGTCAGCCAATCTTTTTTTCTGAGCTGCTGTATATGTGGTAGCTCCTTTGAGATTAGCATCAGTTGTTTTTGGAAATTGATATCTTACTAGTTCAGCCGACGAGCTAGGACTTGGTTCCATGAACAATAATGTATTCGATCCCCCAGCTTTTTAAGATTTAAATGAACAATACAGAGAAAAAAAAGATATTCACGAAAGAGCAGAAGCAAGCGACATAAATTTGATTCAAAATCCAATTCAATCATAGCTGTTACAAGACAAAAGGAATTACAATATATCTGGGGTTATTTGAACTGCTATTTTTACTTACCATCACCTGGAGATAATATATCTGGGAGAATTTCCCACATGTTGGTAGTGGCACCCTCCATAATATCGGTCTTCTGTAGAGAGATGGAGAGACTTTTGTTCTTGCGAAGAAAAGCATCGAAATTATCAGCAACGTGAGCTACATAGCTCGGTCAATAAAAAATCATGCGAAAGCCGTTCGATATCGCTCGTCCAGAGTGGGAACTTGGACGACTAGACAGCTTCATCGGCCACGATAGCTGTAATGAATTGTAGAAACTTCGGCCCAACAAGGACGCTTTCAGCTGTTCATTCAAGATAGGCTAAATTATCCAAAAATACCTCTAACTTTGGATTAAATCAAATTTAGTCCTTGAATTTTGTTTTTTATTTAGGCACCATGAACTATTTTTTCATTAGAAAAGCCTGTCGATCCAGGCTCCCATCTATCCATTAATCTCTTTTTATTCTCAAATCACGTGTTATCAAGATATGTATTATGTTTCTAAACTATTACCTATAATCAAAATTAACGAAAAAGTCTATTTCTTTTTTAAAAAATAATTTAAAGTACTCAAATAAAAATAAATAAATTTAAGAGCTAAGTTCATTTTAACTCAAAGTTTAGGATAATTTTTTATGAGATAAATAAATATCCAACCCTTTTTACTTGTTCTCAAATAAATGTTGTATTTTGTTTTTCAAAATATATAATTTTACCATGTTTTTTTCAAACTATCATATTTTTATTTTTTTATGATTGACAATTAAGGCAACGAGAATTAACTCTAGTAATTATGTATCAATTTTGATTTAAAAAATTAGTATAAAAAAATATTGAATGGAAGATGTTATGCACACCAAGACATAATTATTTTTGCCTCATTCTTCTTTGTTTTTTCAACATTTTTACCTTTATTTTTCTTCAATCATTTTAGAGTTTAGGTTTAAGATTTTTATAGAGAGATTTTTTAGTTTGTTTTTCTGATTTCGTTAACCTTGATTAATAGAGCAGTTAATGAAGGTGATGCTGGTATTATTAGAGGTTGAATGTATTCAATTTTTTCATTAAGTGATATACAACAAAATTTTAAGAATAAATAATATAATCATTAACAACAACGCATTTTACATGTGTTTTTATATTCTAAGTGCTTTAACAATAACAATAAATATATTAAAGATTTTATTTAAGATATGATATGCACACGTACTATGTTTAAGATCTTAATGAATTAAGAGAAGATACTTCTTTGATGTTCATACAAAACCATCTAGTTAAACTAAACTTTATTTCTTGCATTTAACTTTTATAGGGCCTTCCCTCTCCTCGATCATCTACCAAAGTCTAAACATAAAGGAATCAACTTCAAGATGCAAACATCGATCTAATCCCCAAATTCCATAACAAATCTCTACTACAAAACCTGTTACAAAACACCCCACGGAATTTGTTGGGTTGTTGCCATATATTCATGTCAAATGGCAGCCCACATGCACCAGCCAAGCTTGAATGGCAGCACCGTCCATTGACACAGTAAGTAGCTGCAAGAGATATGCATCGTCCATTGTTAACAAGGGCTGCAAGTCTGGCAGAAAGTTTAGCACAAGTTAGGTGTCCAGGATTGTTGACATGATGGCTATTAAAGCCTATAAATAGAGCCAAGCAGGGGGGGGAGGCGGGAGTTTGATGATGGATTATAAAGCATTTGAAGATGATAAATAATTGATTGAGATCAGAAAAGATGATTGTTATTAAGGATGTGAGACTGGTTTATCTATGAAGTTAATTTTGTGGAGTTTTTTTATGATTAAATTGATTGATTAATATGATAGATTCTATGATATTTTAAAATGGATTAAAAGTGTTTCATGGTTGTTTAATGGTATGAAATATTAGGTTAATAATTAGGTATAAAAGGAAGAAGTTGTTAGTTTAAGTGTTTGATGAAGAATTCTTTATTGATCCCAAAACTTTATTGAATTAATATATGCATTTTGTTTTACCAAAATCTAGATTTATAAAAAAGCTTATTGTATCTACTTTCTAATACCATGAAAAAAAAACATATTAATTGAACAATAATTGTTTTACAAAAAAATTATGACAAGGCATGACATCATTATTTTTAGATTAAAAAATAAATTATTTTTTCATAAATAAAAAATCAAATGAAATATGAGTATCACTAATTACATTTAAAGGAGAAAAAATAAAATTATGGTTGATCGATCTTTTCAAAACCATTATAATAGTTTTCAAGATGATTTAATTTTTAAACATTCAAATCTATTTAAAATTTAAAAATATATAAATAATACAATCATTTTTTATATACTTTTATACATTTTATATTTTACATTTCGCTATAATAATCTTTTTAGTGCTAATTTTCCTATACTTTTGAAATAATTTTTTTATAATATATAAAAAATTAACTCATCCCTTACATATCATATCCTTTTTTTTTTAATTATCAAGTCAAAGTATCTGTATTATTTCATATAAAGAGAATGTAAAAAATAAATTGTATTTGATAATTTAAGGATACTATAAATTAAGAGAATGTAAAAAATAAAAAAAGGTTTAATTATATGTATAAGGTAGAAATGTTACCTTAGAATGCTTGTTTTGGTACGTATGATCAGGTCATTATCCTTGTTTAATCTTTGCACATAAGGCATCGATAATCACTTGGAGAGCATTCTTGTCTTGTTCTAATTTTGTATAGTTTTCTTGAAGTTGAATGACGTCGTTTAAATAGTCATTGTCGTTAATCTTCTTGATCAATAGACATTTTTGAAATCCTAGCTGTTTATTTTCGCACTGAAGATCCATATTATTTTTCCTACTAGCCTGTAATCACAAGAAAGTAATGATAAGGTTAATTATATATATGCACAAATCTTAAGTTAGGCAACTAATAAATAGATTATTTTTAAAAGAATTAATGATAAGAACAATAAAATTTTAATAAAGAATAACACTAATTAAGAAACCCCTAAGCTGATTACAAATTTACTTTCTAGCTAGGGTATGCATGCTTGAGATATAACTACGTACTAAATGAAAACGCTAAGTTTTATCGAACAATATTTTTAATTCTACATCATTTTATTTATTTATTTATTTTTCTTTTGCTAATAACACCCATTGAAATCCACTGGACGTAGATAACCCTTAATTTTTAATTAATTTTGAGTCATATAAAAAATCCAATTATCAAATGACACTCCAAATATAATTTAAATCACATTAATTTACTAATAACCAAATTATGTGCATAATTGCATTATACTATATATCTTTAATTAATGTGAGTTTCTCGATTTACACGTCAAAATTAAATCTCCCTATTTATCACTCATGATTTCCATCCACATTGATCTTTTATTTATAATTACTTCTCTTATGATTTAATCTTTTTCAATCTGAAAGCGGCTTCACCAAACCTGAGGCACACAACTGACACACACACACACACACACACACACACACACACACACACACACATTTGCTAATTTTGCTGTGGTGAGAAGAGAAGAGCGGCTATAATTATAATGATTCCATGCAATGGATAAAAAAGAAAAGGGTTAATTGATTTCAATATAATTTCTTTTTATAAAGTTTCAATTGTGTAAATGTTTCTTTTAAAGTTTTAATCACTTATCAATTCTTCCATTCATGTCATCCAAAGTAGGGAAAAGGTGTTTTTTTTTCTCAGTTCAAGTGAAATATTGGAACCATTAATCCCTCAGAAGAGAAACTGGATCCCTTTCAAAACTCTTGGAGTAGATTGAAAGAAGATTGGATGACTGAGCGAGCAGACAGAGGCCCAACCGTACGTTACTACCACGTATAAATGTCAGATAATATGACATAGATATATATATATATATATATATATATATATATATATATGATGCAGGCAGAAGGACGTAAGAAGAAACACGTACCACTTGGCTTGAGAGCACTTCCACGACAGCATTTTGTATCTGAAGCTGGTCCTTCAAATGGCAAAGTTCATTCTTTACTACTTTCATTTCTTCTTTCCGGGTTTGCACCATCTCCGGCTGCTTAACTCCTTCCCTTTTCAACTGTTCATTCTCTTTCTTTAAATTATTATTTTCTTCGGTGAGCAAAACCAAGTCCTGCTCAGTTTTCATTTTCTTTTCCTGCATGATTTCTCAAAGCATAAGAGTTAAGGATGTGATTTAAATAAAAATATAATAAGACACAAAGGATAAATATATGGCAAGTAAGCAATTAGTTAATTACCCTGCATTGCAGCCGATATGCCTTGCCAATCTCTCTTTTCTTGTCACGATCCAAAGCAGTTTCAGGAGCTTTTCTTTTCATCTTAGCATGAGCTGTGTTAGGAGACTCTCCAGGTAAAGGTGATAGGTGCTGCTCGATTGGCACATGGTTCGCTCCATAGCTGTTGGCGATTTCATTGATGAGTGCAGATGTCTCGGCTCCTCCTGCATTTAAAATTTAGAAGATCAAAACCCTTCACAAAGACCTTCTTTTTCTTTAATAAGCTAACAAATTAAGGGAAAAATAAACCTGGGCAATTAGAAAACCTGCTCTGTTATGGCCACATCGTATTCCGAAAGACATATTTAGGGTTTGTTGGTGAAACAAAATGGTGCCATTAATACAAAACATATGCTCGTGCATACACCACCCACATATATTCCACAATCTTTCTTGCTAACAAAGAAGTTGCCGTATTTCATCCACAACAGCAACTAAGGAGATTGAAGTTAAAAAGTGAACATCACATTCATCTGACAAAAAATAAAATAAAAAATGAACCTATAGGAATTCGGAATCTTGATGGCTAGTTTTTCTCCTCAATCATAACATGCACCAATAATTCAAGGGGAAAAAACCCTCTAATACGGCCAGATCTGACTAGATCCAATTACTAAAGCTGATTTATAAATTCTGTCCAGAAACAATATGACTATGTAGTCTGACGCGAACTAGGTTGGCTAACTGGTTACTGTAAAATAATTAAAGAACAGGGGAGGAGGGAGTATTATTACAGCTCACGCTTTCTTTTTCTTTAATTACTCGATAGATGTAGTGCTTGGATCAACTTACTTCTATTAGGTTGATGCATCGTATCTAACAGCTCTGTTAAATACACAATATCGAGCGGATCCATTAGCTGCTACCTGAACAAAACGAAAGCAAACAGAACTAGAGAAGACCAACTCCAAAATAGGATAACAATGGAAACAAAGACAAGAGAACTCATAAAGCTCGATCTTAACAAAGTTTGTTCATAATTGTCAATTGAGTTCGAGAGATGATGTTTAGATATACAAGCTGATAAGTGAAAGCATGGCATTTTAGTGAAATTGTGCGAAAACGCGCGATATCTACGTGCACCGTGAAGGTATCCTGTCATGGCTATAAACTTCCGTGCGATACGTCACTCAGGGACTCATTGGTCTTCACTTTTTGATTAACCTTTGGCTTTCGTGTGTTCATTTTTTGTCCTCGTCTTCAAATGGCGCCGTGGTCCTTTTAGGATTTTATTGAAGTGATCAGGAATGATCAAGTATCTCCTTTTTTTTTTTCTTTTTTTTTTGAAGTATTTTTGAAAAAATTAAAAAAAAATTTATGTTTTTATTTGTTTTAAATTAATTTTTTAGTATTTTTAAATTATTTTAATGGACGGATGGTAAAAATAATTTTTAAAAAATAAAAAAATATTATTTTAATATATTTTTAAATAAAAAATATTTTAAAACATAACCAAATTCACACTAAACAAACCGTGAAAGTAAGGCTAACAAGGTCAACGCAGCATACCATCTATACCTGGTACACAACTACACAAGTAAAGTTGGAAAAAAAAAAAAAACAGTAGCAGACCTAATTAAACGCTTGGGTTGAATTGGATTGATGAATGGGTGTAATGATCTAATTAAATGCGTATCTTTTTGCCAAAAAGGGCCTGGAGTCCTTTTACCCAGGATTTTATATATTGGTCGGTTAGATAAAATAAAAATTCAATTCATGACCTTTTAAACTACTCTTGCTGCATGCTATCTCGCGCATCACTCTTGAGTTGCCCTTTTTTTTCTTTTTTATTAGCAGAACAATAATACCAAATTCTGAAAGAAACAAAAAAGAAGTATTTGGAAGTAATTGTTTTTCATTGACAATAAAAAAACCTTTCAAAAATAGACCAGTTTGTGTCTGTTGTTGTGTCCGAATGTTTTTTGCAACTGTTTTACCAAAGCTTATTCTGAATTTCACAGAAACAAAAGTTCCAAAGGATATTGAATGGTGATGCCTGCATGCCGTAAACGTACTGTAATCATAAGTTTTTTTGCTTTATATATATATATATATATATATAAACCCTTATAACCCTCCTTTGGACGTATTTAAAAGAATGAGTATGTCCTGAGCAGAGGCTCGGGGGTGTGTCAAGCCCAATCACACTGCCAAGCTAAAAAATAATGGGTTTAGCACCAGCTAAATTCAAACTTTTTTAGGCTTGATAGCGTGCTAAATCCCAAACATGCTAGACTTGGCAGTATGCATGCCCAAATAAATGAGCATGTTCTAAGTAGGGGCTTGATAGTGTGTCAAGCCTAGCCACATGAGGGCTTGGTAGTGTGCGAAGCTCCAAGAATGCTGGTTTGGCGCCAGACTCGGGCATGCAAGGCATAGTTAGGGGTGAGCAAAAAAACTGAAAAACCGATTAAACCGAGAAAACCGGAAAAAAAAACTGATTAAAATTTTGAAAAAACCGACCGGTTCGATTTCAGTTTTATAAGCCTGAAATCGAAAAAACTGAAACCGGAAAAAAACCAGAAAAAAACCAAGCCAAAACGAGTCAAAACCGAGACAAACCGGTTTTTGTCCTAAAAAATAAAACCGAACCGAAACTGGTTGGTTTGAACTGGTTTCGGTTTTTTTATATAAAAAAATTCGGTTTGGTTACTTTTTTTTTTATAAAAACCAAACCGAACAAAAAATGATCACCCCTAGACATAGTAGTATGCCAAGCCCTTGGCACGCCCATGTGAATGCACATCCTCACTTGAAACGCCTAAGGAATTAATTATCATCCTCTCTCGGCATGCACAAGTGAATGAGGTAATTTGAATCTAACAAATATGTCAGACCCAAGGCACTTGGACTCAACAATTAGCCAAGTTCAAGGTTAACTACCATCTTCCTTTAGGCATACCCAAGGGAATGATCATCTTTCCTTGGCACACCCAAAGGAATGACCATCCTCTTTTGGCACATTTAGGAGAATGAACAACCTCTCTTAGGTCTAATTTCGAGAAAAAACTCAGCCTTCATAGACTTAACTACATTTGATGTCTTGAACCCTAATCTCCCTACATCTTTTAGGTGTATAAAAGTCCTTAAAGAACCCGTTATATTCTCATCAAACATTAATACAAATATAAGAGATATTTATTATTCATTAAATGTTATCAGGATAAGAGTACACTCTAGACTCTTCTCTTCACAAAAGGATAAGACTCATGAGCTATAAATACACTATGCGACCTTCAGAACAAAGATTCACAATTTTCATTCTCTGGTGCATATATATTTTCAGATCATCTCTTTTTAGAATATTCTTGTATTTTTCTCTCTCAAAAGATACTTATTTAAGCATTGAAGAGTCTCCATATCCATCAAAAGAGATTTTTTACAAGTACTAGCTACTTTGGCCTACCACATACAAGTATAAGCTATTAACTATCTTGGTTATAAAATATAGATGAGATTACTAAGATTAATTGATCAACAAATTATCTAACTCAGGAGGCCTATTCTTAAGGTAGTGGGATTTGTGGTAAGTGTGGTGGGAATAAAGCAATTAGCTGTTGGTAAGCAGGAATTAATTTAAAAACACAACTTAGAAAGAGGAAGATAAAACTACTTATATCTGTGGCTTAAATCCAGTGTCAAAAAAAGGGGGGAAAAACAAGAAGAAGAAGAAAATTAAGGGATAACATCTTTGAAAAATAATAATTGTTAGTGCTATTTTTTGGTTCTCAGTTTCAAATTAAAGTAATTGTTCAATAAAAGAGTGGTACCTTATCAGAGTTGCTGTCCTTCGAGAGTGGCATTCATATTTGCATATAATCTGACACAGAAGCATGTTTTAGCAGTTCGAGCATCCTGTTTTCATCTTCTAAAATCACCGGCCACTCGTCCAAACCAAAACGTTGTCTCTGTTTTGCTGCGCATGCACTTGTCATGCTGTTGATATTGATGACGAAGCTAACTATGCAGCTTCAGTACTTCTCATATTTTAACTTGATGCGCCCCCCCATGAAGCTGCTAGATCGACGCAGCTAGTGACTCATGGAATCCTTTTATCCCTTGTTAAGGGTCCCTTTTTCGAGCCTGGATCATTCGCATTTTCTACAGCAAACATCTTCCACATTTTCTACTCATCTTTTCTTGCCCTTCCTGCAAATTATGAGTTATAAACAGAGAGAGGGATGGACCAAGGGTAAAAATCTAAACAGCAACAGAGACAGATACATGATAATGTACAAAATCAAAACATATTCACGTACGTACCCCGTAGTTTCAAGACTAGATCCTTTTCGGCAAACCAAAACCAGAACATTCATTAGTTCCAGCAGAAACAATACCCAAGTTTCAGATGAAAATGTCCGAAGAGCAGGACAACAAGATGCTTATTGAGGGTCGGAGAGATGCAGTTGTGAGGAATCATGGGCAAGCAGGGTTTTTTTTCTTCTTCTTCTTTAAATGGAAAAGGAACCGATCGTTGACGAAGACTTTACAGAACGTTACAATAGCTGAGGACTTGGCTTTTATTGGCCGAGAAATCTTTGTTTCAGATCTAGCCGATTGGAATAAACCAATTATATCGTTTGATTTATTTTACGAACCAATCAGCAGTCTTGTGATCCGTTCTGCCAATCAATTTAAACCGTATGAGGTCCATATTGTAAAAATTTATTGCAAATGACAACAAGGAATCGTTGGCAAAATCCAAAAAGGAAAAATAAACATTGACCAAGTCTTTGCATTAATTTTTTTTTAAAAAAAACCACATATATGGGCAAGTGCACCGTGTGACAAGTCATAGTATGTTACCATGGGACTAAAATACTAAGCGATGGAACGACGAATTTATAATATTTTCAGAAGTTATGATGAAAAATTGGACTGAGAGTTTGAGACCCATCAAATATGATTTTATTACCAGCGGCAGGACCTACCGGGGGACAAATAATAGTTCTAAGTAATTGATATGAAAATAGACTTTGAGTTTAGGGACCAAGGTGATTTTATGAAAATATAGGGGGCGTGGCCGCTCAAAGTAGGCTCACGCGCCGCCCTGTTAATCGCTGCTCTTGATAACCGCCCCTCTATTTTCACGTCACGTATATTCTGAATGTTTGATTAAAGATTATAATGACAATACCTCTTTCTTGCTAAAAGATATATATTTCCATTATTCTTTGTCTTAATATCATTTATATTTGTTATATTTTTGCTATTTACAGGTACTTCTGTTAGTTAATGCAACTACGTGTCACTTACTTACATCATAAAATATTTTATTGTGACAATTTAAAAAAAAAATCATTTCCAAAATCTCAACTTTTATAAACTGATACAAAATATAAGAAAATAATTTTAAAAAAATAAAAGAAATAAAAATATTATCATTATTATTATTATTATTGAAAAAAACTAAAAGAAATAGTAAAATTACTATAGCAAAAAAAAAATTGTTAATGTAGACCCAAAACAGTATGGATTACAATAATGATTCCACAATATATTTTTTGTAACTTAAATTTTTTTTTCGATCATTTTTATATTAGATTGATTATGCAAAGGTTTGCTTCTAATGGCTTCACATTCAATTCTCACAATGACAAGAAAAAATCAAATGCATAGTTTATACTTGGTTTGACAAAACCAAATTCGATTTTAATTGGTTCAAAACAATTTGATACTTTAAAGGAGAATTCAAAACTTGTCAAATTAGTGATTGATTTGAATGAAAAGGACACATATACAAAATGCGCCTACATGTGAGGGAGGTTGTCACACTTAGATGGTGGGTGCAGCCGCCAATCTTTTCTTTGTGTTGTTGGAATCATCTTGATAGAGGTTTTCTTTAATGGCAGCACATGTTGATAGAGGATATTTGGTTTGGCTTTGACGAACCATTCTTTTTTTCTTTCTTTTTCTCTATCATCTTCTCGATTTTTGTATCCGATTCTCTAAAATTTAGCAAAGTAGACTACATAAATTTTTTAATATTGAATTTGAGCCCTATTCTTTTGGTTCCTGATTTTAGTAACATTTTTTTAATTTCATTATTCGATATTAAATTGATTGAGATTAAGCTTCATAACTTTTTTTTATTTGCTTTTCATGGAGCTATTTTGATCTCATGACTTGATATGAGATTTGACAAGTTTGCTCATGTTTGCTTTGCCCCCCTTTTTTTTTTTTTTTTTATCTTTTTTATAGTTCAATTTTTAATTTTTATTATATTATTTTACATTGAGTTGGTTGAGAATTGAGTTTTATAATTTTTTTTTGTTTGTTTTTTGTTATCATATTTCAATCTTATGACCTAAATTATATGTTTGAGAAGTTAATTCGAGTTGATTTAAAAAAAAAAATTAATTCTTTCAATTCATTATTCAATGAGTTAACTTGGATTGCCTTGTTTGTTTGTTTGTTTTTTTTTTTTTTTTTTTTTTTTTGGCTGCCTTGTTTTTGTCACATGGGATTGATGATAGAGAGTATTCTGATAGGTCTCGTTAAAGATTGCTATGAAACATCAAAAGATAATATTCTTTCTTGGGCGAGAAAGAACCACCATTTAGATAAAATGTTTTCCTTCCCTTTACAATGATATCCTAGGCTGCTTTATATAAGCAATAAACCAATTTCTACTTGCAAAATAAAAGGATCCTATCAGCTAATAAGTACATAGAGCATAAACACGCCATGCCAAGCCCCATTGTTATCTCGGTTGCAATTATCATGGCTTGAGGATTCCAGGTTTGAGAGCAAGATATTAGAGAGGCGATTGAGGGTTTCTTTTTTTTTTGTTAATGGAGAAGTTTGTTAGCCATGCCAAGCCCCATCTGTGTAACCCAGCACCAAGCCCTATCAAACCTAGCTAGCTCAGCTATCAATGATAGGTCCCGTTCAAGATTGCTATAAAATATCAAAACATAATATTCCTTTTGATTTCCTTTCAATCTGGTTACACGATATAGATATAGGCAGCAGATGGTTTGCCGGAGTGGTCCAGGTATTTTTTTAAGGTTGCCTTTTTTCTTTTCGTTTTTTTATCTTTTTCGGTTTCGTTTTTCAAAATCCAGTCCTTTTTAAATCAAACCTTTATTTTTAATTAAAAATTAAGCTTCATCTTTTTCTTCTAAAAAGTTTTGATAATTTTATCCATGATTTTTTTAATTTTTTTCTTGTTCATTAATTTTTTTTTAATGATGTCAAGTCGTAGATTTTTTCTTCTTCTTTAAATACATTAACAATACTTAATCATTACTTTCTTATAGATCATCATGATGCTTAAATCTAAATTATCATTCAAATTTTCTTAATTAAAGATTCCATCCTTACAATGGTTGGAGTAGTTATTTCACTTCATCAAAATATTCAAACCCTTGATGTATTTCACGAGCATGAAACATGGAAGAAGCCAGTTTTCCTTATTGAACACGAGGCAAGAAAGAAAGGTGATTCCCAGGGTCAAGGAGGAGCAACATTACATATTCTCCATCAATCGAAAAATACCAAGGAACACACGAACCGAGACAATTAACACCATAGATGAGCACTCATAAGACAGACCTCTTCTTAGCAATGACCTTCCTACGAAAGTTCACGTGCACTCTTCATTTTTTATAAATTTTATAGATCAGACATGCTAAGACTTCATTGTTTATGAGGTTAATCTAATTTACAAGAATTCTTTGTATATCGAATAATGGCAAGAATCGAATCAAGATACAACAAGAACATTCAATCAATATTTCTGCATAACATGTCTACACTGCTTCTGTTCACTAAAACCGTACACCTAGAAAATAATTAATTAACAAGTGGTTCTAACCCCTACCCATCATATCAGAAGCTTTACGCCCTTTGAGAAAATATTGCCTCACGATATCCTGCATGAGCACACCAAGCACAGTCAT
>Ga0307517_10006533_pt1 | contig 17259 bp, 13 predicted proteins | sample 23_EM_MG_FD_194515 | JGI IMG/M metagenome (GOLD analysis project Ga0307517, IMG submission 194515) | Populus trichocarpa ectomycorrhiza microbial communities from riparian zone in the Pacific Northwest, United States - 23_EM | ecosystem: Host-associated > Plants > Roots > Unclassified | place...
ATGAGCTGTACTTTGTTATGGTGTTGCAGCAGATGTAGAAGAAGCCCTAACAATGTATATAGTCAAAACATGAGTGCTTCCGGGATGAGCTGTACTTTGTTATGGTGTTGCAGCAGATGTAGAAGATGTATAGTCAAAACATGAGTGGGACTGGTCATAAATTTGAGTCTTTCTAAGGCTATTGTAGGTGTAGGTTTATATGATCGTTAATTTCAGAGCATGTAAAATTAATTAAAGTATATACAAGTTAATCTAGAGACCCACATTAATAATAATAAAAAAAAATACGAGCGGGACTTACCGTAGCCTGCAAGTTACGTTAGAACACGATGTACTGATGGGGTGTGGTGTTTGTGGTCTCAAGGAGGATAGAACAAGAGGATGATTGGTTACTAAGAAATAGAAATAGGGCTACTGAGAACAGGTGTAGTGTTTGGTGTTAGAGGAGAAGCTATCTGCTCTTCTCGTGCAAAAAGCAATATAAATACATTTAGAATCAATATCAAAATATCGTTACCTTCAATGATATGAGCTATGACATCAAAAAAACATGATTATTAGAGAATAATATAAATTATATCTTGAGATTTTACCTAACAGCTTAAACTTTTGGGTTGAGATGATTCTTTAATATGGTATCAGAGCTTTGATGACCAAGTGGTCTCGAGTTCGAATCTCACCATCCCCATTTATTTGATAAAAATTAAACATAAGCTTAAATTTTTAGGTTGAGATGATTCTTTAACAATGATTTTGATCAATAATCTATTTTATGCCCATAACAAAAATATTTTGGGAACTTTGGCGTTCCATCCTGTTCACGATGATAAAACCAAATAAATTTCATAAGGATAAACGAAAATAAATAAATAATTGATCTCCATTAAATGAAAGAACGGGAGAAGTTCATATACATCACTGAAAAGTAAACTCAAATGAACTTTAGAACAACGTGGAAGATTTGCTTAAAGAACAAGCTGGACAAGTAAAACTATTTTTTTGCTGTTGAACATGGATTTCTTTATTTAAAAATAAATAAATTAAAATTCGCAAACTGGGGTGATCCGTCTGTGATGCCAAGTTTTAAGAGCAGCTCTTGCAGTTAATATAGAATACACAGTTTTATATATTACTCTTATATTGTTTATTTATTCAATATGAAATATGTGGTTGTAACACTCCCTCTCACTAACATTTTAATAATAATAATAATAATAATTTATTTAATCATTAGTTTCAATACTAGCACTCTTATTCTTCTAACTATATCCTTTTTTAAAATAAAAAAAAAGGGTTCAAGCTCTTGAAATTATATCATTCATCCACATGTAAAAAACCGTACATCCTCGTTTAAAGCAAATGTAACGCTGCAACTGGTAATTATAGCAAGAATATTACTCCGGACAAAACACACACACACACACACACACACACACACACACACATATATATATATATATATATACATATCTTGTACTCGAGAACAAGATCTTTGTCTCTGTCTTAGAGGCCAAAGCTGTCGAATAACCGTCATCGACCACTCCTTAATTTCACGTTCTTGAGTACAAGATACACACACACACACAGATGGATATTCATCGAACCCCACGTCGATATATGATTTAAATTAAGAAACATGATATTCCATCTCAAAAGAGAAGAAGAGGAAGAAGAAAAGGAAGCACAATATTTTCTTAATTATCCAATGTGTTTTTCTTATTTCTATTGTTTTTATTTCTTCCCCATCAACTGTTTTTTATCCTCTGGGCTTGTCAGTTGAAATCCGCAAGACAAGTATCTTAACCCTTACATGCTAAGGCAACAGACAAACTATATATATAGATATTCATAGATATGCATCTTCAACATGCATGCATTTTTGTGATATATATAAGCCATCGGTTAAGTGATTAATTAAGCAAGTTAATTAATGACCTATGCTCATTAATGATATTATGTTGTTGATCATTAACATTGTTGATGGAGCATGCACACACTTTCCTGCCACGTTGACTTCAGCGACACTGGATAATCCCTCATCTCTACGTACGTGACACTATACATTCTGCACATGTTTACCAAAAACATGTCTTAATTTGCCAAGACACAAGTAGGACTTGCAAAACTAGATCAGTTTACATGATGATTAGAAACTACGATACTTGAAAATCTAATGATGTTATGAAATCTGTTGCTTGATATTAGTTCTGCTGCATGTAGGCCCGTAAGATCTTCTCAAACCTTCTATTTTATCCCAACTTTGTTCCCAAATCAGAATCTAATCTTGTGTAAATTGGTATCTTTGTCAGATCGTCATAGCTTAACTACTCTTAGATCTCTTGAAATATTTGCATGCTGTAGATATTGGTTTTAGTATGGAATTTTGGAGTCTTAAGCTCCTTCATGCATCAAGGACTTGGTTAGTCATAGGTTGGGAAGTGGGGACTTGCAGAAATGTTAACAAGACCACTATTATTATTATTATAACAATAAGGCCTTAAAAGAATCGATCATCGTTAATTTTGAGCCTTTAATTTCAAAAAAAAAAAAAAAAAAAAATTTAACACCCACCCGCCATCAACCACCATATTCGGTGTGGATCGTAGAGAAAGATTTAGATGAAGGAAGCTTTAACAAGATGACAGAAATGAACAGTTGTCATTGGAGATAAAAATATCGTGTGAAAAAAGGGTGAGATTCTTGATATTGCTTGCATTACAGAATCGGTGATTGATACTGTGCTCTTTTATATATATATTCTCAAGAACCAGGAAAGTTGTGGGACCTTTTCTACGTCAAAGCCTCCAAGACTTCCCTGTATATAAAGAGGGTTTAGTGACAAAGTTTTCATTCAACAATTCTATTCCTTTTCTGCTATTCGCTCCCTCTCTTTCTCCTTTTCCCTCTCAACTTCCACACCTAGCAGATTTCTTAATTTTAGAGTAGAGGCCTTGGCCCTTACTATCTCGTGCAAGAAAGCTTGTTAGGTGCAAGATATCGAATTATGGCCATAGAGATTGAGCAACCCTCTGTTGGACTCTCAAAAGTTGCAGTTTCCGAAACTCACGGAGAGGACTCCCCATACTTCGCAGGCTGGAAAGCATATAATGAAGACCCTTACGATGAATCATCTAATCCATCAGGAGTCATACAGATGGGACTGGCAGAAAATCAAGTGAGTCCCCGCAAGACAATATGTCATGCAAGGACTAAAGCTTTTATATTTTAAACCTTTCCAAGAGTTTCTCACTTAAGCTAATGCACTTTGTTGTTCTTCCTTGATCAGGTTTCGTTTGATTTGTTAGAAGAGTACTTGGAACAGCATTCAGAAGCATCTAGCTGGGGAAAAGGATCGCCAGGGTTTAGAGAAAATGCCTTGTTTCAAGATTACCATGGACTCGAATCTTTCCGACAGGTACTGCCTTCGTTTTTTTTTTTTTTAAAAAAAAAAACCATGATAACTTGCAGCTTTGTATTCCAAAACAAACGTATAGTACGTAGAAAGAAAACCCTGACATGTCAATTGCATTTGTAAGCAGGCAATGGCAGGTTTCATGGAGCAAATCAGAGGTGGAAGAGCAAAATTTGACCCTGACAGGGTAGTCCTGACAGCAGGAGCAACTGCTGCTAACGAGTTGTTAACCTTCATTCTAGCCAATCCTGGTGATGCTTTGCTAGTTCCAACTCCATACTATCCAGGGTAAGAAGTGGTCCTCGATGAACTCTCTTGAAAGGACATCATTTCATGAGTATTAGTTTTTGATCTCCAATTGGTCTTGTTTCAGATTTGACAGAGATTTAAGGTGGAGGACTGGTGCAAAAATTGTACCGATACATTGTGATATCTCAAACAATTTCCAGGTCACTACTCAAGCCTTGGAAGCTGCATATGAGGGCGCAGTAGCCATGAACATCAACGTGAGAGGGGTACTTATAACCAATCCTTCAAATCCACTAGGAGTCACAATCCAGCGCTCTGTTCTGGAAGAGATTCTTGATTTTTCCACCCGCAAAAACATCCATCTTGTGTCCGACGAGATCTACTCAGGATCCACCTTCTCTTCATCTGAATTCATAAGCATTGCTGAGATCCTTGAAGCTCGTGGATATAAAGATTCAGAAAGAGTTCACATAGTTTACAGTCTTTCTAAAGATCTTGGTCTTCCAGGTTTTAGAGTTGGAACTATATACTCATATAATGACAAAGTTGTCACCACTGCGAGAAGGATGTCTAGCTTCACCTTGATTTCTTCTCAAACACAACATCTCCTGGCTTCCATGTTGTCTAACAAGAAGTTCACCGAGAATTACATCAAGGAAAATCGAGAGAGGCTAAGGAAGAGATATGAAATGATAATTCAAGGATTGAGAAGTGCCGGGATAGAGTGTTTGAAAGGTAATGCCGGACTGTTTTGCTGGATGAATTTAAGTCCATTGTTGGAGACACCAACAAGAGAAGGTGAAGTGGCTCTTTGGAAGTCTATCCTTCACGAAGTGAAGCTAAATATATCTCCAGGCTCTTCTTGCCATTGCTCTGAACCTGGATGGTTTAGGGTATGCTTCGCTAACATGAGCGAGGAGACACTTGAAGTCGCACTCAAGAGAATACATAATTTCATGGAACAAAGGAAAACAGCAAGCAGTTGAATTTCCTCTACAGCAGTACTAGTCTCCATTTTTTCCCAAAGGCTCCAGCCATTTTGATTCTTTTAGATGACAAAGACCTCTTTGCAGAGATGGGTTTGTCTCGTTCTAGTGCATGTCAGATTGAAAGCACACATTTATATAAATATTCTTGTTTTCCTGCTTTGCGAAGAAAGTTCTCTATAAACAAACTCCATTTGTATAATTGTGACACTACTTGAACAAGTTCTTTTTCTCAAGGAAGCAATGTATTTGATTTTGAGCTTTAATTAAATAACATAATGTCATAATCATCATTATTTATTGCTCTATTGCTATTATAAAAGTGATTTGACTTGAGAATCTCCATAAGAAGGCAGACTCTAATGTCATTTGAACTATATATTCTTCCAAATAATATGCATTTTTTGTCAGAGAAAAAGAAAGAAAATTAAAAAAATTAATAAAAAGGGCCCATCGATCATATATATATATATATAATGATGAATCTTAAAGGGCATCCAGTTTTGAAATGGATTTTTTTTATTATTTTAAATACTATCTAAGTCACAAATTCATCACTAAATATAGATTTGTTTAATTGCATCCAACTCAAGAGCCTGGCCGAGGGAAGTGATTTTTTCTATTGATTTTTCTTGAGTTTGACGTTTTGTATCGAAGACCTTGCCTTAATGAATTTGTTTAGCACTTAATCACTGTATTCGTGCTGGAGTATAATTTTAAATTAATTTTTAATATACAAAAAATACAATTATCATCATTATTAATGTTTTTTCAGCATCATGAAATTTTCTAGTTGAGTATTGAAAAAATAATGTTTTCACTTGTTAAAATGAATTGAAAAAACTATGAATAAAATTGTAAAAAAATTGACTAATGCTGCTTAAAGACTAAACATGAAGTTAATCTTCATTGTAAAATGTAAAATATATATACAAATACAAATATTTTACTTCATGATGTATGGTTCTTTTAAAAATCTATTTCTATTTAATTATATGAAAATTACAATAGATATTCATAAAAAAAAGTAACGATTAAGATTTTAGCAGGAAAAAAAACTTACTCAAAATTACCATCTATCATTCATGTAATTTTTATTTTTCTAACAATAATATATCTTTTTATTAGTAGCATGATTAATGAAATAAAAGTTAGTGGTAATTAAAAAATATTCATCAAAACTCTAATGACTTGAATCCAAGAGCAATAAACTAATCTTTTTAATACAAAAACTAAAACCAATTTCTTGTTCATCTATATATATATATATATATATATAAGCATGTTTCGACACATTCAAAAACATTTATTTATTATGATCGTAAAATTAAGTGTTAAATAAAAAAAATAAAAATTATGAATCGATTATTTTCACACACTCATATGAATAACTCTAAGAATAATAATTTGAGAAATTTATATAAAAATATTCAATAATAAATAACAAAATAGATATTATATTCTTATTGAATATTAACGAGGTGGTATTTTAAAAAATTATCAGATCAAGTTAGTATACAATTATTACAAAATAATTGTAAAAATTACCATGAAAGACTTAAATGTTCTTGAAAGTTATGGCATATGGGATCATTATTTAAGTATATTTTTAATAAATTGATTTAAAGATAATTTTATTTTAAAAAATACAAGACATAAAAAATAGGTTAGGTGCATTTAGGTCTAGAAGAAGGGGTTTATTTATTTAGCCCAAACTAATAAGCCAAGGTGCGCATGGAGGACCCGACCCCCACTTTGAGATTTCTATTATCTTAAACATCATAAGTGTCATAACCCAAAATTTGAGCTTCAATTCCAAAATAAGTTCGATCAATCCAAAAAACAAATTCAAAAAATGTATTTTCGATGCATTTCAGTTATTCTCTCATTCATTTTGTAATTTTCAAGAATTTTTTTATTGTTGATGTCTTTTTAAAAAATTAAATTTAAAGAGATATGTTTTCAATGCACTCATGTCTATTTTATAATTCTTGGTATCTTATCGAATTGATGTTGACATTGTTTTTCAAAAACAAACCAAAATAATCAAAAAAATAAAATTAGAAAGCAAAATACACAGGGGGCTAAAGTACAAAACAATAAAATGAAAGACCAAAATATAATTAAATAACTCAGAACCAAGTAATATAGAGAAAATGACAGAAAAGTTATACTATATAGAAAGAAAAAGGAGAAAAGAGGGACTATTAAACATTTCTTCCTCCAAACTCTCTCAAAACCCTAACCAAAAGCCCTAAACACCATAAGAGAGAGCCATCATAATTTATTTTAGAGAATAGAGAAAGAAAAAAAAAAGGATTATTCATCACCTTCATTCTCTACACTCTCCTAAAACCCTAGCCATTATAGGAGAGAGCCATCTTAAATTTGTTTCGAAAGAATATGAGCTGAAATTTAGAGAAATAAACCATAGAAGAAAACTATTCATCTTCTCCTACATTTCTTCTACAAAAAAAACCCTAGCCTCATCTTTCTCTCTTTAAAACCTAAATCTCTCTCTTTGATTTATCTCACCTCCAACCTTCATTTTCGATGAGACCACCACCATTCTTTTTTCTCAAAGCCTTCATAAACCTCTCTATCAATTGAATTCAACAACCTCTACATCATCGTCAACTGAGGAGACAGAGAAAATAGCCCTCAAAACTTCTCTGTTTGATTTCTCTCTCTTTCGACCTCCAAACAAGGTGAGACCACCACCGTTCTTCTCCTCTTAATGAGATCTACACAACCATATAATCCATGTAACCCAATAACATTTCCATGGGCAAATCCAAAAGTTAGAAAACAAAGAAATTAAGAGAGAAAAGACCATCAAACCTTCAACTCCTTTGATCTCTCTATATTAATGTCGGTGGACGAAACCACCAAAAATAGGAGAAAGACCATGGAGCAGTAAACCCTAAAGATTCATGCACGTGTTGACCATACAATAGTGGTGCGTGCAACATTGTGCCAACCATGACAACCCCTTCAAGCACATGTCAAAGACACATCACCACTATTTTGTCGTTGCCACCACACTCTAGTAGTTTATTTATATATTTGATGTAAATATCTTGGTTATGAATAAGTTGTAAACTTGTTGTGGTAGTATATACACGAGTAATAGCACCAGTGTGTATAAACATTAATGATGAGCAACCAATTAAAATTCAAATGAAAAGACATGATTGTAAAATAGAAAAACATATAAAAAAATGAACTCCAAAAGGATCATTGTCAAAATTTATTCCATAAAGGATCTTCATGTCACTAGATTCTATTCCAAAAAGATAAACATATAATGGCCACTACTTGGATAAGACTGGGGCATACAATTTTTGTTATTCTGAGTGAATGTTGAGTACTATAGGATAGATAAATCTTAACAAGGTATTATCCATGAATCCTTTCTATGATTTGGGCTAGGTTTAATGAGCATAACATAAGCTCATTAGTTATTCATTGGTATAACTTAATAGTCAATTGGTCACAGTTCATGATCAAGAGTCACCGGTTATAGACATATAATTCACCAAGTATTATTAAATGATCATAATTAGGTATGGTAAAGATGAACCTGATCTTATAATGATTAGGTTTAAACCCACCACCCAGGATTTAACTCATTACAGTAGACTCATTCTCACCATTTAGATAGACAACTAGTAGTTTTGTCACAACAAACCATTAGGAATAGAAGACAAGATAACAATGCAACTTACCTTAAGTGAGATGCTTTAGGGGTGATAATAACTTCCCTTTAGCATAACAAGTCATTTACCTTCAAACTTTAAAGATTAGTTAGGGTTTCTAGTAACCAAAATACTAGGTGACTACTCTTTTTTAACATAAAACCCTTTTTCCCTCACCAAATAAAAATAATATTTCCCCTTTATATATATATATATAAAAAGCTTGGTCATTACGATGCTGGGTGTGACAATAAGGACCTCATGAAACCCTTTTTTTCTTTAAAATACTCTTCAATCAACCTAAAAATCAATAATTAAAAGTAGTTTTTAGCCTTAATTTACTTTCTTTAACAAGATGAAACTCTAAACCACCTTCATGAAACTCCTCTTTTTAATATAAACTCATTAACGCTAAAATTGGTCTTTTTCATGGCTAGAATGTGCACGACTGACCTCTCTTCTTTTCTTCCAATAAGATCTATTTTAACTCTAATGAATTTGATTCTTATAGTCCTAGTGTTTGTGTTTTTTATTGCATGATTATAAGGATATTTTTCTCTAATGAGATTCGTAGCAGGTTACCATCTATTAAGGGAATTGAACATCTAAAGGTTTAAGAAAAGTTGAATCACCAACATGCCAAGTGGATTGAGTTTGTAGGAACATCCCATATATGATAAAATACAAGTACGGTAAGGAAAATATAGTGGCTGATGCATTATCGCGAAGGTATATACTTATTTAAACTCTGAATACTAAATTATTAGGGTTTGAATATATAAAAATTTTATATAATAATGATGATGATTTCATCCAGGTTTATAAAGCATGTGAGAATTTATCATTTAATAAATTTTATACGTTTGTTGGTTATTTATTTAAATAAAAAAAATTACGTGTGTCTAATTGTTCCATGCATGAATTGCTTGTTCATGAAGCTCATGAGAGCGATTTAATGGGACATTTTGGAGTTTTTAAGACTTTAGATGTTTGCCTAAGTCAAAAGGGGATAGAGATTCTATTTTTATACTTGAATATAAGTTTTCTAAGATAATACATTTCATATCTTGTCATAAAACTGATGATATACTAACATAGTGGATCTATTCTTTAAGGAGATAGTTCAACATCATAGAATTCCTAGAAGCATTGTTTCTGATCATGGTGTTAAATCTCCCAGCTACTTTTAAAAGGTTTTATAGGGTAAGTTAAGAATAAAATTGTTATATTCTACACCTTATCATCCACAGATAGATGGTTAAACTGAAGTAGTTGGTAGGACTTTAACTATATTATTAAGAATTATCATTCAAAAGAATTAGAAAAATTAGAAAAATTGTTTGTCGTTTGTTGAATTTACATATAATAAGAGTGTGCATTCTATTATTGATTATTGTCTTTTGGAATTGTTTATGGTTTTAATCCTTTTTAACTCATTTGGATTTGATTCATTTACTTATTGATTAAAGGGTTAGTCTTGATGGAAATAGAAAAGCATAGGTAGTGAAGGCTCTCCATGAAAGTGCACAATAATAAATACAAAAAAAGAATGAGCAATATGCATGCAAAACTAATAAAGGTAGAAAAAGGTTAAATTTGAACCAGATGATTAGGTTTCAGTGCATATACGCAAGGAGAGGTTTCCTAAATGTAGGAGATCTAAGTTGATGTCGAGAGGAGATGATTCATTCTAAATCCTTGAAAGAATTAATGATAATGCCTATAAATACCTAGATCTACCAGATGATTGGTTTTGGGTGCATATGCTCAAGGAGAGGTTTCCTGAATGTATGAGATCTAAGTTGATGCCAAAAGAAGATGGTCCATTCCAAATCCTTGAAAGAATTAATGACAATGCATATAATTACCTGGATCTAATAGGTGATTAGGTTTGGGTGCATATGCACAACAAGAGGTTTCTTGAATGTAGGAGATCTAAGTTAATGTCGAAAGGAGATGATCCATTCCAAATCCTTGAAAAAATTATTGAAAATGCCTATAAAATTGATTTACCATGTGAGTATGGTGTTAGTGCTACTTTTAATGTTTATGATCTCTTTTTGTCTAATGTAGGTGAGGTTTAATCCTTTTGAAAAGAGAAGGGATGATACGATCCAAGATACACCAAAAAATCCATTAGAAGTCCTAGTTGGGCCAATTACAAGGTCAAGGGCAAAGAAGCTCAAAGATGCATACAATGGGCTTATTTAAAGTATTTGGGACAATATTAATTTTAAGGAGGCTACATCTTTAACAAGTGATAACCATATCTTAGTCAATTTAATTTATGTATAAGAAGGGTCCGGACTATCTACTTCATGAGCTTATTTTTCGTAGTACATAGTATTATGCTAACTAGCATAATTTTTTATTCTATCATTGGATCAAGCTAAAAGTTTAGTAGAAGTTTCTAAAGGTTTTTTTTTTAATATATAGTTACAATTTCATTGCAATCAGACATCGAGAAGACCTTACGATAAAGTCTAGAAGTTACTGTATATGATTTGTATTAGTTTTCTAATTGATTTAGGATTGTTTTTCCTATTTTATTTAGAAATATTTTATTATTTTTCTAGAATTTTTTAGGATACTTTTACTTATTATAAATAATGTTATTTATCTTGTATTTAGATTTTTTTCATACAGAATTTAATTTTAGAATAATCTATTGTGTAATTGTGAGAGGATTTTTATATTTTGGTTCTTCATTGAACTACTCTAATTTATCAAATAATTAACCAAGTTTTGTGGTATTTTCTATAATTTTTATTCGTGTCTCTATATAAGCGTTAGACGGGGTTTGATTTCTATAGTCTTGGTGTCTCGGTACAGGTTATCATTGTATCAAACTCAATCACAAACATGAATTTAGCTTTCTTGAAAAGGATCGATTTAACTGTAGGTTTCTGAATATTTATATTCGCAAGGTTCACATCATAAGCGATCATAGGTGTGCCCCTTGGTACTCCTTTTAGATGCTTTTATGGGAGACTAATACTATTGTGGAGACTCTACTTGTAAATGGAAATGAGAGTGTTCTTATCTGGTTGTGTTATCTTCTTCCACCGTGATGTAATTTTCCATTACGTGTTTGATGCTGAAAAGATTTTAGTTAGATAGAGTATACAACTTTTTTCTATAAAGAATTGTTGTAAACTTTGTTAATCAAGGCTTCAATGGCAATATGCTTAAGAAATCTTTTCTTATTGAGCATATCTTTGTTTAACCTTTGAGCATATATAGGATCTGATGATCTCATTTTGTAAACCCTAGGATAAATTGAAAATAATAATGTAATAAAAATTAAGATGTAATGCAATGAAATAATAAAAAGAAAAAGAAAAAGAAAAGGAGTTAAGAAGATAAAAGGAGAAGAGTTCATGACTAAAAATATCCATTTTTCAGTAGTGAAAATGTTCTAGCCATTTTGAGAAATGACTAGAGCGATTTACATAAACCAGTTAGATTATTTTTCAAAACACTCAGACTGTTTTGGCTATTGTATCTGTTATAACCTGACATTATATAACAAAAGAAAAAGGAGCAATTTCATTTCTTCTTCTTTTCTTTCACCTCGAAGAACTAGAAAATGATGGTTAGGAGTAAAAAAAGAGTGTTTTGAGAGATAAGAACACATATACACTAGAAATTTAAAAAGATCAAAGAGGAAATATTGAAATATAGAGAGAAAGCAAAGAAAAAAAAGGGGAAAAAAGAGAAACTTTAGGAAAATCTTGATGGATGGACTTTCAAAACATGTTTTGTAACAAGATAAAGTGCTTGGAACTCCCTTATATCAATTTCAACAAGAGTTTAGTAATTTTGAGCAAAGATTGATCAAAATTAAGTTAGAGTTCTTGAGATTAAATTCGGGGGGTGAATTTCTTAGAAATTAGGTTTCTAGGATCCTTTTAGGTTATTATGGGAGTGAAATCATGTTGAAATAACAAAAAAAAAAAATTAGGTGGGTAATGAAGCCTAAGGGCCGACCATTGAGAGATAGAAAAAGAAGGATCAATGTGTTTGTGTTATTCTTGTAAATTGTATTGAACTTGTAATAACTAAAAACATGGATTATTGTTTTGATGAATGGTTCTAGTTTCATATGATGAAAATGAATTTTTGATATTTTAAGGATATAATGCCTTTAAGGAATTGTTAAACTTAAAGTGAGTTTTAGTGGTAATTATGCTTTTAGTTGTGTTTGTAATTGAAGTAAGATGGAATATACTTCATGTCCATTGAATGTTATATAAATTATAATAATAGAAATTGTATCAAATATGTTGAAAAAGAGAATTATTACAAACGAAACTTGAGTTTCTTGATTTTTGTGCTCGAAGAGAATTTGAAACATTTAACATTAACCTGTTAAAATTTGCTGGAGATATTGTTGAGGGGATACCGAGATAGGATCCCATAAATAGAGCTCACACATTAGGTAGGTGCTCGAAACCTTATTAATTCTATTATATTTACAGTTGTTAAAACATTGTAGTTAGATTTTTTATTATTCAATTGAATTATTATCTGACATGATAGTATTGCTTTGTTTTTGGCTGGATGACTAGTCCTTTAATTTAAGGACTAGTGCCGTGTTATGGGTTGGATGACTAGTTTTTTTAGTTAAAGGACTAGTGCCATGTTCTACGCTGGATGATTAGTTCTTTAGTTTAAAGTTAGTGCTCTATTATGGGCTGGATGGCTAGTTCCCTGGTTTAGGGACTACTGTCATATTCTGGGTTATGAATTTGGATATCTTGAATAGAATTAATGCCCTGTTTATGGGTGATGAAGACATTACCTTGAATGATGGTCAATTATCAGGTTCGGGTTAAGGGGAAAATCTCTTGGATGTTCAAAGGATTGATGTAAAAGATGTGAAGAAAAGATGAAGAGGGATTACGTTAAATTGTCATTTAAATTCCTAATAAATGTGCACACCTTACTTTACTCAATAAATTTATTAAATCATATTGGAAAAACTTTATGTCATATTAATTAATTATTTTATGGTATAAAATAATTTCAAGATCCTCGTAACCTTGCTAGGATTAGTAGATGATGAAACTCTTGCATTTTATATTTTATAAGAATATTAATGATGTTGAATACTATGTGTAATTTTTTGGAATGATAATATGAATGTAAATATTTTATTGTAACTATTATGCTATAATTTTACGATGTTTTGGACTTAAATATTAATTAAATCCATGATTATCTTATGTAGATTTTAATTTGATAATGTTTGTATTAAATTCTTAACATAGTAGTTAAATGATCCTTAATTTTATTTATATCTAATTATTTCTATGGATGATTAAATTGGAAAACTTCTAAGTAAGAATTTTATATTGATAAATAGTTAACCATAATCAAATGTGATGGATATTATGTGCTGCGTTATGATGTGATGAGTCTAAAATGATTGGACAATGTATGGAATGTGAATCGGTTGAATATTAAAGCATTACAGGTTTTAGTCGACAACTTGAGATCTCCTGGTATAGAGGAGATTCTGTTGAAATTTTGGTAGATTTCCAAATCTAACATTTCAAAAATAAAACTTTTACTCTAAACATTGTAATATTCATAAGAAACTAAGTAATGATTGCATGTAATTATGGAGGATGTTACACATCTTCTCGTTATATGATAATGGAGAGCTTTGTTATGCTCTTTTTGGATGGTATACTATCTTAAAATGAGAGATAAGCCTAAAGCTAAGATCACAAAACTAGAGAATAGAACTAGGCTTTAGACTGTGGCATAATACTCATGCAGATTCACAAAACATTGTTGGAAGAACTTTACACATAGCATTATTGTCATATGTGACAAGTTTGATGATGCTTCTCATCTTTTATATATGTTCTTTGTATTTATGAGTCCTTCATGGTTGTTAGGCTGGCCTTTGCAGAGACACAATCTTTGAAGAGTCAAGTATGCAATATTCAGTTACAAACTGGGGATTCTCCCACTTGGTGAGGCTATGTTTTTTTCTTACTAGCTCAAGGAGCTTGTCTCATGTCTAGGTCTTTTATATTGCGTAAGGGAGTCTCATATAGAGATCATTTGCGACTGGATCATCTCTTGTGAGAATGATGCGTGTAGATTCTTCTAAGTGTAGAAGTGCGAGCATTACTTGTTTGCATGTCATTATATCATGTCTCTTCAAGGAATTAGAGTTTTCATTGCACACTTAATGGTGTTTGTTGTTGTACTGGTGAAAGTCTATGAAGATGCAGTTGCATCGCCGCAACAATATCATTAAGTGTTTGTACTTGATGGGAGAATTTTTGAAGACCTAGGGTTGTTGTAATCCCTATGATAAAGAGATTAGTTACTCTACCTTGTCCTGGTGTTTTGTTATCCATGGAAAGTGTTTTAGTGAATAATAAAAGGGAATGAACTAGCTTTTTGTTTAGTTCCCATAGACAGTGCCATTGATAAAGTTAGAAAAAAAAACTTCACAAATAAATTAGGCTTTCCATTGGCTACGTTCCTAGGCCTAGGCTATGTTGTCCTAGTTATTAGGCTTGATCGATGGTGAAAGTTCGTCTAAAAAAAAATCCTTCGTAAAACAAGAGAATTTCCAATACTTAAGTCAAATATATGAGATAAACAATATGTAGAGTAAATGGTTGTAGAAAAAATATTGATTTAGAGAACTTTTTGTTCACCTGGTGACCTAAAGTATCTATAGATCTTGGTCATGTTGGCTTACATCGAACATGAAAAGTGATGTTACGACTAATTGGTAGCATTTTGGTTTCCAACATTTGGTAGTATCTAACACTATTATTAATTGAGAGGCTAGTGAGTGTTAATGATATGTTGGTGAGAAATAGTCATTATTCAAGAAAACAACGTATGAGTTGCATAGAAAATGATTTGTGTTTGAACTGTCGATGATTGGCTAAACAATATGGTGTAGGCATAAAATTTTGTATTTACAAAGAATTTGTTAGGAAGTATATTATTAAATCATGAAAAATATTGTGTACATGAATGGTGTGCAATGTCACATTCTAATTGCTTGAAACTCGAAAAAGTACATTAGAATGTGTTCAAGTAAAAAAAAAAGTATAAGATGTAGTCCATTTGGGTCGGGCCTAAATGGCATGGGTGTTATTGTTTAAGTCATGACCCAAAAGGTGACAAGGCCACAATTATTGTCGTTTGGGCTTGTGGCCTTAACATCAACAACATTTAAAAAATATGGTGTAGGCATAAAATTTTGTATTCACAAAGAATTTGTTAGGAAGTATATTATTAAATCATGAAAAATATTGTGTACATGGATAGCGTGCAATGTCACATTCTAATTGCTTGAAACTCGAAAAGTACATTGAAATGTGTTGAAGTAAAAAAAAAAAATTATAAGATGTAGTCCATTTGGGTCGGGCCTAAATGGCATGGGTGTTATTGTTTAAGTCATGACCCAAAAGGTGACAATGCCACAATTATTGTTGTTTGGGTTTGTGACCTTAACATCAATAACATTTAAAAAATATGATGTAGGCATAAAATTTTGTATTTACAAAGAATTTGTTAGGAAGTATATCATTAAATCATGAAAAATATTGTGTATATGGATAGCGTGCAATGTCACATTCTAATTGCTTGAAACTCGAAAAAGTACATTGAAATGTGTTGAAGTAAAAAAAAATTATAAGATGTAGTCCATTCGGGTCGGGCCTAAATGGCATGGGTTGTTTAAGTCATGACCTAAAAGGTGACAAGGCCACAATTATTGTCGTTTGGGCTTGTGGCCTTAATATCAACAACATTTAAATTTTTGATGTTTAGGCATATAACCCAAATGAAAATAATTTTTTTTTTGTAAAATTTATATACTACCCTTTATTAGCTAAAAATACTAAAACATTTTGGGTGCAATGCACCTACTTTACTGTTCATATGAACAACAAAGCAGGTGCCCTTCCTTTTCTTCAGTTTCATTTGTTTCTTTTCCTTTTATTTTCATTTTTAATTTTTTTTTAGCAGTAATCCATGATACTTTTAGATCAACCAAGATAATTGGATCATATTGGGTTAACTTTCACAAGATTTAATTTTAAATCCAGGTTAGGCAAGAAGTCATGTTGAAAGGTTTTTTATTCTGTCAATTTCTTCATTTTCTTTCTCATTTTTTTCCTCAAAATATTTTTTGCCGGTCAACAAAGTTACTTTTGGACCAACCAAGATGACTGGATCGCTTTTAGAAAACTCTCATTTTGTTTAATTTTAAACTCGAGTTAGATAAGAAGTTGAGTTAGAGGGTTTTTTTTTGTTAATTTTATCATTTTTTCTCAATTTTATCCTTAAATGTTTTTTATCAATCAACCGGGTTGTTTTTGAAATGACCAATTCGACTTGTCATATTAAGACAATTTCCACACTATTATTAAAATCCAAGTTAGAAAAAAAGTCAGTTCTATAAGTTTAAAGGTAAACCTATTAGGCTGATTTTAATAATAATATTAAATAGTATTTTATGACCTTAATATTTTTTAAAATAATCCGATCCATAGCATAATACCACCTGTAAACTAATTTGGGCTAAAGAGGATGATTAAATTGAGTTTGGATCATTGGATGCACGGAAACCAACGAGGCTCGATTTCAAATGAATATTTTGTGCAAACGACATATAGTCCATCTCTCTCTCTACCTAGTATTGGGTGGCCCGTTGCACAGCCATTCCATGCATGCCAATTTTTTCTTTGTTTTTTTTAGTAATTGGATTTTACATTTTTTTATTATTTGATTTTGTGCCGAGACTATGAAAATTTATTTGATATTTTTCTTTTTGTAGTTCATACAACCTTATGAAACAAAAATATTTATGATAATTCTTCATGTTTTAGACTAAATATATACTTCAAATTATATTATTCTTATTATT
>Ga0307517_10006534_pt1 | contig 17256 bp, 18 predicted proteins | sample 23_EM_MG_FD_194515 | JGI IMG/M metagenome (GOLD analysis project Ga0307517, IMG submission 194515) | Populus trichocarpa ectomycorrhiza microbial communities from riparian zone in the Pacific Northwest, United States - 23_EM | ecosystem: Host-associated > Plants > Roots > Unclassified | place...
GTTCTTGTTGATCGCCTTCTTGGCGACTGATTCGAAGGCGGCGAGACTCAAAATTCCGACCATTCTGGGAACCATCGTGGAGGATGCGACGCGGTACTTCTTGGTTATATTTAGTTCCCATTTCGTGCTTGAGATGACCCTGACTCTTGGACGGGTAAGTGCGACCGCCCCTCCTCTCTCTCGCTCTGGGCTTCAGCCGATGATATCCAATGCGTGTTTGTAGGAATCGATCCAACTTCTTCCAGCTTCGTAAGTCTTCATTGACCACCTAACCGGAACCAATCCTCATCGCGCTTTTCTTCACCACGACTAGCGGCAACGTCGTGTGAGCAGTCTGTTTTAGCTTATGCTCTCCTTATTCGAATGACCGACGACCGGTCTCAGGTATCTCCCCGTGATGATTTCACGATTGATGCTTTCGTTGAAGAAGGTCGCGAATCCGCAACAGGGGGATTGGACTCTTGGGGAACCATGGGCGAACGGTCACAATTTCCAGAGTATGAAGTTTTTCCGTTCTAGGGGGGGTACGAACGGGAGGGAAGACGATGTACCACTAGATACGTACCCTGGGTCGTAAATGGCGGTCTGGAAGTCTTGTCTTGGATACCCTTTTGGTGTGGCGATAGGACTCCTCAGATGTTCGACGGGGGTGAATACGAATAATCTCGAAATACGTTCTCACGGTGAGCTCCGTCGGAAATCCAACCACTCAATAATCTCCAGTGCCAAGGTCGGTACCCTTCTTAATCCAGTCCTTTTTTCCAACCGGAGAACAGTTTCCAGCCAGTTTTCGATGTGTCTTTTCCTGGGAGCCCCAATGCCTCGAATGTTTTGGGCAAATCGGCAATCAGGCTGGTGTTGACCACTTGACTCTGGCGGGGGAACGGGTTCGCTCGTCGTCCGACCTGATCGGTTCAAGGATTGCGAGGAGCAGATGGTGAATGCCCTTGTCTCTGATCCCTGCAACACACGGCTGCGAACGAGGAAGTGCTGAGTTCCTTGACTAGACGTAGTGAGGCATTCATCGGTGTAAGGTCTCTGTCGGCGATACACCGATGCTCGGGGCGAGATTTTGTTCCAGGCGTTTATCAGACTTCCGATGCGCCTTCTGCGAATAGGACTTGGACGTGCAATGGATGACGAGGATGGTTGTATGTCATCAGCGCGACCCCTCATAACGCGTGATCACAATCCGCATTAGATGAGGGTGCATCAATGACCGGGCTGTGACGCACAAGGTTTTGGCCTATTCGCGAGTCAGTTGCGTCTGAGAGAAAAGGGAACGACTGGCTTCGAGCGCGGTTCGGTGATCTTCTCTCCCTGGGAGAGGAGTCGTGGGGCAGGTGATCTGGTGGCATCCTTGAGAGCGTCGGCGAAACCCCCATTATAATGGGATCATCCATAACGACGACTTCGACTCTGCTGCCGTACTCGGAGTACACTTGTCCCAAGATTTCTGGAACGAACCAGCGGGATTTCGCAAGAGTGTTTTCATGGGGCACGTGTCCCAGCGCGGAGTCTCGTGCTGATGAATTGGCACTGTTCCGCATTGTGCACCAACAGCAGCCGTGGATCGACCCAGTGATGGAAGTTCGGAACAGGATGACCGAGATGGAAGCTCGATCAACTGTATTTCCGATGCTCTTCCCACGCTCCTCTCGCTCTTGCACTCATCTACTGCCCATCATTGAGGTTGTTAGTGAATCCCATGGTGGGTCCGGATGTGACCTCAAAGCTGGTCGCGTTCTGCAGGCTCACCCCATAAGCACCCGGAACAACACTCACAGGGCGAACTACACGCCGATGCCGTTTCTCCAGGTGCGTCCCACGTTTGGCACTCGCGCGACGCGTCAACAGGATATTCAAGCACTGGCTGGCTTGCCGGTCCCGAGTTCCCATTGGTACTGAGAGAGAAGAATGAACCCAAAGATCATCTAGAGACTCGACGGTCGCGAAATCCTGGGGGAGGCGGTCTTGTTCACTCACGATTCGCAGATACCGTCGTTCGCTGGACCCTCTCCCTTTGGGCTCAGAGGGTTTGAGTTCGCAATCATCACTGTGATATATAATTCAGGACGTGAGAATGTGTGGTGATCGCCAGAACATGTAAATCGTTGGACTTGGCACTGTGTGAACGGGCCAATGTCCGAATATCTCTCCACTCGCACAATGTCCTCTCCCCAGCCTCGCCCTGATGCAATGCGACGAACACGCGAACGGGCCATTGATTCCGGTTTTCATCCGAAGCGCCTTACCCTATATGGGTCGGGCCATGCCTCGTTCCATTTCTTGGCGGGCGGGGGAACCAAGGGCGTGGCGCACGGTTCCCCGCGTACGGATACAAGATTGATTCCGTATGTTTGTCCTCATGAAGGGCACGATGTCTGCATGAGACCATCCAAGGCGAGCGCTCCGGTCTTTGCCCCTTCCGAGGGGGACCATCCGTCACGATATGTGGGTGACTTGCCTCTACGAATGCTAGCAGGGACGGTGGAAGCGTAGGCGATATAGAAGGGCTCACTGGGTTCCGTTGCTATTGAGAGCGAGTAGTCCGGTCCAGTTACTGCGCAACGAGAAACCCCATCGTTGAAACACGTCTGCTGGATCGTCTTGTCAATTTCTCGCAACTCTCGGGCTCGTTCGACTGCCCCACGAGAGTGCCAAGGGGAAGACGAGGAACTTTACCAACGGTTGCATCACTGTCAGATGTAGAAAGGAGGCTGAAAATCGGCTTTCCATTTGCGGGTCGAGGGATCTTCCACCGCCGATTTGTCGGGAAGATGCCGAAGCAGCTGTTCTCACACCAAATGGCGGTCTAACAGCGAAAGAGCGGCCCTGAGGTTTCTCAAATGACAGGGGCAACTTGTCATGAACCTTTCCCTCATTCCGTCCACCCCACGTCGCTCCTTTTCATCCGGTCGTCTCCCCTTTCTCCCATATCCTCCCCGAGGAGTGTCAATTTCGAAGATTCGCGGGGATGGCTTCAAACACGTCCTATCCAAGTACGCCAAACTATGAAGATGGTCTTGACTGGATCGCGGCGTATCTGACGGTTTATTCCATGAGCACGACGAGTTACCGGGTAACTTACGCCCTCTGGATCATCATCGCCGCTTTCTTCTTAATTGGCACCCTGTTTCGTCTGGCCGGAACACAACGACCCTACTACTTCGCTCATTGGTCTAAGTGGGTTTTGCGGAGGAGGACATGGCGGAAGCATCGAGGGAAGAAGGAAGCTGAGAGGACAGGGAAACCCCATCGCCAACCAGTGCCCTTACCCCCGAACTCTCAACTCATCTCCCTCGGATTTGTCTTTACCCTCGCCATGATCCTCTCTTTCGTCGGTCCCGACTACATCACTCCCCCTACGGCTGTGTCTTCGGACAGTGGCGCTGGTCGTCCCGCCCAAATCAACACCCAGAAGCGAGAAGTGAACCACGAGGAGGTCGAACGATACGTCGCCCATTATACCATTCACAAGGCTTGGTGGACCGTGGCTGGGAGAACGGGACTCATTGCTTTCTCCCTGTTCCCGTTATGCATCCTCTTTGCACTGAAAGCCGCGCCGTTCGCGATCTTTGCTCTCCCGTACACCACCCAATTCTCGTTTGACAAGCTATCGACCATGCACCGCTGGGTCGGCCGACTCATATGGCTCGTCACTGCGATCCACGTTCTGAGCTGGAGCGTTCAACTCTCTATGAACAAGAGTCCCGTCACTGGTGAGAGTGCTTACACCCACGCGTGGCATTACCCACCATTCCTTTGGGGTTGGGCTGTAAGTTTCAGCCTCGTCGTCCGCGTTGTGAAACGGAACTAATCGTCATCTCAGGCGTTCCTCTTCCTCACGCTCCTAATCGGCTTTTCCCTTCGTCCCTTCCGATACAACTATTATGAAACCTTCTATGCACTCCATGTCCTCCTCGTCCCGTTAATGCTGATCGCGGCTGCGATGCATCATCCCTCTCTCGGATGGTGGGCGTACAGCGCCCTGATCGTCTGGTTCGCAGAGAGAGCCTGGCGCGGTGCGTGGTGGTTCTACATCAATGGCATTTTCAAGCAGAAAATCCCAAACACCCCTCCGCGGAATAAGCCCTTGGATACTGTGGACTCCAGAAGGTCATCGGTTCGTAATCTCATTCTCGGATCGGGTAACGCTCTATCGGAATCCCCCTCGTCATATCATGAAAACAATTACAATCCCCCGCCGATACGAAGGTATTCTCGGATACCCACGATGGTAGAAACCTTAATGTCTCCACCCGAGACCTACCTCCCTCCTGCTGGATACGCCCACGCGGAACTGTTGCCTGGGAAGACAATCCGCCTCGCAGTTCTTACCCCGGAATGCCGAGCATGGGCTCCAGGACAACACTTCCTCCTCTCCATGCCATCGATCAACAAGTTCACTTCCCACCCATTCACCGTCGGCTCGGTTTGCGATCAGCAGTCTTCGAACCCCGCGGGCAGGATATTGATCTTTTTCGTTCGTGCGAAGGCTGGATGGACCAAAACGCTTTGGGATACCGTCGTCGCTCTCTCCGTAAGAGATAAATTCCACTGCGATGGCGAAACCCCTCCACAGGGAACGTATCCCCCAAATCGCGGCGTTCTGCTCCGTACATTCGTGGAAGGACCGTTCGGGTCGATCGCGAGGACAGATTGGATCGAATATTCGAGCGTGCTGCTTGTGGCTGGTGGCTCGGGGGTGAGTTTTGGTTTGTCCTTGTTGGTATACCTGTGTTTGTGTATGAGCGGGCGAGACTCGAGGTACCTGGGGGGGCCATCAAAGCCGTTTTCGAGGGTATCAAGGGTTCGCTTCGTTTGGTTGGCCCGAGAATTCTGTACGCGAACGAAATCTTCATTTGCGCCCACACCCTGACGTTTCCTCCCTTTCAGCACATATCCAATGGTGTGCGTCAATTTTGAGGAGGTGCATGGCTCTCGTCCCCGGTTCTCTTCAGATCGATATCTTCGTCACAAACATCCCCAAAGACCCTAAGCCCATGCCTCCCGCTGGAACCGACCCCGAGAAGCGAAGGCCAGATTCTCAGGCTGGACCGAAACCCCAACGACACTCTCGGGCGCCAGCGAAACGCCCCGCAACGCCATACACTTCCCGGACGCTACAACCATCAACGAGCACGGAAGACGTACACTTGGATTGTCCCCACCCCCTGATCTATGTCACACCGCCTGAAGGGTGTGGCTCTCAAGTAACTATCAGCGACGATCACACTACGTTGGTTATGCCAAACCCTCACACCGAACTCCCGGGTGGACGGTACGGTGAGGGAGGATTGATGGGGAAGGATTGCGAATACGAGATGGACATGGAAAGGGGTGGTCACTACCAGGAAGACAGCACGTACGATGTTCTCGACTATACGCATTTCGACGGAGACCTGGACGCGGAGGTCGTTCCTGCGGAGGAATCGTTGAGTAGGAGGGTGAGGCAGGAGGGTGAGGTGAGGAGGAGTAAGGCGAGGAAAATTGGGATGGGATATCAGACCCGGGATAAGGTCACGTCTCCGACGCCGGTTGCGAACCCTGAGTGGCATACAAAGTCCTTTCCTCTGTCCTCCCTGCATGGTCACGGGAGCGGGCGAGAACGTTTCCATTTGCAATCCTTGACCCTGGATGTCAGTGAGGCAACTCTGATAGGGAAGCAAGCTCGGCGGGTGTCCGTCCCCGTGTACCTCCAACAATACGAACTTGGTCAACGAGATCCCGGCCAGCCCAGGGACAAGAGGGCGGATCGGACTTCGATGACTTCGATACGTGACTCGGTTGTGGACGTGTCGGCGGTCCATTCGATGATGCCCAAGACTGGGAAGGGTGCTCGCGGTGAGGAGATGGAGATCGAGTTTAGCGAAGAGGAGTTGGAGGATGTGTTGGCGATGGCGGAGTATGCTTGGTCTGGACGTCCGATGTTGGACAAATTGCTCCAGGAGGAAGTGGAAGTGGCTAGAGGAGCTATCGTCGTTGCTTGTGCGTGTTTCCTCTCCTTCCTCTTCGCTCTGAATTCCTTGTGATTCTGATTCGGGACTCATTCCTGATCCCTTTTCCGTAGGTTGCGGTCCGACATCATTGAGCGCTTCTATGCGGAAGATCGTCGCGGCACAGATCGACCCTCTCAAGATCAAGGAGGGAGATATGAGAGGTTATATTTCGTGTGTCACGGAAGAGTTCGAGTACTAGGTGGAAGGGGTTAGGTTGTTTTCCGTGCGTGTTGTCTTCTTGCTTTTGTACCCTTTATGCTTCGTTATAATCATGGCACTGGACATTGGATTCGTGTTGTAGATACACACGGGCTCGCCTTCATTGGACCATCATGTAGACACAGTAGAATATATCAACTTCCTTGGGGGTGTTATCGGATATTTCGTTGAGAGTTTGGGAAGAGGTTTTTGAGTGGGTTTTTCACATAGTCACGCATAACGTATTCAGTCATGGGTTTCGTATACAATTGATGCTTCGTATTCTTCAGGCGTAGAAAGTACAATGTGGGGCGGGTGATGTCGACGACGTCGGGAGTGTCAGGGTACCAGGAACCTGCAGCAGACCCTCCCCCTCTCCCCTCGTTCACTCAACGGTGGTTCCAGATAGCACCTGACCAGGGGTCGAAAGAGTTCAAAGTCCTTGTTGGGGTAGTGAGAAGGTGGTAGAACAAATTTTCGCACCTGCTTGCCAGTCTTCTTGATCTTCTCGAGAACGGTGTCGTACGGAACGGTACCCTTGACGATGACTTCTTGCTTCTCGAGAGAGATATCAAAGGAGGAAACACCTGTACTCCCGAGGTTTGAGTTTATAAGCTCGGTTGGGGATCGGACGATTGAAAGGTAGGGAAGAGACAGAATGGGTGCATATGATTGCGGTTACGTACCCTCGGTCTTCTCAAGAACGCGCTTGACGGCGCCGCTGCAACCACCGCAGTCCATCTACATACACAAAATGTGTCATCGAAAGAGTTGAGACCATCGAACTGAGGTCGCATAGGTTATATGGACCGACGACGGACCTTGACGTTGAAATTGTAGGTGTGTTCCTCGGCCATTTCCAGGATCTGATCTGCTAGATGAGCTAAACGCAAAGGTTGGCGACGCTCAGTAGAGTCCAAGGTAACTAAGGCTGAGGTTGGGTGTGTGGAACTCACAGCAAGAGAGCAAGAAGGGTGGAGAACGAGGGGATGGATGTGTAGTATGTGATCGACGACCGGACCACCAGGGCTGGAATTTATACCTGCCCGAGCGGACCGAGCACGCAATCTCGTTACAAAGCCTTCCGCTTCCTGGATAGGTCCGCGCAACTCCCTCAGCTTTGAAATACCCGAATCCAATTCTTATACACTCTGGATTACTAAGTACGTGCAACGTATAGCGGATTATCTTACTTTCATAATCGTCCCAGATCTGACCCACAGCCCGCAGATTCCACCCGCGCGTTCCCACAACAGGCAATCGTTCAAGGCTATATCTCGGACCGAGGCGGCAAAACCGTGGACCACCTGATACCACCAAGGAGTTTACTCGGAGAGGCCACGAGTGTGCGTCCAGGATTAATGTCGAAAGAGGCAGTGGTTGCGGTGCGGGGGGAAGCGGGGGCGTTTATCAATCAGCTTCCCCTCTGGTCTTTATTGTCACCTTATCGGCGAGACTGGACCATCTCCACCTCTTCTGTCGCAATGGCTTGCCATCCAGAGCCAACATCCGGTCTACTTCTGAATCGACCAAAGAAGTCCGCTATAGGAACTGAAATTTCGTCCGTCAGCCTAGAATGTTTCAACCCGATCCTTGTACGCACCAAACACCCTGGGCATGTCTTCGTTCTTTTGTGTGATGTAGTACACCGGAATACCTAACAATACGAACCCTAGCAGGGGAATCAGCGTCCGGGCGATTGCTGGGCTGGGCGAAACGTTCCGAGTACCTATGACACCTAGGGATTGCAGCGGAGCCGCGAGAATAGGCATGCACAACAAAAAGAGGGCGACCTTGTCGCGAGCGTCAACTAAGTTCCACAAGAGATTGGGGTGGGTCTGTACTCACAGCACAAAATATCAAAGGAGTGGTAATCCAGGTTTTATACGGACTAAACATTGGTTGTGTGAGTTTGGGGCCATCGGGTCACCACGAGAACCCCACCGTTCAAGTGAAGGCTCCTTTATCCGAAGCACGACTAATCCGAGGACCTACATCCCATGAAGAGATTATTAGTTCATCCATCGCTCTCGGCAAAAGTGGGAAAGAATGCTCACGGTTAGGAAAAAGGCCAGCCACGAGACAATGACCGCAAAGTTAATCAAAGACCGGAACCCATCTCCAAAGCAGATGAACACAATTGTGATCACCGCTTGCAGCAACATCGCGTTGAGGGGGGTCTTGAGCCTAGGGTTAAGCGTTCCAAAGAGGGAAGGGAGATAACCTTCCTTTCCGGCGACGAAGATGAGTCTGGCAGCAGTGAAGAAAGATCCTGAATCGCATGCGTAAGCGTGGTGTTCTTGGGAAGTCGACTGCGCGCTCACCATTCATGGCGCCGAAACACGAGATGGCGACCATGACGGCGAAGAGGACACCACCGAAGGGGCCGAAGAGGGCGCGACCGAAGTCTAAAGCGACGGTATTGCTTCGGGCAACGGTATCCTGAAAAGAGGGTTAAGACCTGGTTCTGTGAGAGAAACGAACAACGCACCTTGTCAAGGACGGCAAAGTAGGCAATATTAGCGAAGGAAAACAGGATCTACGGTAAAAGGTTCAGCGCCTCCGGATGCAACCAACCACATGATAATGTACGCACCATCACTAGGAACATGCTGAAGTGAATGACCCTTGGGAGGTTTTTCTGCGGATTTTTCATTTCTCCTCCCACGTAGTTTGCCTGGTCCCAGCCATCGAACGCCCAAAGCCCGGAATAGAAGGCAAGTGCATACGAAGTCGGGCTGGTGCTCGAGTTTGCAAACAATGGTTCCGTCAACGACGTGGAGGCCTTTCCTCGCGCGATGTGGATTATCCCTAGAATACAGACAAGGCTCTAGAAGTGTGGTACGTTTATATCAGTAAACCCGCGGAGGAATGCTAGGGATGAACATTGGAATCGACTTACCAAGGCACAGACTTTTACAGTGGTGAACACTACAGCGGCATGTGTACCCAATGAGGGTGTAGCGACGCATAAAATCGTTACAAGTATCACAGAAACGATAGCGGTAACTTGGATAGCCCATTGGGGGATGCTATCGGGAGACACATCGGCGGAAGTGGTATGAAATAGTAGACGATTCATATATTCAGCTGAGGAACGGCGTCAACACACATGAGAACCCAAGTGACCGGCATGCGCATACCAAATATCAGACCGATGACCGCATTTGCTCCAGGTTTGAGTGCAATTGAAGTCCAAGTGAATAGGTATGACATCAAAGGACCGTAGGCGTAGGCGAGATACGCTTGAGCTCCTCCATTAACAGGTATTGAGGCTCCCAATTCCGCAAAACTACTTGCTCCCGTCCATGCCAGTACACCGGCCGCAATCCAGACGGCCAAACTTGCTCCTACACTTTGAGTGTTTGCAACCACGATGCCCGGGGACGAACTACACGATTCGAAGTGAGCGGTGCGAGCATGAAGAGAAACACGGGCGCATACAATATACCGGATCCAATCTAGAGCGTGAGGTTTTATGTTCAAAATCGAATGGATGGAAAATAGGCCGTCGGATCCGCACCTGCAAGCCCACGCACAGCGCGACGCCCTTCATGAACCCGATCCTCTTTTTCTCCCCAAGGTCTCCGCTCCTCTCCTCGCTCGGATCATCTAGTGTGCTCGTGAGTTGAAACAAATTCGGTTCGAACTGGAATCCAGAGACGGAGGATGATTTGGACGGGTACGTTCCGGAGTCGTCGAGACCGGCCAAGTATCCCGACGGTCCTTCCGTCAGTTCCAGTGCTCGTAGAGAGTCGTCAGAGTCGTGGGAAGACCGTGGAGAGTAGTTTCCGGCACTCATTGCCCTGGTTTACGAGCTTGCGGCGTATGGGGGCCAGGAAGGGGCAACCGGCAGCAAGGCGAGCTCGGGCGGCCAGAACCACGTGACGCTGGAAGCATATTTCTCCCGAATCGGAATCCGTCGCCCAATCCACGAAAACACTTAGCGTCGGCTTTGGTCACTCCTTCACCGGCGTAAAGGTCTTTGGAAATTGGAGTTTGCGGCCTTCGTATCAGACCAGCTGCCACCACAACTGGTCCGTATCTAAACGAACCGACAAGAGGTGTTCGAGGTGGTTTCCACGCCGGTGCAGTCCCACTTTCAGGTGCACTGTGGAAGAAAAATAGGTGGAGCTCTGTTGGTTAAAGTTAGGTTTATTGGGACTCATTGGATAACTTTTAACAAGCTCAGTAGACGTCCACACACGAAAATTGGTTAAATATTCGGGGTCTGGGGTATGTTTTTCCAACTACTGGATAAGCTCTCCCGACCGTTAGGAAAGAAACCTTTCCAGCAACTCCCGAATTTGTGACCAACTTTCCCTGCAGAGGTGCATGAAGGACTGGCACGATTGCCGGGGTCAATGCCGCGCGCCCCTTTGACACCAGAAGGTTCTGCAGGATGATGGGCAAAGGTGTGACGGCCGCCGCGCTATGGTAGGGTTTGGGCGCATGGCTCAATGATTATCACGATATTTCTAACATTATCGCCCAATCAAACCCCTGGAAACCCTTTAAAAGGGGGAGGGACACAGAAACAACCTCATCCACCTACCCCCACCGTCCCGCGCTTTAACATGTCCACCGAACGCGAGCTTGCCGAAAAATTCAAGGAGGCGATTGAAACTAAGAACATTGATGGTATCTATCCTTACTTGGCGGAGGGTATGACCTACGAAGTTCTTCCTTCCACGTTCGTCGTTGTCATTGTGGGTTGCCTCCCTGGGTACTGAACGCATCGACGCAGGGTCGGGAAGAAAATGGATAAGGCTGAGTGGAGGGGTCAGATGACCCACATGTTCGCTGCCGTACAGTCCGCCAAGGTCAGGGCGTCTTTATAGAACGGTGCGAATGCCGCTGAGGACTGAGGACTATTCTTCTAGTTGGAACTCACCAACGTCATTGAGCATCCCCTGTTCATCGTTGTCCAGGCAAGTGATCCAGCCTCGAGGAGTTTAACTTACCGACTCATCCACACCATCTCGATAGGCAAACATCACCCTCGTCTTTCCATCTAATCCATTCACCCAAGAATTACTGCTCCTCTTCAACTTTGTGAAAGACGAAAGTGGCGCATTGAGGATCGCGAGCGTTACGGAGTACGTGGACTCTTTCAAGGTCAAAGAGATGAAGGCGAAAATGGCGAGCGGGTCTCCACCTTCCAAGTGATTTGTAGGATGAACATTCAATGGTCTACAATCGAGTAGTTGATAGGGACCTCATCGACGTTAACCACTGCCAAAGATTTGCCGCCACCCCGAACCCGGATCGTTCGTTCACATGCCGTTGTCTTACGGCTCAGCCACCCGGGGGGTCGCCGTGAGATGCGAATGTCACGTACGGCGTGCGCTGAAGGACTTTTTCGGTGTGCTAAAAATACAATCAGAGTGGGGTATAGCAGATCGGAAACTAGTTCTGATGAGCAAGAAAAAAAAAGGATATCCTGACGTGAAATGCGGGGATGGGGTCGTGACACCGTAACATACACAAATCAAGAGCACATGAGGATGGCGGGAGGGGAGGGGACGTGAGGAGGGGTCAGAAACGGTAAATAAAGACCAAGCCGACGGCATTGTAACTTCCAATATGACAACCAAAGCATTTGTTGAGGGCAAGTTGGGAAGGAGATCGACAAAGGTGTGTGGGCCCGGAAGTCGTGGGGTACCCCGGACACCCGTGAACGTGGCGACAGATGGGGATGGACAAAGAAACATATGCGAAGCTGACACAATGATCTTACGTGGAGGGAAGGGTCCATGAATGGGCATCATCAGCGCGAAAACATAAACGAACAAGGCGACGACGTCGAGACCGGGAAGAGAGGAAACGAAGGCCGGCAGACTCATTGTCCTTTAAGCTTCAAGCTTGGTCAATGAATCAATTGTCAAAGGGCAGTTCCCGGGGAGAGCAGTTCACGGACGAAGGATGTTCTAACCGGCTTCCGTAGACGTTCAACTTCTCTCTGGAGACTGTAAGGGAAAGGAAGTTGAAGTCAGAAAGGGGCACCCGCAAGCAAAGATAGAATGAAGAGATTTTCGTACTTGAGAGCCTACGGTCAGTTTCCACGAGCTTGGAAGCGTTTGTGCTGAGAACAAAATCACTTGGAACCCGACAGTCCCTTTCGAAGGACTTAAAATCGACAGTCAGCACCAAGCTCTTTGAATTGTACCGAAATGGTCGGACCCACAACCAACATTCTTTTCACTGGCTGGGTCTGGCACGCGGGGTGGGTGAAAATGGCACATGATGAAAAATGGACGAAGCTTTAGGGGGGTGCATCGGTGCGCTTTTATGAAAGGGCACTATTGTAGAATCGCTCCGAATTGGGTGAAGTGGAAGTGCATGAAGCATGCAGCGGGACTACGGAAGCGCGTTGGTTGTACACAATCGCATAAAATTCAAAGCAGATTTTCCTGATGCCCGGGTCAATACATGTGCACTTACACAACTCGCAGAACTCGCAGGTATGAGAGTGATATTCAAGTCCCCATTGCGTTTCTCGATAGGATCGTGATCATATTCTTCGGCGTCCTTGCGATGATAGGACCCGTAGAATCGAGAGCGATGGTCCACCGGAGTTGGGCGTGCGCCTGGTAATCAGCTGGGAGAAGAACCCCTGTAAGGTCCAGAAAAAGGTGGAGTGGGAGTATATCCATTCCCCGGCTCGCTCTGTTCCTCACCTTCCTCCTTTGACTCTCCCAGGGTCCTGGCTGCAGTCAAGTGTGATACCACCAATGAAATTAGAACTACACTCCAATGTACCGTTCTTGAGGCCGTTCGAATCGTTAGTATTCTGATGCATTTGTGACCCACGGTCTAAATGATCAGCCGGCCTGTCGACGGTGGCACCCAGGGTGGTTGGCAAGGCATACATACCACCTTCGCTTCGTTTCGTGATCTTCCGCTGACTGGAAACTGGTCCTTCCTCAATTGCGTGTCCTGTCCTGCCTTCTCGACTATGAAGGCAAACGCGAGTCAGGAACACGAAATTATGGAATCTCGGAGGACTCACCTTTCTATTGTGATCTCTTCCAAATCCGCCATACTGGGGAGCATCGCTGAAGTTCGCTGTGACATGGATAAGCGGACTAGCGCCGTGCAACCGGGGATGTGCAGAAACCACGAGCACGCGTATGATGGTGTGTTTGGGGTCTTCCTCCTCCCGCCCCCGACTGCGCCTGGGCCACGACTGCTGATTCTCGACTTCCCTTATATCCATTATCTCTTTCAAACCGTCACCTCAATTCTCAACTGCGATGGCTCCTCGGCCCCTTTGGCTACCGTTCCGTAGCAAGAAACCAAATCAAGCCACAACCTACGTCCAGTCCGAAAAAGGCTCCCCTTTCCCAGACTCCCAGGAAGCCTTGGACCACGTTGTCGCCGAGGAACCCACCCCCACCGAACCCAAGCGCGATTATTCAAATGAGTGGGGATATGGTTGGGGCGTAGGTATGGTGAAAGAGGAGGCAGCTGAGGAGCACTCTGGAGGTTCAACGTCCTCCGCAGAGACACCCGACGGAAGGTTCTCTCCGCACAGCTCCCCCGATCGACCGAGCATCTCGCATCAGTCGTCCCCCAACTCTGACGGCTACGGGCCAGCAACGCGATCTGGATTACACGGAAGCGACGCTTCTTCTTCACTTGACAGTTCTGCGCTCGACCGCGTCGTCAATGATGTAGAAACTCTAAGGGAAAAACCTGGTACTGGTCCGAGGCTGGAAGATCTCCGGAATCAGATGGCCAAAGACAATCTCGACTACTAGTACGTCCTTTTTTTGCTTTCCATTTCCAAGGCGGGAAACTCGATTAACCGATCTTCAGCGTTGTTCCCAGTGAAGATGCCCATGGATCGGAGCGTGTAGCGGCATATGACAAGCGAAGGGAGTGGATTTCAGGGTAAGTTTAACCTTTATGGAGGTCGCGTGTTTCAGTCGTTGATTTTGCTCCTTCCTTCAGATTCACCGGTACCGCTGGTCAGGCGATCATCTCAAAGACCGCAGCCTACCTCGTCACCGATTCGAGGTACTGGGTGCAGGCCGCAAACCAGCTTGACTCAAATTGGCATTGCATCCAAGCCGGTCACGTAGATGGCCCCGAGGACTGGATCGAATGGCTCGCCGACCGTGCCAGTGACTCTCGAATTGGCATTGACGCTCGCATGCTCTCCCATACCAAGGCTACCGAGCTCAACAACCGGCTTTCTCCCAAGGGCTCTAAGCTCGTCCACCCCCCCAAGAACTTGATCGATCTCATCTGGAAGGACAAACCGTCACGGTTGAAAGAACCCGTTTTCATCCACCCTATCGAGTTCACTGGAAAGTCTACCCTAGACAAGTTGGCCGACATTAGAACCTGGATTCGGGAGGCACCCCATACTACCACGTCCCGCTCAAGGTCCGCCCCCACCGCGAGCGAGCACCATGTCGCAACTCTTATCACCGCCCTGGATTCCATTGGCGAGTGGCCCCATGATCTATCCAACATTGTGTGGAAAACTCATCGTTCAGTAGCCTATATTCTTAACCTTCGTGGCCAAGACATCCCCTTCAATCCCGTATTCCACTCATACCTCATGATCACCCTCGACAGGACTATCCTATTCGTGGATCCCGCTAAGCTCACCGGCGACGTCGAAGATTACCTTGAAGGTCTCGGTGTCGACACAAGGGGGTACTATGATTTTTGGAGTTACCTGAAGGAGCGTGAATGGGGTGAGGACAGGGTGGGTTTTTTTTAATCCACATTCTTGTGTCGTGTATTCTTAACGCCTGGTTATTCAAGGTGATTATCACCCCGGAGACATCACATTCGATTGCTCTCATGCTCACCCGTTCCCGATGTACTGTGATACCTTCCTACGTCAACTCCATGAAGGCCATCAAGAACGATGCCGAGATTGACGGAATGCGAAGGGCTTACCTCAGGGACGGTATTGCATTCGCCAAGTTCCTTGCCTGGCTCGAAGACAAGATCTCCAAGGGATACGAGATTACCGAGTACGAGGCTGCCTTTCGCCTGACCGAATATAGGAGGATGGATGAGCACTTCATGGGACTCGCTTATGAGACCATTTCCGCATCCGGTCCCAATGCTGCTTTCCCTCGTTATTCACCCGCCGAGTCGACCGCCGTTACGATCGATCGTGAAACACCGTACCTGAACGACTCTGGAGCACACTACAGGGATGGAACTTGCGATACCGCAAGGACTTGGATTTTCGGACGCCCCACCACCGATCAATGTGAGGCATATACCCGAGTTCTCCAGGGACACATCGCGATCGACAGCGCGATCTTCCCCATGGGTACTAGTGGCCATCAATTGGGCGTCCTTGCTAGAAAGCCACTGTGGCAGGAGGGTATGGACTACAACCACGAAACTGGGCATGGCGTCGGATCATTCTTGAGCATCCACGAGGGTCCACTCTCGTTCTCCAGTGATGTCACTCTTGTCCCCGGGCATGTCATTACGAACGGACCAGGTTTCTGTGAGTGCTTCCTCGTCTGATACACTCTCCGAAGGAGGTTATTAATCTTCATCCCTAGACCTTCCCGGCAAGTGGGGTATCCGTATCGAATCCGCCCTCGTCGTGCGACGAGTTAGGACGAAACACGAATATAACGGCGAGCGCTGGCTCGGCTTCGAGCGACTCACATGTGTCCCTATCCAAACCAAGATGATCAAGGATGGTATGCTCAGCAAGGGGGAGGAGCAGTGGGTGAAGGATCACAATCGCCAATGCTTGGAGGAGCTCGAACCCTACTTGCGAGATGAAAAGATGGCGTTGAAGTGGCTCAAACGTCAGGCTTCGCGTGGTCTTGATATCATTCCCACTGGTCCCAGGGGTATCGGTATCAACAGGGTTTAGGTCACTTCGACCTTCCACGGTACAGTTGTCCTCCCTTTCGTCCGTTTGCCTGTTTTCTCGACACCGAATTCATCTCCTGTGGATGTCCTCCACTTACACCATATCCTTTTAGCCACCTTTCACCGCACTTGAAGGATGAAGGGGGGTGACGCTCAGCCGTTTGGTGTATTGCTCAACAACTCATTGGGTGAATGGTCGTAAGGTTAGAATCATGTATGAATGCGCCTAAACGAATATCTGAGGACTTTTAAGGAATGTGCGGAGGCCCCAATCAGTGTTCCTTCAGGTCGCGGACGGTGTGAATCCCAACAACTGGCACCCTTCTACAATGTTCGCAGAAATACCTAGTCGCACAGACAGCTGCCAAACCACCACGTGGAGGCTCAGGTGGAGCGCTTGAATCTGCACTGTAGATTCCGGCTGTCCTCAACGTTGGACCCGGATATGCTGGCCAAGGTGCATAGGTTCATCAACTGCATGGCGGGAATTGCGAACAATACAGGGGCGATTGTCACCGCGAGACTCAAGAATAGGAGAAATTGGATCACGACAGTCGTGCATGGAGGACCAGCCCATTACGGAACCTCCAGAACCTCGTCTCCAAAAGCGGTGTTGTCCATCTTGTAGAGGAGAACACGAAGGGGAGAACAGACCGGCCTGCCCTCGGATCAACACGCGTGCACTTACACAACTCGCTGAACTCACAGGTAGGAGAGTGATACATACGCCACGTCATCCCGGCGGCTGTTCATCTACCTTCGAGAGGGAATGAACTGCCTCATAGGAGGGAAAAAGCTGTTCCAGACAGATGCATCGGAGGATATGAGAAAGCGGGAATGGGGGGTGTGACTTGAACATCTCCACCTCTATCACCTGGGTGCCGGAAGTGGAACAAGGTATAGATTCCAGGTAGTGTACCAGCGAGGACGGGGGTATTTGTTCGAGGTTAGACGAGGTAGACCACCCGTCGGACATGGGGTCCGTCGATGCCCGGATCGGGGAGAGGCGGATAACCTCCAAGGTTGCGCTGGGAAACGGGACCTCCAGTTTTGTTAATTACCTGCACAGCTCCCAAGGCTCCTTGGATCTAAGGTCAAAACAAATGACCAGCCAAACAGCGGTTGATTGAAATTGTATATGGACCGCCATTCTTGGTGTCCTGCTCCGCCGCTTCCGCCTTCCCGACCG
>Ga0307517_10006535_pt1 | contig 17254 bp, 11 predicted proteins | sample 23_EM_MG_FD_194515 | JGI IMG/M metagenome (GOLD analysis project Ga0307517, IMG submission 194515) | Populus trichocarpa ectomycorrhiza microbial communities from riparian zone in the Pacific Northwest, United States - 23_EM | ecosystem: Host-associated > Plants > Roots > Unclassified | place...
AATAAAATATATAGCAATTAAAGAATTGATGATCAAATTTGATATAATTAACAAATAACAAGATTTTTTTTTATTTTTTTACAACTTTAAAAGTATATTTCATTCAAAATAAAAAAGAAATACTTTTTTGAAATCCAAACCATTTTTGTACTGAAAATAATTTATAAAAATACTATTTTTCATGATACAAAGAGGCTTTAAGCATAAAGATAAATCTTTAAACTTGTTTCTTTCGAGGTGGATATATATATATAAAAGAAAACATATAGAGGTCCTCTTTCGGATGTTATTTGCGTAGGAATAATAAGTAGTGGCCTAGGGGGCACTGCCCCTCCCCACTTTAGACCGCGACAGATAACAAAGTGAAAGCAACTTCATGGGTTGATTCTTTTTATAGCATGTTGGGATTCATCACTCCTTTAGTGTCTCTCTCTCTCTCTAGTGGTGGACCTGCTGGAATCTACACATCTGCCTGGTCAATCTGTTATTTGGACTGTTTCTAAAGCCAACATCGGCTTGAAGAGGTACTGCTCAGTCTCATCTAGATTGGTTTCTCAGAGCATAACCACTTAATTAAAGTCCTTGTCGTTTATCAAGATTCCTTAAGTAGTCCTTAATAAATTTCGACGATATTGATGGTTAATATAAGAGAACAAGACAGGGCCAATGCCTAATCGAAAAAACCAATTGAAAGTCTTGATTACAGAAGAAAGACACGAGCCGGAAGTCTTTTAGAATAAAGGTGAAAGGAGGAGGCAGGCGATGCCAGAGCTCATGAATGGAATTCACCACGAGCGGAGAGTTTATCTAAACAGAACAGAATATATAGAAAGCAATTATAATATTGGGCCAGGAAGCTACCGAGATTAACAAAGCATTTGTGCAGAAAGAGATTTTGATGATATATATATATATAAAAGAAGATGAAGGAGCTGGAAAAATACGGGTCTGCTACAATCATTGAAGTTCCTGAACAAAGACCTTTTTTTTGAGCCCACATAGGGCTGCTTGTTTCCATCCCTCGATACATAGTGATGATGCTGGTTTCATCATCTTCCCACTCCCAGGTCCCTTTTAGGCCGGGGTTACTTGATTACACGAGACCATTTCTTCACGGGAAAAAGCCATAATTATGAACTCTCTGTATTGCTGTCACCCAGGAGAGGTCTTTAATTTTGCAGGAACAAATTTTAACTCTTCAATCTTCTTTTTTTTTTTTTATTTCTGGTTGTGAGTTTGACACTCGATTGTAATGTAAGGGATGCTATTGAGACAAGCATGCAAACCATTCTCGAGTGTATTGATTATTGTATTTATTGTGGTTCCCAGGAATAGCAAGGCAACTGCATCTCTAACTCTGTTTTATAATTTATATGATACTTTGTGTGGAATTGCATCACCTGACGGAAGCAAATCATATCTATCTTAAAGTTGCTTTTATCATCTCCTTGTCTCCATTGAGAAGCCAATGACCTGTAGCCAGTTAAAGTTGGTTGATCTTCATAAATTGAAGGTTTAATTTTAGAGCTCGTGAGATTAGTTAAGGTATGCACAAACTAACCTGGACATCCACATTAATAAAAAATATTTGATTAATATGGATGTTACAAATAATAACAGGTTAAAAAAACATAATAATTGAATATCACGGGTTGGGTGATAGGTCAAGATATTTAAAACCCGCCTAACTCGACTCAACCCGCTCGCTCAATAAATGTAACAAGAAAATGTAACCCTAAAGCATTTGATATACAATTCTCAGGAAGCTGTGTAGTCTAGCAACATGCATTCTTGTATATACATGCATTGAGCTTGAGATGATATACTTTAAGCATCGCAGGCATTCTTATATTTAATACTTGTAAAATGCATCTTTTTTATTTAGTTGTTTCCTGAATCACCTACTGCTTGCAAGGAATGGAGTGCAGACATTAAATTTTTCGGCTGTCCATGTAATTGGTCCAAACAAGTCTTTCTATAATGAAGAGACAGTTGGGGTGAAATTTATGTGATAACTCAGTCTCTGACTGTTCTTCGTGAACTGCAAGCTAGTTGGACAGTCCATGGTGACTGATAGAGCAATAGGTGTTTCAATGGTTAAAGAGTAAATTGGTATGTAGATATGGTTTGTTTGTTGGAAAATAATTGTTTTTTCAAAGCAGTTTTTTTAGAAAATAGATTCTTAAAAAAGTGAAATATTTTTTTATGTTTGGTAATGTCATAGAAAATCAGTTGTAAAACACTTTTTAGTGTTTGGTTATGTCATGCAAAATGAGTTGGAAAATAACTTATTAATGTTTTTTTTTCAAGTTTATTAAAATAATGATGAACAAATCTTACAAATTAAAAAGTTGAATGTGGATGAAATTGAAAAAAAATCTAATTTTATAAATTATATCAAATAAAATAAATAATAATCAAAATAATGAATGTCAAATTTAATAGATAAAAAAAGTTGAAAAATGATGAAATTAAAAAAAAATTATAATTTCATAAATTATTTCAAATAAAATAAATAGCATTCAAAAGAATGATGACCAAATCTAATAGATAAAAAATTTCAATTAAAAAATAATAAGAAAAAAGAAAATAATATTCATAAAAATAAAGACCAAAGTTGATATAAAAATTAAATTAAATCAAATTTTAAAGGATAAAATTAAAAATATATATATTAAATTGTTATTAAGATTTATTAATTTATTTTCAATGCATTGTTGAAGAATGAAGTATGCTGATATAGTGCTTAACTTAGATTGTAGCTGTGAAATCGGAACTAAAAAGAACAAAAGATTTAAATACAAATAAAAGAGACTTTTCCTTTCTATTCAAATTTTAAAAGGAAAAAAAGCCTTTTATTATTTTTAAATTGTTTTAATGAGAAAATCATGAAAAATTTGATTCTTGTCAATCATATAATATAATGGGTATTTCAATATTGAATTGACTTGTGAATGATTGTATGATCGATTTTCCATTATACCTAGTAGTCAATCTAATATTGTGTTAGCTTCTTTCTTTTAGTTTCTAATTCAGGATATAACTAAGATATCTCGTCAATTAATACTTCTTGCTTTACCAGTGTTATTGAATTGTATTTTAGGATGAAGAATTATTACGAGAATTGTGAATGGTTGATTGTACTGTAAAAATGAAATCAAGTTAATAACTCCATTGACTTTATATTATGTTAACTAGCAGATGTTGTTAACATATTTTTATTTGATAATTATAGATGAAAAATCTTTAAAATCAAAATGATTCATTCATTGACACCACTCCAATATCATCCAGTGCCCGAACTTCATTGTCGAGTTGAACCAACTTGAACAAGTTCGTGTATCTAAATAGAAAATCACTCTCAGCTGTAAGCAACCAAACATGATTGAGCATCTTACAAAAGGCACAAGAATCAGGAATTCAATAATGCATCTAAAATAAACAGGGAATTCAATAATGCATCAGGAATTCAGTATTGCAACTGGCTATCATGTCATGCAGAAATGAACCTTTTCTAATCCCAAGCTTTACATTCTAACCTTTCTTACAGAGGGAATTGTAAGAATATTTAAGGCCTGAAGGTCTCATGGATGAGACTATTGTTTGCAAATGATACTCTTAGCAATAAGCATGCACAGGAGCTGAAGCTAAAATATTTAAAAATAAAAAATTAGAGGCAATCTGAGTCTGTCATGTTTGGTTTGAGAGTGTGGTTGTGGTTGTTTTTCAAAGTGCTTTTCACTTATAAATATGTCAAAATAATATTTTTTTAATTTTTAAAAAATTATTTTTGATATTAACGCATCAAAATAATCTAAAAACATCTAAAAATATTAATTTGAAATAAAAAAAATTAAAAAAAATTTAATTTTTTTAAAATATTTTTGAAACACAAAAATATACAGATTAATCAGAACTGATGTCCAAGAAAAGCAGCAGCTTTAGACACACGACACTCAACAAAACCATCCTGTGCCTATGCACCAGACTATTTACTCCCTCGTATCAACAGCCAATATTTACCTCATCTATCATATAATGCACCATGAACATATCTGCTTAGCTCCTGAAATATTTCAGTCCTGCTATTCCCAAATCTTCAATACCATCATAACGTCAACTGAAAACACTGAGGGGGGAGAAACCAAGCCTGCCCAGAAAGCGCACAAAGCAAAGTAGTGCACCGCTGCTCACCCTTTGATCGATTTCCTTTTCTCCAACATCTTACAAAGAAACCAGCCCTCTTAAAAGAATGCCTTAAAAATAACTAAACTGAAACTGATTGGTTAGAACTAGTTTTAGTTGGGTTTCAGTTTTTTACAAAAAACAATTTTGATTTCATTGATTTTCAAGGGAAAACTAAACTGAATCGAAAATGATTAGCCTTACTAGACAGAGTAATGAAGTGGGTTGACGGTCTTTCCAGATCCCATCATTCCATGTTAACCCCGAGGGGCAAAAAGAAAGAAAGAAATAATACCTGTTTAGGGCTAATACGATTTCTTCGTCTAGAGTAGAAACTGGACTGGGCCTAAAGCTCGGTGGGTAAATTTCAATTTGCCCATAAAAAAAAGAACCTGGGAAAATCTCTGGACAGTTCAAATAAATAAGAAAATGAAATAATCCCAAATTACAAGACAATTAGCAAAATCTTTCCAAACCATTTTTTACCAATAATCGTTCATCCATATAACTTATCCCAAACCCTTGTGGGATTTTACTTGCTATTCATTTCCTTATTAATAATCTATTAATCAGGTACTTAATTTTCGTGTCAATTTTGAATCCTATTATTCCTTGGATTCTTTTCATTAATCTATGGCTTAGATCCTTTTGTTCTAGTTTTTTGTGCTCGAAGTATTCGTCAGAAATGCTCAGTGCTTACATTGCTTAATGTGTTAACAGGGCAATGAAGCAATCGAAGGATCCATTCGAGGCAGCGTATGTGGAGCAAGAAGAATCGCCACCAGAATCCCCAGTTGCCCAAGATGATTATGACACTCAAGCTTCTAACGCTGCTGCTGCTGCTGATGATTCTCAGGGTGCTGTCGTTGGTCAAGATGATGATGACCTTGGCGGTGGAGGCCGCAATGATTTTGCCCATTCCTCTGACCACCCATCTGCTTCGAGGCCTATGTTGGGCTCTGCAAGAAGTAAGGCAAAGAATAAAGACGATGATGAAGAGGAGGAGGAAGATAACATGGATGTTGAGCTTTCGAAGTTGGCTTCTACTGCTGACCCTGATAAAATGGCAAAGATGCAGTAAGTTTTCAGATTCATAATTCCTTTATTTTATCCTTCTTGTTATTGTGATTTGTTATGTATTTGATTGTGATTATGGGTACATTAACTTGTAAATAAAGAATGGTGTTTAGGAACTTTCTGCTATATATGTTTGTCGTAATGATTTATCGCTTAAGGCTGTATTTGAAGGCACTCTTTTAAGAGGGCTGGTGTTTTTGTAAGATGTTGGAGATATGGAAATCGATCAAAGGGTGAGCAGGGGTGCACTACTTTGCTTTTTGCACTTTCTGGGCAGGCTTGTTTTTCCCCCCTTCATTGTTATCAGTTGATGTTATGATGGTATTGAAGATTTGGGAATAGCAGGACTGAAATATTTCAGGAGCTAAGCAGTTATGTTCATAGTGCATTACATGGTAGAAGAGGTATATATTGGCTGTTGATACGAGGGGGTAAATAGTCTGGTGCATAGGCACAAGATGGTTTTGTTGAGTGTCGAGTGTCTAAAGTTCCTGCTTTTCTTGGCCATCAGTTCCAGTTAGACTCAGATTGCCTATAATTTTTTTATTTTTACATATTTTAGCTTCAGCTCCTGTGCATGCTTATTGCAAAGAGTATCATGCGCAAACAATAGCCTCATCCATTAGACCTTCAGGCCTTAAATATTTTTACAATTCTCTCTGTAAGAAAGGTTAGAATGTAAAGCTTGGGATTAGAAAAGGTTCATTTCTGCATGACATGATAGCCAGTTGCAATAATTGTCTCTGTTACTTCTCTGAATGCTTTTTCCCAGATGACATGGTTAGCAGGTAATTTCATTTTTTTGTCTTTTAACTATTCTATGAAGAAATTTGAGGTAATTAACTGCTTTCGTTGAGATTTTTACTGCAACTACGATCTTAGATGCATTATTGAATTCCTGATTCTTGTGCCTTTTGTAAGATGCTCAATCATGTTTGGTTGCTTACAACTGAGAGTGATATTCTATTTAGATACAAGAACTTGTTTAAGTTGGTTCAACTCGATAATGATACAGTTATTTGAGAATGTTAATGATTGATTTTGTAGGATCTTTTTGCAAATTTTCTTGGTTTTGTGATACAAAAGAATGTTGGCTTCATCAAAAAAACAGAAAAGAAGAGAATGATTAATCTCACAAAAGAGAGATGTTTGTTTTCACGTGGTACAACTAGGAATTTCTCTATATGTTTCAAGATTGGCCATTGGGGGGGGGGGGGCAAGATTTGATGATATTCGCCCAACATTTTCCTCAGATTGCTAGCACATTATAATTTTATTTCCTTACATTGCATGAGATAGTAGGATGAGCAGGGGACCTAGTTCAAATCCTATGGTTTATGTGTTGCTATGGTAATTGCACCTATTATAAAGGTAGGGATCCTAGTTCAAATGCTATTATCATAAAAAGAAATTTAATAGAACAGAATGACAAGAGAAAAGTGAAACATCAGTTGGAAGTGATGTTCTGGAAACAACATCTGAAAAGCAAAATAGAATGTTTGATAGAAAGCCTAATTATTATTCGTTCTTGATATTCTGCTCAAAAAAGAAAGAATTTGGTGTTGCTAACAGTCAGGCCTTTATTCAAATGGATGATATAAAATATCAGGAGGTACACTTTTTTAAATTGCAAAAATTTGCTTTTAAAGCTATTGGCTGTTTCCTTTCCACAGGTTGTTATTTCATGAAAATTATAAATGATGGTTAGATATCTGGGACATAATAAGAAATTGATTTTGTTTATTGAGTGCTAGGAAGAACGAAAAGAACTATTTCAAATGCTTTGTATCATTAATTGGATGAATACTATAGCCACCTTCTTCTTTTTTTATCTTCCTCGTCTAATCATTTATAGAAGGAGGCATTTCTTTGAGCTATTTCCCTTTGTTTCTTTATTCAGGACTATTTTAGCTCAGTTTACTGAAGGACAGATGAGTAGGTACGAATCATTCCGCAGATCTGCACTGCAGAAGACTAACATGAAAAGGGTATGCTTTCCTATTGCTTGCATCTTCCTTCTTTTCTCATACTATATCTTCTTCTTTTTTTTGTCTCGTCCTTGAAATTTATTTTTTGGGGGCACATGGTGGCCTTTTATTCCCCCCTGCCTCCTGTGGGTTGATACATGCAAGATGAATATTTTTCTCTGTTGTGGGGAACAAGTTGCCAGAAATCCTTTGGGCTTATACAGTAGTTGCTACATTTGTTAATTACTTCCACTCAACCTTCTTGAAATGCCTCATTAAGTTTTGCACAAGTTGGTTTTGCTATTTTTGGCAATTACTTCCAGGCAGCCTTCTTGCGTGCATCATTCATGTCACTAATTTGTGCACAGGTTGATTCATTTATTTATTGATGCTAACCTGAACTCTTTACTTTTCTCTCATGGCATGAATGCAGTTGTTAGTGAGCATCACTGGATCCCAGAAAATTTCTTTACCAATGACGATTGTAGTTTGCGGTATAGCAAAAATGTTTGTTGGTGAACTTGTTGAAACAGGTGTGCATATATTTCCTACTTGTCATTGTTTTCTTTAAATTTCATTTGCAGAATAGAAATGCGTGTTACTTTTAAATGTAAGAAATGAAGAAGTAACAGTGGTGTTTCTGTGGCCATCATACAAGTTACATGATGACTGACCGGTGGCAAACACTTTGATGTTACCTACTTTTAAGAACTGCATGATGTTATGCATGACTATGCTGGAAAAAAGTTTGTATATTGATATCTGAATAACTCTTCCTCGAATGTGTTTCTTTTATATGGCTTACAGCCAGAATTGTAATGACGGAGAGGAAGGAATCTGGGCCTATCAGGCCTTGCCACATAAGAGAAGCATATAGAAGACTAAAGCTTGAAGGCAAAGTACCGAAGAGATCAGTACCAAGGCTCTTTCGGTAAATGGAACCCAGGTGCATATTTGGTGGTTGCTTGCTCAGTTTTCTGGAATTGAACTGTTAACACATTTCTAATCTGCATGTTAATCTTGTTTTTTGCATTCGCCTTCATTGTACCTAGTCTAGAAAGTTAAATTTAGAAAACCTAGGTTGCCAATTTGGATGTCACAAACTGGTCACAATGCGATGCTTATGATTCAAAGGGCAGAATTTGTACTATTGTAGTTAGGACTTAGAAATGCTTTCGGTGCCTCATGGATTTTCCTTTGTAAACAGAAATAACAGCAAGGGCCTGATCATGCTGGTTTATGCTGAGACCAAAAAAGAAGTTAGAATTTTGCCCTGTTAGGGAATGCCTTTGGGGGTGATTTTTTCCTAACTGAGGCTATAAAAATGTTTGGATATCATAATTATTATGTGGGTTCCATGTCAAAATGAGGTAAAATTTGTGCATGTTTGGTAGTGTGTTTGCCTTGAAAAAGCATTGATTTAATATTTTTTTCTTTCCGATGATTTTGATATTCTGATATCAAAAACAAATATAAAAAAAAAATTATTTTGATGTATTTTCAAGCAAAAACATTTTTGAAAAGCAAACAATTCTAGAAAGACACTTAACCAACAATGAGTGAATATTTGCAAATCTTATTATCAATTACAAAAATACCATCTAGCACTTGCAATTTGCTTATGCATAAAATTTCTTCTGTCGTTTCTTCCTTCTTTTTTCCAAAACTAGCAGTTGATGCATTTTTACTATTCACAAATGCATATTATTTAAGATTACGGTTTCTTTAATTTTTGTATGGTTGAGATTTTGAATTTATAATGTAACGACAACAAAAAAAATAAAGACATTCCTTGATCATTGGATTTAATTTTAAAAATTGGTATAAAAAAAAAGCTTTGTATTTTAAATTATATACAATTTCACAGGTAATAGTTTTGTAGTATTGTTATATTGGTTATTCATTAATGAAAAAATAAATAAAATCAAGACATCCTTTTATGTCATTTGCTTAATATTTTTGAAATAGCCTTTTGTTCATTAACGAAAAACTATCCTAACTCTTTTTTTCCCCTGTAAAATGCATTTCTACAAATTTCACATCTCAATTTTAAAAGTCAATAACAATACAAGAGGCACGCGAAGAAGGGGCTGGACCAAAAGTCAAGGGGTTGGGAGAAAAGAGTGGGAATAAACCCTTTTACATTGTCAAGGTTTGGAAAATCGAATCATCTTCTTTTCTTGAAATTGAGCCGAAGTCGCTCAAAATTCTAAAACTAAATGATTAAGCCTTTTATTACTGACCAAATGAATTGTGTTTTGTTTTGTTTTGTCCCATTGATTTCACTTTTCAGGTCACCTGATTCAAGTTCATAGAGCTGTGAATCCTGCCATGAACCCTGTCAACCAAAGGCCTGGTGACTTCTCCCCCTTTCCAGGATGCACCTTGATCTGCTGCTTATACTGTATTTCTCTTCCTCAAAATTAGAATTGGCATTAGATGCCTTCTCTGACACCGTAGTGAATCAGTCATGAGCCTTGATTTGGTTTTCACTTCAAACAAACATGTTGTGCTAGCAAAAGGAGTTTTTCTTCCATGACTTCAAGTTACCATGACTCTGGTCAAAATTAATTTATTTTCTGTAAAATGAGTGTTGGATCCTTTTTCCCATCAAGTATGCGCTTGCTTGGGTGTGTGGTAGATGTTATTTTCAGGAAACATAATTTGGAGTTTTTTAAAGCAAGCAGAAGATTGCTTTGAGGAAACATGATCCTGCTTTAGTTTTATGTTTGATCATGTAAACACAGCATGGAATATGAAGCAGCTTCGTTCTTCCAACATGAGTGGATCTGTGTTTGCCTTTGAGAAATCCGAATGATGCATGCCAAGATCGTACTTTTGCAATCATTTTTAAAGTGGAACTGCCAATCCTCGCATGTATTAAGGAAGGATCACATCAGATCCGCAAGCCATTTTAGAGGACAAGAGACCCTCTAATGCCAAGTCCCACGTTGTTTTGTTTTCCTTGCCACTCTGTTCTCTAAGAAGAACATTGGATGACAACATATCACGACCGATTTCTCAAGATAATTCGACAAGGGTAATACTAGAAACGGCAATGGATCGAGGTGTGATGATCTCATCTTTAATATTTAATATTTAAATATTTTTCAATAGTCCTATCTCCGCCTCCAATTTGATCAAATAAGGTGGGATATAGAACTTTCTCCATTGAATACTCGATCGGATCCAGGTATTTCTTAAAATATTTTTATAAGAATAAAATTTTAAGTCTAGAGAATAAATTACTCTTCCTCCATAAATCATAATAGAGTCTAAATCTTAAATACGTGCATAAAATTATAAAAAAAATCTTCATGTATTATAACATAAAAACTTACGTGTTATATTAAAAAATAAAATAGTTTAAAAAAATTAAAAAAAAATGAGTTGAGGCCAAATTGGGTGGCTTCACTTAACCCTTATTTAACAGGAAAACCTTGACAAGGTATTGTAAACTCAGCCGAAAGTTGAGTAAGGGCTGAGTTCAGAGTTGGGCCTAAAGTACAAGAAACCCTAGTAGTTGGCGCAAACTGCATATAGTTCAATAAAGAATAGTTTTATTGAATGAATGAAATGGCCTTGGATCCCAAGAGGCAGCAAACAGAACAATAAATAATTAAAAAAAACAGAACATTGGGGACAAACCCAAATAAAAAAGAAGAAGAAGAAGAAGAAGAAAAAACCCTCCTACCCCCCTCCTCACATACGCCACTGTGGTAGGGTGTAGGAGGAGTGACTACTCTCTCAAGTATTTATATACTTTCCATTGTGTATTATCATATATTTTTAACTCCACATATATGCACTTCTTTGCTTGTCTGCCCTTCCTCGGCTTCCTCTCTCCCTCTCTCCCTGTTTTTTCCCTTCATGTCCTCCGCCTCCTCTCTATCTATCTTTCTCTCTGTTTCTCTTTGAGTTCCCATGTCTTGCTGGATGGGATGGTGAGAAAGCCATTGTTGATGAAACTATTGACTGACAAGATAACATCCCTTTAAAAGAAAAACCAAGGATCCCACCTTTTAACTCGTTAAGGTTCTACATAGTTGTACCAACAAGTGTTTTTGCTTGGTTATAATGATGAGGTCCGTGTTCTTTGCTGCCTCAACAAATATTGTCTGTTTTTGTTTCTTTTTTCTCCTCCATCTTTATAACTCATCCATCTTCTTCTGTTTTTCATCATCTGGATATTGTTCAAATCTGAATTTCGCTTTGAGTGTTGATCTTTCAGCTTTCTCTTTTGTTTTGTTTTATCGACTTTTGAATAGATGGATTGGTTGTTGGATCCGGGTACAACTGTTCCTGCTATTGTTGTTTGTTGGTGATGGTCATGATGAGAAGGAGGAGACATGAACATGGGTTTTGCTTGCTTTTGTTCGTTTTTTATTTGTGTCTTTTAAAGATGAGATTTTGTTCGCAGATTGCATATTTCTTTGTGAAAAGCAACTACAAGCATTCAGTGTTTCAAAGACAAGTTCTTTATCAAACTACATGATATGATGAATAATCAACTGTCCCTCAAGAGTGAGATTAACACTCTTTTCAACGAATTGGATTATCTATAAGATCCAGATAATATATGGGGACTGATATTGATCAATTTGCGTTTCGATCAACAACCATTGTCAAATTTCAATTGCTGCTGTGGACAATACAAAGATTCAAAATCTCTGTTGTTAAGGCAAAGATGACTTTTTTGGTCTCAAACTTCTGATGCTCATTCTTGGATTAGGCAGGCCTTATCCTTTCAAATTCCATATTGTAATGCTCATTTCTTGCTGGACTGCAGTTGAAGACCTGTTTCAACCTCCTCCTTTCTACAGACTGCCAAAAAAAAAAAACTTCATTTATCATCAACTTCAGGGCTCCACCATTCTTTGTTTCTCTGGTTTTTCCTTTGCGATTCCACTCCTAATATTGCTAGAGTAAAATGAGCTATTTTGATTACTTCAATTTCTATTTCCATAGCTTTTCACTCACTGATCTATGGCTGATTGTTTTCAAATTAATCTGGGTTGTGTTTGTGAATGAATGAATGCATGGATTATTTGATGTGGTAGCTAAAAGATCAAACATGAAAATATTATGTTTTAATCTTGGTTTATACATCGAATGCTGTGAAAAAGATTACATTTTTCTCTTTTTAATGATATGATCTCTGGACTTCAAAGTTCACTGTATGTTTGTGATGATTTTTTTGAATCCTTATGCATTGGCTTGTGGATCATCTCTCTGTTATCTATTGATAATGAATGACTGCTGTAATGTGTACAGGTATCAGAGAGTAAGCCCAGATTGTGTTCCTTTAAGCAATGGTAAAAAACCCAATGGAGTTGAGAATGGAAGGTCAATCCCAAATGGATTCAGTTCCACAAGTACTAATTTTGAAACTAAAGCTTTCAGATTTAGATCCCCATCGAGAAACCAAGACCACCACAATAACAGTACAACCAGTCCTCCACATTCAGATAACAGCCACAATCACACACAAAGACATGGCACCAGTCCAAGTCCTAGCCCAAGCCGTGTTGGCAACGGTGACGTGCTGTTGCAATGGGGACAAAAGAAGAGAGCTAGAGTTTCAAGGTCTGAGATCAGGGCCTTTCCTGATGAATCGTCATCTTCTGGTCAAGCTAGACAACCCATCAACAAGATTCCTAGGAGAGTTGATAATAAGCTCTCTCCATCGTCCATGCCACCACCGCCTCCACCACCATCATCCCAACAACAATCTACCAGTACTAATACCAGAGGTGGAAACTTAAAGAAAGAAAATTCTGGGATTCTTTCTCACAGGTATTTTTTTTTTCTTGGTGTTTTCATGACTTTTAAGCTTGTTGGGTATTTGTTAAATTATGAATTTATTTCTTAAGATTATGTGCTAGATATTGTTGATGCTTGAAAACCTGTCCTGTATGTATTTTTGGTATAAATTCCCTGGATTTACTTGGATGGTATAATTTGGTGGATCTTCTCTTTATTTTATTTATTTATTTTGAGGTTGAGGTTGTTGCTTTATATGGAAAGCATTTCAAAGTTTTGGGATCTAAACGTATGCTGTTATTAGCTTCTCTATTCATTGATTCCAGTTGTTGAAGAGCAGCTTCTTTTTAAAGTGGTTAACCTTTCTACCCCTTGAAGGATGAGAGAAGAATATATGAAATATATCAATCTCTCATCTTTCCTAACCTATTTATTGGCTTGATTGGTATCCAAGAAGTCTATTTCCATTTCTAGCCACCTCTGCCTACCCTGTTTTTGCTTTGTTTTTGGTTTATCTTGCTTAACATTTGTGCTTGCTGTTTTGATGGGGTCAAGGTATCACTCGTCCACTAGGTGCCTTTTTTTTTTCTGCCCCTTGCTCAGGTCATGACCCTTCTGTCCTCTTTTGAGACTTTTCCCCCATTTGAAATTTCCTTTTTTCTAAAAAAAAAACCTATCACCTTAATTAATTCGTTGCTCTTTATTGGTATTTGTGATATTTGTGAAATGTGTTTCTCTATCTTCTTCTTTTTTCGTTCTTAGAACACAGTTATGTAGTGATAGTGTTTCTATTGATGACTAATAAGGTTATATGCTTTTCTTTTCATTTCTTTTTCTTATTTTAGGTGGGTATTAAATTCTATGCCCTCCCCTTTTCTGCCGTTGATTCATATTCATTTCAAGTCTAGAAAAAAACCCACTTTTGTTTGTTTTTTTGTTTTTATATCAGAACCAAATCAAAGCATTTCTCATCAGCAAGTTTGCATCTCTTTCTTCTTTTTTTCTTTTGTGGCCATGACCAGGAATTTAGAAAAGCGATCGGGTGCTGGTAATGGGTCCCCATCAAGAAATAGTGGTGGCAGTGGCAAGGTTGTTTCTAGATCTACTGCAGGAAAGAGATCTCCTCCAACACCAGAAAATATTGATAGAAAGATGCCTAGCTCTAGGTCAGCAGCAAAAGATGAGAAACCAAATGGATCCATAGTAGTAGCCGATCATCAAACGAGGCAAGTTGATTCCACTCGGGCTCAATCAGAAAAGGAAGCCGGGGCTACAAATAGTAACCCTGCCTCAGTACCAGTAGTAGCTAGCGGAGGAGAAAAGGTGAATAACAATGAAGTCATTGAGTGGCCAAGAATTTATATTGCTCTGTCAAGGAAGGAAAAGGAAGATGATTTCTTTGCAATGAAAGGCACAAAACTGCCCCAAAGACCCAAAAAAAGGGCCAAGAACATTGATAAAGCACTTCAGGTAATCACAAACTTGCCTATCTTCTTTAAAATTATTGATATTGCTTGTAACAATGATTGAAAAAAAATAGTGGTTTTTATATTTTGTGTATTTGGGCAGTATTGTTTTCCAGGGATGTGGCTCTCTGACTTGACAAAGAGTAGGTACGAGGTTAGAGAGAAGAAATGTGTGAAGAAGGTAATGGTCTTTCTGCTTCTTACATCTTTTCTTGTGAACTGATTATGCTATTTGAACTTGTGTTAATGTGCCTCTTTTTTTCTTTTTCTTTTTGGTTTGCTTACCTACCTCCATGTCTCCATCCCTTGGAATCACTGGCACATATTACGCTGTTGTCATCGAGCATTGGTCTATCATTTACTTGTGTTAAGCATGTTACACACGAGGTCCAACTTTATGTACACGTGTGAGCCTAATCCATGTCTCCCAACAACTCAAGGGTTCTTCAACTCTTCACCTAATGAACTCATCCATGGAAGGTTTATCTTCTTGCACAGTAAAGTGAATTGTCTGCGGAACCAGAATAATAAATAAATCAAGTCTCTGGTATGGATGCTGCATGACATGACCTCTTCTTGAAACATGACATTAATATTATTATTTATACGGAGCATATTAGGATGGGCGGTGGGATGGTGGCCTGGAGGCATGAATAGATGGGAGGAGAGCTTTATGTTATTCCATTAAGCATTTAATATTATGCTTGTATGTGATGGTTGGTTTGTGTTCCTTTTCACATGCAGCAAAAACGAAGAGGGTTGAAGGGGATGGAGAGCATGGACAGTGATTCCGAGTAGTAGGCAGTAAATACTTTTCTAATCACGAGAGAGAGAGAGAGAGAGAGAGAGAGAGATGGAGAAGCTAAGCAGAAGCCCCTTTCAGTCTGTCAACGCTGGTGTTTTTTCTTTTTTATTATTATTATTATTATTATTATTAATGCATAGTGGGTAGGGTCCACCCACTCTAATTTGAAGTTTTACCTGCCCAGCTGGTGATGACATCACTAGCAGAGAGGAAAGCGGGGAGGCTTAAATCTTAATGTGGTAGGGCTCTTGTGGTGGCCCTGGTGGGTCAAATGCCATGATCCATCCAGCAGCAACAGATGGATAGAGGCATGAAGCCAGTGACAGCATATCCATAGCCATAGCTGAATGGTTTCACGAGATGGGTTGGTCCAGCAAGCGAACTCACAAGCTTATGGAAGACAGGAGGAGGATCTTCTCGTTTTTTGTTTTAGGGTCAAAAGTTTTGATTTTAAATTCTTTGGTTCATACTCCTGTACAAAACTGCTCCTGCATTTTTCCCAACGTCAATTTCAAAGCAGTTTTTAGGTTTTCTTTTCTGTCTTCTTTTTAACTTGACGACGAATTAAGCTCTTTTTAGTGAATCCCTTGGCAGCTAATTGGATAGGAGAAAAGGAAAAGTCATTATTGATCTTCATAAAATGCAGAATACACGTCGAGGAAGGTTACATGACATCTTCGCATGCCTGTTACCAAAAAGGAATCTGCCACCCTTGATGTGTTAGGACAAAAAGGTGGCTTCCAGGAATTTTCCTCCCTTCTTCAGATTGATCACTTCTTGCAAATATAAAGAAGTTTCTTACACCAGGTAAAGATGATAAGGCCCACCGAATCTGCTGTCAGTGGAGCCACAGGAGAAGGAAAGAAAAACACAAGCAACATTAACATTCAGATACCCATGGTTCTAGCAGACCAAACGCATTAGCGAATGATTCTGCTGAAACTCAAGTGTGCAGAACTCGTTACATAAATCAAATGCACCAAATCTTCAAAGCAAGCAAACTAGATATCACACATTAATTAATTAATTAATAATAATAATGTTATCCTAATCTTCAAATCAGGAATTACTATTCAGGGATTGGAAGAGAGTCTTCAAGAACTCCAGCCGCTGCCATAGCAACCGAAAAGACATCCTTCCATTTCTTGATTCTAGCTAGAACCAAGTCAATTGCAATTTTGTTTGCAGACAAATCTGTTTCACAAGCAAAAGCTTTATCATAAGCGTTATGCATATCAAAGGTTGCCGTCCGACCTTCCAGCCCGTCGAGGTTCAGGAACATAAACCCCTCTTTGAAATTGGATATACAATTCTTAAGGACCAGCTTAAATGCAGGGTTTGTGTCCTTGCTGTTGGCCAAGTTATTAAAGAAATTGACTGTATCGTTTGATTCTTTTCTTGATAGTTGTATGGCATTCTCCGCCATGGCCATCAAATCATAGCGAAACAATGCTTGTGGGCGGGACAACAGAACCTGCAGGCATACTTCAATGTTCTCGGTTTGCTTGCAAATCTGAGCCATGATTTTCAGACTTTTGGCTCGAGACATGGCCTCGGTCTGAGAAGGAAAATGCAAGAAGAGGCATAAGAAAACGGCAGCAAAAATCAAAACTCGATTCCTGAAGGAACCCATTGTTGAAAACTGAAAAAAGATTAAATCTTGTGCTGATGATGTATAGTTGCATCCTATCGTACCTCGTTGCTAGCTTGTGGAGTCTTAAATAGAAGAGAAACAGGCCTCATTTTAGAAAAGTCAGTTACAAGCTTTGTTAGTGCAACTAGATATACATTGTACAAGACAGTTTACAAGGACTTGATTTTGTGACGCGATGGAAGAAAATGACAGACCACACAAACCTAGCTGATTTTATGGTAAGACAGCATCATCCTATCCACAACACACTTCGTACCAGAACAACTGTCATGTAGAGCGATTCTCAAACACTCATATACCATACCGAAACTAAAAATCTAGGCTAGGTAATTGTTAT
>Ga0307517_10006536_pt1 | contig 17251 bp, 9 predicted proteins | sample 23_EM_MG_FD_194515 | JGI IMG/M metagenome (GOLD analysis project Ga0307517, IMG submission 194515) | Populus trichocarpa ectomycorrhiza microbial communities from riparian zone in the Pacific Northwest, United States - 23_EM | ecosystem: Host-associated > Plants > Roots > Unclassified | place...
AAAAAAGAAAATTACCCTTGATATCATATAATTTGGTCGAAATTATATTTGTCTATCGAGTTTCGAGAAATTAAAGTTTGCATCCTAAACTTTCGTGCAACAGTAACAATTTGCATTTTTTACAAGTTTATCATTTTTGTCATTTAATGACTAAGAAGTTCTTATATTACATATTAAAATTTTTCCATTGAATAAAAAAAATTTAGCTTCCACCTTCCTTTCCCCTTGATCCCTCACCAACTACCATCTTCAACCATAAATCCACAACCCATTTCAGATCTACACTATATTTTATCCCTACGCTATGCAATTTTGGTGTGGAGTTGGCGATCCACATAAAAAAATGCTTGGGGGTTCTATGAATTTGATTTCCTGGCCTGAATTGACAATTTTATTTTTTCAAATTTCTTTTTATCTCATATAATAGGGCGAATAGAGTTTTGAACCTGATCAATAAAATGTAAACAGTCTTAAAATGAAATAGAAAGGCAATGACTTGATTAATGAGTCTTTATCCAGTAACAGAGTCATGAAGAAAAAACTTTAGGTTTGGGATGTTATCAATTCATTCTAGGACCCTTTTCAGGGTGTTTTTGTGCCAATATAAGGCATTATTGGAAGTAGGGTTTGCTTCTTTTATCGGATTATTTAATTGATCAAAGTGGTAAGAATAGAAATGTCTAGCTTCAACCCGAAAGCCCAACCCATACTAGAAAGATGGTGCCGGTACAAATGGACCATCGGAGGGATCATGAAGAGCAATGGTAAGGAATGAGAAAGTGATTGATGTGGAGGACGATGACTTTGTTGGAGGAACACATACACACATATATATGAAGTATGAGTAAAGAGACACTCCTGGTTTTGATGAGTATTTGACAGATTTTATGATTTTCTCTAGAAATGCTAGATAAGAGGTGGATTTATAGAGAATCAAAGAGATAATTGAAAAAATTGTGTCTTTCTAAGCTTCAATTTGGGGTTTTTTAGGGCTTTTGAAAAAAATATAACTAATTACTCTTCCAGAAAAGGGTGAGATTCCAACAACATAAGAAAAGAAAAAATTGATTAAAAGCACTGGATTTTGGTTTCAATTCGGGTTTAGATCATTAGCAAAATAGAGATAAAATGATATTTGAAAAGAGATAAAATGATGTTTGAATCACAATGTCTTAACTTGAATATATATATATATATATATATATATATATATATATATATATATATATATATATATATATAATAGGTAAAAAACCAGAAAAATCAAGATCTTTTATACCGGATGAACCCATATTAAAACCATTCAAGTTATTCAAAAGTTTATAATAACATAGAAGTTGAATTATGTTTTATTTGATCTCTCATTGTTTTCAGTTAAGCACTCTTTCTTAATAAAATTATGAAATTAAGTTATACAATAATATTTCTTTAAGAGATAGAAAATAATTAAGAATATAAATTCGAAGTACATGGAGAAAATAGCATATATTATATTTTTTATATAAAATTTTAATTTAACTATTAAGGATACAAGTTTTCTAAATTTAATTTCAATCAATAAAAAAATTAAAAATTGATAGCAAGTTGGAAAAGAAACATAATGCTATATATATATATATATACACACCCATTTTTATGCGATGTGATTAATTAATTTGGAACTGATAGAAAATTAAAGCTAGCAAAGCTCTGACTCTTTTCCTGGAAGAGAAGTTGCTAAATTGGATCTCTGGAATTTTTAACGACGTGATGATATATTGACCATGTTTGTGTAAGTCAACGTTTATGTCTACAGGAATCAATACTTTTCTTGAAAATGAAAGGCTTCTGATCAGAGTTTTTCTCATCAAAGGTTGCAACTTGCTATTTTGAACTCTCTTTTTTTCTTTTCCTTTTTCAGGTGAGAAATTATTTGAACTCTTCAAAGTTCTTTAATTAATTATCATTTTCTCATGCCTGTAATGACATATAGAAATTAAAAATTATTTAGTTAAAACTTCCTTCAAAAACCAGAGTAAAAAACAATTAAACATCCAAGAAATGGCGGCAATTAAAGCAATAAAAATTTTATGATTCTACATAAAAATTTTGGACAAGTGCAAAAATTAAGGTTTAAAGATAGTGACTAGCGTGCTTCGTATTTAAAAGATAGTGATATAAATGTTGGATGCAGAAACAATGCTAGAGGGAGAGAAAACAAACACGTTAAGGTTATATTTGTTTTCTGAAAAGTAATTTTTGAGAAATTAATTTTTAAATTTTTATGTGTTTGTTTGCTATTAGGAAAGTTGGTCAACATAAAATATTTTCCAGTCAAAAAAAAATTTGGCTTGGTTTTCAGGAAAGTGTTTTCCTGTAAAATTTGGACGGACAACACTTTCCGGAAGTTGTGAAAAAATTAAAAATATCATATTATTTGCTGATTATATCAAATTTGGTCCTCAAACTTTTGATTGCTATATATATTTTGTTTTGAATATTTATTTTTCAATTTCATCTCTTAAAATTTAATTTTTAAATTAACTTTGGTCCTCATTTTTATAATTGTTATTTTTTTTCCCTTATTATTTTTTTATTGAAATTTTTTATCTATCAAATTTGATCCATATTCTTTTGATTGTTACTTATTTTATTTGAAATAATTTATGAAATGTTAATTATTATTATTTTAATTTCTTCATCTTTTATTTTTTTTATTTTTTATATTTGATCTCTATTATTTTGATTAGTATTTATTTTATTTGAGATAATTTATAAAATTATATTTTTTTTCAATTTCATTCTCATTCAACTTTTTAATTTGTAAGATTTGTTCCTCATTATTTTCATAAACTTCATAAAAATAAAACATTAATAAGTTATTTTCCAGCTCATTTTTCATGACATAACCAAACACTGGAAAGTGTTTTCCAACTTATTTTTCATTACACTACCAAACATCAGAAAATAATTCACTTTCCCGAAATTCACTTTCCAAAAGGAAACTACTTTTCAACAAACAAACAGGGCTTAAGTTACATGTATTTTTTACATCATGGTGTTTTTTTTTAATGAATTCAACTCCTACATTTGATAGTAATGCATGTGGAGGATTGTGAAAAAAAAATGATATCATTATCTATTATAATTAGTTATTTAACCCGCGTTTCGTCACGGGTCGTAAATGTTTTTTGAACAAAAAAAAAACTAGTTATGCATGCTTTTTCAATATATTGTTTTACATAAAAAATCAAAGTATAACTCAAAAAATTTATGTAAGAATTTAATCAAATATATCGATAATCATCTATATAAACAAACAAAAATAATCGTTAACAATAACTAAGAGAAAACTGAAAGAAAATTAAAAGATGGATGTACATCAAGATATTTAATCCTGCAAAATAAGACATTTACATGTTTGTGTCTACTGAATTTTTTATTAAAATCAATAAAAGATAATAGAAAAAGAAATACATATGAAACTAATTGAATACAATAAAAGAAAAAAAAATATTATGCAAGGCTGATAATATTAAAAATGTTATTTAAGAATAAATATTTTTTTATAGAATAAAGCTCATTTGTATAAAATAAATCAATTCTTCAAAAATTAAATACAAACAAAATAATTTTTTTTTAAAATCTCGATTCAAGAAAGGTTTGCAAAACCCATAGCCTATGTCATGAGACCAAGATAAACATATAGAAAATAAATTGAAGATAACCACAAAACCAATCTTAAAAAAAAAACATAATATAGAATGATAAAATCATAAAATAAAATGAGAAAATAACTATCAAACCGCATTAGCTTTTCAAACTCGTTACCTGTGTCATTAGATCGAAAGCACCACAAATAGAAAAATTATTAAATTCAATCCCCAACAAATCAGGTGTTGAAGGATAAAACTAGAAAAAAATCAATCACACAAAAATATTGTAATTAAATGAATGAGGATGAAAATCAAAATAAAAAGTAAATTAGAGGGCATCAAAAAAAATTATATTGGAGGGTTAAATTGAAAAGAAAAAAACTTTAACAAAAAAAAAAGAAAATCAAAAGAATGACGTCTAAATTGAAAAAAAAAATAACATAAACTTTAACAAAAGAGCCAAGGAAAAAAATCATAAATAAAAAGAACAAGGATCAAATTGAAAAAAATTATATATGAAAAATTATAATTTAAGGAGTAAATTGAAAACATAAAAAAAATTATAAAAAGGTCAATGATGAAAACAAACAATAAAAAACATAAGAAATGAAATTAAAAAATCAAAAGAAATAGGATAAATGTGTACTTTCTCTGGATGAGAGAGAGAAAGTAAGGGAAAAAAAGACCATCGTTGCTAAGCTGTTCATCTTCCCCGTCGTGCACCACATCATTAGAAAGAGAACACGGTGACGCTTCTAAAGAAATAACGAAAGGGAAAATTTGGTCACCGGGTGATATTGCATTCACCACCCACGTGCTAGTGTGTAATAAACACGTACTAATGACTTTTTCAAATAAAAAGATATTTATCAAGTTAAAAATACCATAATGTTCTCCATGAGCTTTAGTATTACAAAACGCATCAGTGTGAAAAGACACAAATGCTCCTAGACACATTCTTTTTTTTTTCTAAGAGTAAAAATATTTTTTTTATTATATTCTAAGAAGATAACTATAAAAACTCTTGGTCAACAACTTTATTTTTTTTAATCTTAAAAATAAATAAATATTTTTACTGTTTTTAATAACTAAGAGATCTTTTAAAAAGATCAAATTATCTCACTACCAAAGCTTTTATTTTTTCAGTTCAAGAGCAAGAGTATAATTTTATTATAAAAATTTATAATTAACCGTATCTAGTGGTAACTTGGGATCGCGCCTACCTGTTTATTTTTGCGTTTTAAAAGTGCTTTTGAAAAATTTTGAAATTTTTTTATTTTTTTCTTTGTTTTAAATTAATATTTTTTTGGTGTTTTCAGATCATTTTGATGTGCTAATGTCAAAAATAATTTTTAAAAAATAAAAAAAATATTATTTTGATGCATTATTTTTTAAAAAATACTTTAAAAAACAACCACAACCACATTTTCAAACTTCAAATTAGGGTTAACTTAAACCATTATGCAGCCATTATATCTACCAATCTATTAAGCGTTCGAGTCTGCATTTGGGAGACTCAAACAGCTATGCCTAGATAGTAGATATGGTAGAGGTGGCCATGTTAGCCCCTCCATTTTCACACGCTATATGCTTGGCCGTCTCTCTTCCTTGCTAGTTAAAAAAACAAAGTCATTGGGCCTTCGATCGATAAAAAGAGTGATGTTATTTCCATCTATGGTTTATATCCCACTCTATGATTCATTTTTACTACTTATTACGTAGAACATGGTATCCCTCATTAAGGTTTTCACAAATGATGGTAGCTCGATTTTTCACAAATAATTACATTAAATATTGGTATTAGATTTATATTTGAAAAACATAGCTAAAAAAAAAGTCTTTCCTTTAGGTTATTCAAATTCTACCTTTTTCTATTATCACCAAATTTAATTTATTCGAAATAAATTATTGTTCGCAATGTATTTTTCTTGTTAAATAATATTCTTTTGTGTTGCCAAATGTTATTCTCTAATAAATGATTATTTCAGAAAAACAATTAGAGTAATTAAGATTTTGAAAACTTAGATTTTTAAATAATTCTTTTTTTAATTAAGACTTCAATTTTAATAAATAGAAAATAATATTTCAATAAAATTTAAAATATCAAATTAATATGCTCCGTGATTATGCTAAAGATAAGATGTATGTAGCAGTGGCGGAGCCACATGGTGTCAAAAGGGGGCAATTGCTCCCTTATATTTTTTTCAACATATTTTTTATATTAAAATATGCAATTGCCCCTTTAAATTTTTTTTTAAATACTTTTTATATTAGAATATTAATAATATCTTAACATGTTTAATTTTCTTTACTGGCTACTAATTAACTCAAGTTAGCTATTGTTAACTTACAACATAATATAATATATAATATATATGTTTAGCACATTTCACTAATTTTTTTTCTTTCATTAATTAACCAAGAGCCTTTCTTCTTTCTTTCGAGCTACTATTCTTGCCTCTTTTTCTTTTACAAAATTTCTCTACAAGTCCTAATCTATTAATTAGTTAAGTAAATAACATATTATGCTTTATGCTTTAGGTAAGTTTTCTTCATCTTTTCTATTTGTTTTATTGTTTAATTTTAGTTTTATTCCTTTACAATTAGTTATTGAAAATGTTAGGATTTATAATAATTTAAGAGTTTGTTGAATTAATATGTGTATGAGTAATATTATATGCATATGGATATGAATTGAAATGAGTTTTAATGAATTGATAAGTATTTTACTATGAATTTCATATTGAAACTGGATGGCGATGAACTTACTAGGGATTAAAAATGAAGTATAGGACAACTCAAAAAATTAAGGACACGATAGAGAAATAAAAAAAATATTTAACATTTATGTTTAACCCACCTGTAGAAAACAATTAGTCAACAATAACAACAATAATTTGTCATGACAATCCTTTTAAGTTATGATTTTAGCTACTCTCTATCATATGTCAGCATAAAATTGTTGTCAAGAACTTCACTAGTCCTTGGAAGATTTAGAAAACACAAGCATTGAACCCACCCTAAACTAAAAATAGATGAATGACAGTTTGATTGTATATATTAAGAAATATATCTTTAATGAGATTGATAATAAAGTTATTATGAAGCGGTTTTAAAATATAAAACTCGAAAAGAACAATTATAATGTAAGTTTTTTTATTTTGAAAGTATTTTTAAATTAATTTTATTTGATATGAGTTAGTACATATATTTCAAAATGATTTCTTAATATAATGCATATATACATAATATATAATATCAAATATTTGTTAATAATTTGCCTTATTATTTAAAAATTCCTGACTCCGCCACTGGTATGTAGTGCATTAATTGAATAGCCCAAGACCCGATAAAAGTCTCAAAGAAAACATAAATTTGGAATAGTTAAAGTTTGTTCCACATAACTTATAAACATTTATTAGCTTTTATTACGAACATATTGTGATAAAAATAATTTATATATGTTAAAACTGTATTTTGTAAAAAAATAAAAACCCCTTGTTTATATTTTTAAAGAGCGAACAGTCTGTTTGGGAGTGTGGTTACGGTTGCTTTTCAAAGAACTTTTTTCGTGCCGAAATGCATCAAAATAATATTTTTTTATTTTAAAAAAATTATTTTTGAGATCAGTACATCAAAACGATCCAAAACATATAAAAAATTAAAATTTTGCAAAAGCAAAAATTAAATTTTTTGAGAACGCGATTTGCACCACGTTATTAAATAAGTTAGAACTCAACATATGAAATGTTTAACTTCTTTATTAAATCAAAACTTACAAGTTCAAAAGGTTCATTCTATTTTTAATCTTACATTTTAACAATTAGAATTTCAATTCTTTGAAGTTTCCCATCTTAATTTGGTATTCTTTGTTCTATCTATTTTATTTTTTTTAAGAGCTGCGTGCCCTCAATTTCACTGGCAGGCTCCCATGGTTTTCAGTTTTTACATCAAACACACACACACACAAACAAAATCTTGACCTATATACTAAAATATATATCATAACCAAAAGAATTATATATAGCCTGGTCCATTGAGCAGACAAGATAGAGCCAGATAGAGTGTGCCAAAAAGCCATCACTTGCAGCCTTCCTGCTCAAACAGGTCATCATTCCCTGCAACAAGATCTAGCACCCACCAAGAACGAAGGGGATCATTTAGTGAATTAAAGTTCTAAGCATCATTGTTGCCTACATAAAGGGATCTGTCTCTTGCTTCTCATCAACAAAGTAGGGCTCTATTAACAAATATTTAAAGAGGACGTATGTTGAGCAAAAGCAAAGCATAAGGACAACAGTTTATTATTATTATTATTATTATTGAAGAAGCTGAGAATTGGTTGATAATGGAAGTTTGGGACCACCAATTATATACATGCATGCCCACAAATACAAATTGCAGTATGGGGCTGTTGTCCTACAAATCTAGCCTCGCCCTAACAACTACATACACTATCCTATAGTGCCCTAAGAACCGCAACAAACCCTAGTACCCTATTGTCTGGCTTCGCCACGCCATGGATTAGAAGGAAAGCCCTTAACGTGTTTAATCATTGCTTTACCCCTTTCTCCCCCTCTCCCACGCAGGGTAGATTGACGACATCTGCTTAATTCTCTTTCAAGATACCTCCAATAAAGAAACAGCCAGGGGCTACACAGCTGAGCAAAGTTTCTAGACGTGGCAGAGGTCCGGTAACAAAGAAACAAAATCGGACTACACTGGCGCTCTATATTCATAGTGGCAGAGCCAGATTGTAGGGTGACCAAGTTGGAGATGTCACAAAGGTTGGTATCCCTCTCTACTCTTTATGAATTGGCTTGAAGCGTACGGGATTAGTGGTATATTTAACATGCACCAAATGCTTGCTCGCATGAATTGTCAGAGCTGATGGATTTTTTAACTGAGGGAATATGAATGAATCAAGTTAGGCAAACAGGTTTTTCTTTTTCTTTCTTTCTGCTACAAAGGAAAAATGAGAACCCGAGAAAAGTGGAAGGTCCTGAGATGAAGAAATGGATAAAATGAGGTGATTCTCATGATCAACATCTACACTGTTCGTGAAGGGCTTTCGGAAAATGATTCTCAAATCCCATGTTGATTGGTTAACTTCATTAGTCATGATATTGGACTCATTTGAGAGCGATTTTTACTTGTAGGAATGTGAAAGAAATAGCTACGATGATCTCGAAAAAAAAATCTGCAAAAGGAACTCCAATGTGACTAAAAGCGGGGAAACCAAAGACTAGCTTTGAAGAATAGCAGGCACAAATCATACAAAAGGGAGATTCTCGAAGAAATCCCAACAATGGGGAGCAGACACCAGTAACAAAAAATTGATTGAACTACGCATATAAATGGAACATCCACAAATCATGACGAATCCAGGTGAAAAAAGTACTAGGCAACTTATCATAACTTTAAATTTGTAGCTTAAAACTACCTAGTGTCCTATCCTTGCAAATTTACATCTTTCATGAACATGTATGTGATCCATGCACTTCGATCTAAAATGTGGTTTTCTCATGGGGAAGCTTGATGGGCTGGAAAATATTATACTACTGAAGTACCATTGCAGCATATTAAAAACTCAAACTTCCAAGGAGCACATAAAAATTCTGCATATCAAAAAACAGCTACTATGTGGACGATTCATTACACTATGAAAATAAATCTAGGATATTGAGCTCCTAAAGAATCTAATGCACTGAAATGATCCATCATTGCTAGTATTTCCCCTACTTTTGTGGCCCCAGTTAACTACCATACTATTAAGCTGCAGTCTGGTTATTCAAATGCAGATTACATCAAATCTCTAGCTTCATAAACCTCAATGTGCTCTAAAACGAACTCTCAAGCTAACATATTCTCCTAGCTTTCTTTATATTGCACAAATTACACAGCTAAAACACCCACGGCATTGTAAATCTGATGTTGATTGCAATGAATTTGCAAGGGATGAATAATAGAAAATAAATATAACACCTGTTATGATATTGTATATACAGACTTGTATCAAGTTTATGTCATAACTTTTAACATTTTCTTTTGTTGTTTCTTTCTCTCTCCTCTTAGATGATTTTCATGTGACATCCCATGCACTTGAATATGATGTCTATATATATCTAAGCTATACATACTCTAACAGGCTTCTTCAATTAACAAATTTTTTTGCTCTCGTAAATTTAAAGCTGTGCAATCAAGGCATTTTTCTTGTTGGAACTCGTTGAAGTTTTGACACTACATGTATGATCATGTCTTTTGTACCATGCAAGACAAACTTCTAATAAGAACAACTTCACTGAAACAACAAAAATCCAGAACCCATAAATGAAGGCAACAATAAATCTCTTAGCAGGTAAGCTCAATCCTGCTATAATAGAACACATTCCAACTCCTTCCCATCAGTCTCCCCTAATTGATGCAAGAGATATTGTCATTCATACAACACAATTTCTCTGATGCAAGAGAATATTGCCATATCAAGTAGAACCTTGATGAAATGAAAACAAAGTTTGTTGAACATTAAGACATTGCACTTACGTAAGATGAGAACTTATTTTCTAGCATGTGATTTACAAGTGCAAGTAGATACAATTCTTTTGTTCTAGCTGACTTTATCATTACACTGTTCTTATTTAAATGATTTTTGTTCAAACGGAATTCAGCAAAACAAACTGTAAGTCAATGACAAATAGTATTGTATAACTCAAACCCATTTCCTTCTACAACATATTCAGCATTTGTCATTGCAAAGGTGTTTCTGAAATGTTCCCGTAGAAAGTATGTTCTATAGGCAATCTAATTTCAAATTTATGTTTAGACGGTTTAGAACCAACTGGAAGTTCATTTCCAATTACAATTTCTAGTCAAATGACATTTAAGCCACCATAACTTTCCAACCAAGGAAAACTAATCCTCCAAAGGGTCTTATTTGGTATAAAATTCCTCAAATAGCTAGTATACAAAGTATAACAGCAGAGTTGTACTTTTATCATTTAAAATTGCACACTAGCCTTGGCCTTTTGCATAATTATTTGATGGACAAAAATGTAAGATTTGATTAGAAAGATTGGGAAGGTGACTATGCCTTTGCTGTGGAAGGTGACTATGCCTTTGCTTCAAAATGAAACATAAATATAGATAAATAAATGGTTTAGCATTATTTCAAACTAAAAGGGATTGTATTAAAAATAATATCCACCGGTGCTCTTATGTTGTTTTAAAGCGTGTGGTTTACATTTGATCTTCAATTGATGTCGCTCAAGCTACTGCATTGTGCGAGAGCTACATTTAGTAGCAATAATGCAGAAAGCATGTGGCTAGTCTAATTATGTGTCAGCACTAAATGAAAACAAACTGTGGATCACCTAAAATGGTACTGTACAGGTAATGAAAAGAAGAAATCATTTTCAAGAAACAAGACTTTATTGGGAAGAGAGAAATCCTAACTGTAGAGGCAAGCAAATATGTAGTGATAATGAAGAGGAGAGACCATGTCATGGGTCAGAAAGCTTCTCAACCTCCGAGTTTTCCTCACAAAATCCTTTTTTTTAAAACATAATCAAGATTTCAATGAGAAAGTCTTATAACATGCAAGAATCTCTAAATATAATAATATATATAGTTTCTTGCAGGGGCATTAAACAAGAGCAGTAGACAAGAAATATTTCCAATTTTATCATCAAAGTCACATCTATTAACGTCCATTCTAATTAATTAAAGAATTTATTTGTATAATTATATCAAACGAGCAAGTATTTCAACATAGAGAGAGTAAGAAGGAAGAGAGAAAACCACTACACATTTTTCTTTTCTTTACCTTTTGAACTTGAATGTTTTGCTTATTCATGCATGGCTGGCAACGCCCATACCGCGTCAAGAAAATAGAAAAAAAATAGAAAGAATGAAATTGGTTTGGTCTTTCTGTTCGGTCCAAACAAAGACGAAACCCAATTTTCGATTCAATTTCAAACCGGCAAACTTACGGGTAAACAGGGAAAAAGTCAAGTTCAAGTCCAAAACTAACGTAATGGAATCAAACCCAGATGACAAAACATAATATATAACACAAACAAACAAGAAAACAAGAAACATGCCATCACTACATTAATACACTGCCTCTTTACTTGCTTTCCTTTCTTGTCCTAACACGAGAAAGAAACTTTAGATATCTTCCGCATAAAAGAAAGGAAGAATGTGAGAGAGAGAAAAAGAAGAAGAATAATAACTTAGCATTGAAATTTGCACAAAAACAAGAACATGTTAAGCATTGCCTCTCATCAGTCCTCATTCTTCCTTTTTTCTTTTTTTCCTTAACTCCTACTTGAATGGATGTGTCAAATTTACTTCTCTTCTTACTACATTTTATCATCATCAAATATTTTTTTTGGCCAAAAGTACATGGAAAAAAAGAGCTCGCTAATATAAAAGAGAGAGAAAAGACGAGAATGACGTTGTGTGTTTTCATGATCTTGGATTCGGAAAGAATTGCGTACCAGCCATGAAAGTGTTAAGTGGGGCGGGATATAAAGAGGAAGGATCAAGAAATGAAGCTGTAGTAGACGCCACCGTTACACCACCACCACCACCAGTAGCTGAAATTGTGGCAGATGTTGTGGCTGTGCCAGCTGCGATTAAATTGAGTGGCTGTACTCCACCACCACCACCAGAAGATGTCTCACCAGGTGCCAAGTAGTTGCTTTCAGGGCCACGATCATAAAGAACTCCTTTAAACACATGCCCTCCAATGTTTACGGCAGTTTGATAAGCTAACATCTCCTCGCTTTCATCAATGCCACTCACTCTAACACAACGAAATAATGCCGGAGAGCTCACTTCTGCTGGGAAATTCCCAAGTTCTAACCCTAAACCAAAGAAAGCCACAAAGAACCCATTAAAATAGATTACATTAGATTTTGATTAAATTAGTACTGAGATAAAAAAAAAAATGGGATTTTTATAAAATTATATTTTATGTATATGAAATGGCACGCAAAAGCAAGAAAGAACAAACACATGCTCATATATATTATATACGCAGATATCAATCAACACACAGAAAGAGGAAAAATAGTTTCTTCCCTGTGAATCTACTCGTCAGGATTACTTACTAACAGTATTCATACAAGGAAAAGTTAAAAAACAGCTGATGGGGTTTATCATGGAGGCCCATTTTCATTACACAAGCAATCGATATGGCCTCTCTCTCTCTCAAGATTCTCTGTAAGGGCGTGTGTGCCTCTGAATTCTTCTAAAGAGTGAATCTTCAGAATTGTGAGTGACTCGTTTCACTTGAAAGACAGGAAGGGAAAGTAAAGGAAAAGAGACATTGCATAGACATAGTGTATATAGATATTGTCTTTACCTGACATGTTATTAGCCAAGTGAGTGCAAGCAAGAGAAGAAGGGCTTGGATTTTCTCTCTGTCGTTTAGGATTCTCTCCGCGAATTTGCAGTTGTTGCTGTTGCTGCTGCTGGAAAATAGTTAATTGATGCTGTCTTTCACGGCGTTTAGAGGCAGGAACCCAAGTGCTTTTCACATGGGTTTGACACTCAAATCCTCTACTCTTACAACAAGTCCTACACCTCATGTGTACACAATCTTTCTTTGCTTGGTTGCCACAATCTTGGCAACTTATGCTACCTCCTACTCCAGAACCAACAGGCCTCATCATCATGAAAGCTGCTGCTGCTGCTGATCTTGATGAGGATTCATCAGAGATGTTGATTGAAGCTCTACTGGGTCCTACACCTAAACCAACAGCTGACGAGTAGAGATCTTGCTGTGGATTTTGGTGTCTTTGGTGAAGAAGTTCTTGGTGGTGGTGGTGTTGCTGCCATAGCTCAAAACCTTTGTAAGAATTGTCTTCACTTCTGTAGCAAAACCAGTTTTCTTGTGGAATTTCATTTGGTGGGTTGCTGTTGTTATTGTTCTGTTGTTGTTCTTGGTTATTACCACTACTACTACTATCTCTTCCTAATGAGAACAAGCCAGCCATTTCTCCTCCTCTAATCCTGACCCTGAACTCAATTGTGAGAGAAAATCCATAATCAAGAAAACCCCACTCTATTTCTTTGTCTTTAGCTTACATCCCAGCAAACATCAAAAGGGCACTCCTTGAATTCTCCAGAATTTTGGGTTTTGAATTGAGAGGGGGGGAGAGAGAGAGAGAGAGAGAGAGAGGTGCCAAAGAGTGTAAGAGTGGTCGTAGTACTCGATCTTTGAATTCTTGTTCCTTGTTTTCTTGTGTCCTGTGTATGTGAAAAATGTCTCTCTTTCCTCTCTCTCTCTCTCTTCCTCACATACTCACTTACTCTAGCTATCTTGTTTCTCTAAATAACTGTGTCAACAAGCAGTAAGTAGTTTCTTGATTAGTTTTGGCTTTTGTTGGATTTGTTTTGGCACTTTTTTGGTTGAAGGGGGTGTAAGAGAAAAAAAAGAAAGCGTTAATCGCGCCTTCAATTCCTTTTCTTGATCATTTAATTTTACGACACAGAATTACAGCTGATGCTGCCTCTGCAAACGCCGTCATGCTCTCTCTCTCTCTCTCTCCTCTCCTAGCCCAATTTAACTCTCTCACTGCCCACCTCTCTGATGTTCCCTCTTTAGCTTTCGCTGAACAGTGCTTCTCTTGTTCTTGTTTTATTTTTGTGCGTCTCTAAAACTAAACGAACTGATCAGTCTCTTCAGTGTCCCTCCCTCTCTCTCTCTCTCAAAATGGCATGATCAATCCTCGTGTTAATCCAACGGTTAAAGTTATGACACGTGTCAGCCAGCGGCTTTTGCATCTTTCGCCCTTTGTACCGGAAAACCCGCTACTTTTTTTCCCTTTATTTTATTGGTTAATTTTTATTATCTCCTATTTTTTCACTAATTACCCTAATTATAATTGATTTCATCCCTTTCTGGCGTCTATTCACCTTTCCCCTTAATTTATGTCCATATGTACAATATCCATAATAAAGTCTTAAATTACTTGAAGGTTTAGCTGTAAAGCATAATAATATATATTCTCTAGTCCATTGTTCCATGCAAGTGTGTCTTGTTGAGGGCAAGCTTGTAAGTTGATGTTCTTCTCTTCTGTTGTAAAACGAAGACCATGTCATCTTCTTCTTCTTCTTCTTCTTTTATTATTAAGTTATTCTTGACTAGGATCTTGTACAATCCACCCACTCTGAAAATGACGTGCGCATGAAATCCTGATAAAAACACAAAACAACTTAATTATAATCTCAGCCACCACTTGAAGAGGATAAGACCATGCAATTATCCATAGCAAAGGAGCGGTGTTGTTCCTGATCAGTTTGTTGATGCAGAGAGATTTGGGCAGTGAAAAAAAGAGCAGCAGCAGCAGCATTCATGAATTCTGAGAAACAATAATCATGTGTTGCATGTCTTGTGGCTGTAGTCCAGGGGGACACAGCGCCACCTACTCGTACCTTTTCAATTTTCTTTTCTGATTTGATTCAATGCCAAGTATATTAAAAGATATCATGCCTATAAAACTACCATATGGTATCAACAAGTTCGATTTTTGGACCTTGTTGTTTTGTAGGGTTTCTTAAATAATGTGCACTTGCTAAGGTACTAAAGAACAAATGGGAGTTGACTAACTCCTTCAAGGACCCCTCCTGTCTTCTCATGTCCATGTATGGCAGCACTCTCTGTTGGGAAAAAGTTTGTGGCGGATACGCATCATTCTCAACAATGGATTTCCTCGACTAAAATTACACCACTTCATGATCTCTCCTATCATATAACAATCAAATTTGAGTAATTATAACTTCGAGATTTGGCATCGATGTTTTCAGATTATTATTAAACGGATTTATTATGTTTTAAATAGTATATATTAAATCAAGATTAAAAAAATGTATTTTTAATTTTTCTTTTAAAAAAATTAACAAGAAAAATAAAACATATATAAATCAAATTAATATATATTTTTAATCATTTTAGATAATACATTCAAGTAGTATCCCTACGTAGTTAGCGCACGTGTCTTGATCTAAAGATTATGAGTTTGAAGTAACAATATTAGTTTTTTTTAGACAAATAAGATGTTGTTTATAAATTTTTTTTTTTAAAAAAATAAAGTGCGTGTGTATTTTTCAAGCCCACGTGTTTTTGCTTTGTTGTAACACAGCCATAACTCTTTTTTTTTTCTTTTTTTTTTCCTAAGGGGAGAGTACTGGTGTTTGGCCTTTTTATCTTTTGGTTTTTTTTTCCAATTATTTCTTTTATTGTGGGGGGTTTTTATTAAATTTTGTATTCAAGTATTAGGTTAATAGTATATTGTTTTTATCATGTAAAAAAATATAAAAATAGATTAATTTAATCAAGTGAAGTTCGTAACTTGGGTAGTAAGTTTAACAATTTAACTAAAGTTAACTTGACCTGTTTTTTTCTATTTTATGTGATTTTTTTCTTTAAATTTATCTAGTCGACAAGATCACATCGAGAAAATTTTTACACGATTTAATTTAAAATTCAAGCTAAACAAGGAATTAGATTAAGAGTTTTCAAGTTTGAACTATTATACCAAGTTTAATGATATAAAAAAATATTTTTAATAATCTAGATATTATTTTTTTATACTAAAAACAAATTTGGTCCAAACTGTAATGAGAGCACGGGAATAACTAGTTTCAATCTATTCAAAAATACATTTTAACAACAAATAAAAAAAATTAAAAATGAGTAATCATCACATTCTATGTATCACCCATACAGCACAAGAGCAAGCAACATGCTCCATCTTAGGACATATAAAAAGGAATATATATAGGAGGTTTGATCATAATATTAATCCTAACTAGTAATTAACTAATGCTAGATGGTCGGAAATCAAAGAGAAGCGGATTTAAGGACTCTCTTAATCCATGAAAAGGAAACTTGAGAAAATTGAAGGGGAGAAAAAAAAAAAAAACGCGATATGTTACTTTGGTTTTAAGCTAAAATCTAACAACCAAACTGATTGCTCTAATTAACTCGAGTTATTGTACTGAGTCCAGTTGGTGATCGGAATCCACTAAGCACTAATGAAGCAATTGGAAGATATCTTTTAAATTTAATTAAGCGAACGAAAATCAATCTTTGAGGTGTTAATAATTAACACCTCAAAGATTTAGTTAATTTAATGAGAAAAATAAAACCACCCAACTCATATATATAATTTCTTTTTTAATGTCCCTATAGATAGTTTATCTCATATCCAAGTGGGAGGTGAATTTAGTTTTAGTATATAAAGAGGTTTAATGGTAAGAACTTGGGATCAAGAGATTTGCTCCTCCTATGATCTTAGGTTCGAGTTTTGTGGTTGCTAATATGATGGCCACTAGAGGCTTATATGATCGTTAACTTTAGGGTTCGTGGGATTAGTCGAGGTATACACAAACTAGCCCGGACATCGAAGATAATAAAAAAAAAATCAAAAAAAAAAACTTATTTTAACTTAAAAGAAAGAAAATCGATTGTGGATCCTTTCATCTATAATTAAAATGCATGTAACTACAACGAAATTAATTCTTAAGGACATTTGCTAAAAAGAAATCTTGATTATATATATATATATATATATATATATATATATATATATATATATATAAATGTT
>Ga0307517_10006537_pt1 | contig 17250 bp, 13 predicted proteins | sample 23_EM_MG_FD_194515 | JGI IMG/M metagenome (GOLD analysis project Ga0307517, IMG submission 194515) | Populus trichocarpa ectomycorrhiza microbial communities from riparian zone in the Pacific Northwest, United States - 23_EM | ecosystem: Host-associated > Plants > Roots > Unclassified | place...
AACCTGTATTCTACATTTCCTCTCAGATGCTCTGCCATGGCTTTCACGCACTCCTTGATATCACTAATCTCGTGCTTCAGCCAATCCACATCTTTGTCGGTCAATGCAACTGCGTCTCGCTTCAGCGGGGGGTTGGAAGTGTTCTGGCAAAAATTTAATCAGTATAGCTGCTTGCCGGTCAGTGTTTGACATCTCACCTTGGCCACATCTTTGTTGGTAAATGCAACATGCTTCTTTTTTGACAGGCGCTCATCTTCAACCTCGAGAACATCTGCGTCTCACTTCAACGAGGATTTGGAAGTGTTCTAGCATATTTTCGATCAGTATAACTGCTTGACGGTCAGCGTTTGACATCTCACCTTGGAATGCCGTACCGATACACTGGCCTCTATTGTATTCAAACGGTTCCAGTTTCCAAGTCCTGAATTTGGCAGATGTCGATGTGATCGAGAGGGCGCCGGTGCCTTGCTGGGTGAGGAAAGCTGTTCTGGCCATCTCTGAGCGACTGAATTTGGTGGATGTCGTTGTCGAAATTGCCACTCTGACTGTCTCCGAGCGACTGGGGAACAACGAGAAGAAGGGTCAGGGGTCTTGAGTGCTCGGATGGGGGGGAAATCTGAGTAATCGTTGGATGCTGAGTCGACCCGAGTCTGTTGAGAGAACGGTGGGTGAGGTCGACGCTGAGAACTCATGGCAAAACTCAGTCACAATCATTGAGCATTTATATGTTTGGGTGTTGATGCGCAGCAGGGTCAAGGGTTGGAACATGACTCGAAGGTTGGAGTATGACTCGAGCTACAGCCCAAATGGAGACCACTGCAACTGACGTTCGGCTGCCCTGATAAGCATTTGACATTGACTCGGAGAGTGTTGAGGGAATAAACCGGGAGAAACTAGACTACTGTACTCACAGATAACGTCGTAGCTAGTTTTCAAATGCATCAGGCAAAGAGACTAGCAAACGAGAAGCGGAGGAACGGAGAGCAATGAGGGCACATCTAGCCAACAAGGAGTGGGGTATAGAGCCTGAGCGATAGGGGCAAACTTGAAGGAAAAAGAATTCCAGCGGGCAGTGATCTCGCAAAGATGATGTCGTACCACATGAGGTAGGAGGGCATCTTGACGAACCCAATTCCACGATGAGTCGAAGTGGCGGGCCTTGAGAATATCAAAGTGTGGTTGGATGCCCTCGATGTATGCGTCACCGTGCTCGCGGGTGATGCTATCGAGTTTAGCTTGGAGGGCTATGCTGTGGGCCTTTTCTTGATCGAATGCGAGTTCTCCAGCACGGGAGTCGCGACCGAGGCAGCGCATATAAAGTTCGACGTGTTGAGCAGCGAATTTCTCCTGGTCGGCTTGGAGCTTCAAGAACTCTTCACTGTTGATCACTGCACCTCCTCCTCCGCCTCAACCAGCGCCTGCAGCACCTGGGGAAGTCAGAAAGATTCCTGATCGCTGAGCGTAAACAGAGACAACACCATTGAGCCAGGCCTTGGCCTCAACTTCAGATGCGAGGCGCTTGGGGGGTTCGAGGGTGGTGGCGAGAAGTAGGACACCATCGGAGCTGGAGGGTCCAAGACCCCAGGTTTTAGCGAGATAACCTTTGATGGAGGGAGCATTGAAACCACCAGGCATCTCGCCACCGACAAGGCGCGAGACGAGGCCTGTGCTGTACTCGCCCAGGCTTCCATTGAAGCCGCTACCAAGAACAGAACCTAGCTCCTCGAGAGGAAGTTCCTCACCCTTCTCAGGTGCCGACGCAAATTCTTGCTGAAGATCACCCAAAATTTCATTCTGCAACGTCGATTTTCCGCCGACGAGATCCTTGATGGCCTTCGAGAGAGGGATTTCGTCTATCCGCTTCTTCAGCTTCTGTGCGACGACGACGAGCAAGATGTCGATGGCTTTCACAGGCACGTCCTCGATGCTGGCAACTGCACCAGTGGGTGCGGCAACCGCGACGGGGGCGGGTGCAGCAGCATCAGGCGCCGAGAGAGCAGCGTCAGAGGCGAACTCAGCCGGAGGAGCCTCGGCCTCGTCTTCGTATTGGTAATAAATCTCCTTGACGTTCTTGGAATGACAAAGAATAGCGCGTGTCCGGCTGATCGACCCGTCGAGTGTCTCGTATTTGGCCTTGAGTGTGCGTGTGGCCATGCCGGTGAGGGTAGGAGAAGGGCCGAGCCCAACAAGGCGCTTTGAACGATGGGAAGAGAAGGTCCTGGGTTTCGACCCAACGAGTGGGCAAGGCGAACTGGTAGGCAAGGAGCTCAACAAGAATGATATAGGCCAATTGTTGGCGGTTCTCGGCGCTGGCCCATTTATCTTCTTCCCATTTCTTGAGGACCTTGTCGAGGCGAGGTGAAGAGGTTTGATCGCAGATGATCTGCGCGTAATCGCGAGAGACTTGGAAGGATTTGGTGATGAGATTGGGAATGTATTTCCCAGTCGGGGTTCAAGTGAGTGGGATTGATCTTCTTCGACAAGTCTGCAAACATTAAATCAGAAACAAAACTCTTGAAAGAATGATGCTAGCTTCAAGTTACAGGCACGGAAGGGCATGACACCAGCTCAGAGGTAGCGAGAGTGGAACGGTACGTCGATACCAGGCAGGGGGATGGTGGCAAACCCACGCTCCAGCTTGATGCATCCTTCAGCTTTTTGTTGACCTTGTGCCTCCTCATAGCACGACTTGACGATATCACCGAGCATCTCCTTCACCTTCTCGACGGAGTATGGTCGGCTGTACAGGCATATCAGATTAGTTTTTCGTCAAGAACCGCGCATATTTTTGACGTACCTTAGCGATGTCGATCTTCTGAACCTTGAGGAAGTTCAAGACATTGGTCATGGTTTGCAACGTCAGAAACTCTCCTGCGCAAAGATATTGTTGGCCCTAAAAAAATCAGAATTCGAGTGTAATAGTAAGCGAAGCTAAGAGCTTGCCTCGACGTTGTAGTTAACGATCTCAAGGGATCCAGAGATGGTCGCAATGCTATCGACGACCTCACGAAGGGCAGCATCACTGAAGGTAGGCAAAATACGGCTAGGGTTAACCGCACACATCGCATAGTTCGACCTGTTCTCCGACAAGCGCATATCCTCGAACGCCGCCTTCTCAGTGATGACAAGAGCGATTTGAGCGAATTGGGTAGCGAAAAGGAGGCCGTTGGGGTGACTGAAAGTGTACATGGGAGTACGAACATCAATGTCGGCGAAAAGAGGGAGGTCTTGACATGGCCGTCCTTGTCCATCTTGCGGGTTATCCTTGACGATCTCGACGATCGAAAATCCGTAGACCGCGAGCAAATGGGCGTCGGCACCTTCCCAGACGGCACGCGCAGCAGGAGAGCTGTTGTACAGATCTATACCCATACCAGGCTCCTGGGAACCTTGACCAGTAAAGACGTAGACGGTGGTGGGTTGGGAAACCTCGGCAGAGCCAGAGGACATTCTCGCCTCGGCTGTTGGTCGTCTCGATGCCAACCACAATGTTGCCGTCGCGCATGCAATGTGACGGAGCTTAACTTCGGGGTCGTCGTCTGGAATGACCATTGGGAAGCACAAACATAGCTCGAGAAAAAACATACGCGATGACACGATCTGGGTGCCCCTTCGCGACCACGGTCCCGATATATCGACGAGTAGCCGCACTCGACCAGAGATCATGGGTAATAGTAGCAGGAAGCGAAGCAAAGTCGGAGGAGTAGGGGTTGATGTGAATGGAGTTAAAATCCGCGGAAATCTTCAAATACGGCTCATTCGTCAACGGCGCATTGAACGCGGTTGAGATGTCACGGTTGGTCAGCGAATAACCCTCATTAGCGAGAGGGGTAGTGAGACCAAGCGGGGTACCATGCCGTTGAAGATGCGCCAGAACAGGATTTCCCTGCGAATCGTCTTGCTGGAAGTCGACGGAGCCAACCTTGACGAGAACCTTCAACTGGTTCTTGACGAAGATATCTCCAGACACCGAGAATACGGAAGATAAGAGAAGTGCCAGCAAGCAGCGGCGAGGGCTCATTCTCCCACTCGAACCATTCCTTGGACTGGAGGACGCCAACGTCCGGCTGGAGAGGAACGACGTAGTCGGGTTCCTCAGTGGTGTCGAAGGTGTTCTGGTAATCTGAAAAACGTCCACGGTACAGGAGGGATGACACGGCTTCGATGACGCGTTGGCCTTGATGATAAACAAAGCAAGCCGTGATCTCCACGTCATTCTTCTTCGACCTCGTTGCAATCTGCAAAGAAAGTACAGGTCAGACAAAATCAATAATAATACAAAGGAAAAAGTAAACAAGAGAAATACCATAAGATTTGTCGACAAGGAAGAAGGATCAAAATGGTAAAGAAAAAATAAATCAAGCAATCAAGCTAGAAACACGTACTACTCTCGAAAACGCGGGCGACCGATTGATATCGGTGCTCATAATCAAGACGTCCATCTCCGCATGGAACATGTTCATCGGATTTTCATATGATATCCCACTCGCCCTTATAGGTTGACGTATAGGCAAGGGCCATAGCCCACAAGCGCCACCAATGAGAAGGAGTTGCATTGGCCGGAAGGTCGTGCTGGTATAAGTTCCAAAGATCAAAGATGATGTTGAACAACGAAAGAGAAGGGGAAAGTACCTGGAAGAGGGTGAAACCACCACTGATCTGTTGCCGCAACGGGTTCTGTAACAGGATGAACCTGGGAGGAAATTAGGCGGTTGGTAAGAATGGCATACCCACAGTGATGGAAATTGAACAAGGACCTACACCATTGTTCGCCAACGAAAATGTCACGCTGGCAATTGGCCCATAGGCAGGCAGAGAATCGCGTAACGAAGGGTGAATTACAGACTGGTTTTCGCTCCCTTGGCAGGTCGACCCATTCTTCGTCCCGAGTAGTAGTGGTTTTGGAAATTCCATAAATATCTGAATACATTTTTCAGCTCAGTATCGCCCACAACAACCGAAAAAAGAGGCACAAACCTCCATCCTCGTCATCATAATCCATCTGATTATCGTCCTGCACTGCGGCAGTCACATCGATTTCCTCAACTTCCACTTCCACATGTGCCGCCTTCAGTAGCACTGATGGCCCTACGCAGCTACCCACCAAAACAGGGCTGCCCCCGATATTTATCGACACGCTTGCCACAGCCGTCTGCGCCATCGCCAGTCTAAGCCTTGCTGCCTACGACGATCTCGACTGGGTACGCGCGCATTGATCTGGGTTAACCAGGTCAATCAGGATCGAGGTGGCCAGAGACGCATTAACCTGGATTTCCCAGGTCAACGGTCATGAGGTTTATTATAGGCAAGTTAGATCAGCATATGCTGTTAGGGGAGAAGATGCATCAAACAGGCGTCTAGAGGTTTGAAAAAGAGGTGCGTCAGTGCCTGGCGAGCCTCAACGAAGAAACCCAGTCATATAAGACAGGGATAATCACTGGGAGGACGAGGTAAGCTGTACAGGGCAGAATAAATTATACCATTACGAATATACGAATATACAAAAACAATCATAGAGCATGCCAAGATTGAGGCTTACTCATATTCAGCAGGTTTCTCATCCTGTGATCAAAGTGGGGAAGTCAGGAAAGAAATTCAAGCAAACAATTGCACCATACAAATATCTGATCGCGCTCCGGTTTGTTTGCACAGTCCCCATTTGGCATTTCCCTGCTGCCAGCAGACACTGCGTCTGAACCTGTGGAGTAGCTACGAGAGCGAATTGTTTCTGCCTTGTTGAGAAGTTGAACAATCTCATTTCTCAACTGCGTTCCAAACTTGGTGTTCATCGAATCAATAACAGACCCTGGAAGCCCAAGGGGTAGGCTGCATGCCGAGACAATCTTGTGAGAGCTTTTCGAGAGAAATGGGAGGCGGCGGCCATATGTTTCTGACTTCAATTCATGGAGGAGTTCCCTGCATACAGGACAGTGCTCCTTAGAAACCGCGATGATTCTCCTGAAGTCCTAACACCAATATGAGTAAGAGTTATATGATAGAACTAGATAACCTACCTCCACTTTCCCCGATTTCTCGTCATCTGGGAGGAAGATGACTGAAATAGTTTGCAAGGTTAGCCTCGCAATGAACGGTGCCTGAAAACTGCGTCGGATTGTCAAATTGGGAAAATATGTAGCACATGTCGAGCATGGAGTCGATTTGGCCGGCGATGACCGTGGATACGGAGAGTGAAGAGTTTGGGTTAGGTGCGCTGCTATTTTCAAGCCACTTCTCGATGTCCCTCCTGATATTTCCTGCAGTCGCCTGACAGCCTGGCACAAGAAACTTCTCTACCTCGCACAACCGATCGTTAAGGTAGCTTGCAATTTTCTCCTTTTGATCCTTGGTTTTGGGGGCCATGATTTTTCCCTACCAATAAACCTGAATGTCTTCAAGGAGAGACCCCAGCTCGCAAGGTCTTCCAGAGATGGCCCGTTCCAAGGAAGATATGATATTCGCATTGTCCCTGTCACGGCCGGCCATAACAGACTTCTGAGGGAAATATTTGGGATTGTTGAAGAGTTCCTTCCATGCCATTAAGGAGCGTGCGCCAGGTGTGTTCCGTAGTATCTTGGCAGAAATGGTGGGGAAGTCAGGCACAGCGATACGTCCCACGAGATTGTTTGCTGCATCAAATTGGGCTGTGAGTAGCTTGAGCCACCTAAGGCATATCAGCCATGGAATCTGATGTTCTGCGGCCGATTCCTCGGACTCCTCGTCAACCTCGAAATTTCCTTCATCTACCTTTGAGCCCTCAGCATCCGCATCCGCATCCAAGACCGCCGCATCAAGACCACCATCCGACCCCGCTTTGAACGAACGTCTCCGAGTCCTTCTAGGAGCAGGTTGGAGTAAGGAGGCAAGCGATTGGTTGATATTTTCCAGGTGCATTCGGAGAGCAGCACCTGCACACAGCCTCCGAAGCAAATGGCCATACCAATTGACTTTCGAGGGCAGTTCTGTGATATTGTCCAGAATTGGCGTGTTGTCGCCCCGTTACCGCGCAATGCTTCTCTATACGAATTCAACCTTGATAGTCCATCCTGAAAGCTTTCGATGATTGATTTCACCACTACATGGAACTCGCGGCATGTGTCCTCGTTATAGAGTTGGAACGATCGACCGTTCTTGCTCGTCGCTAGCTTGTGGAGGCATGGGAAGGTGGCTTGAGGCCATCTTCCGTGAGTCTTCGCGAAAAGGTCCAGGAACGCCGTGTCGTGGAGGGTCTCCCGTGCTGTTGCTGTTGGCTCTTTGGATCCGCTGAAAGAGATGTTGCTGATTTTGACGTCGCGAAACACCTTGAGATAGAATTGGGACCTGGGATGGTTGATGCGCCTCCACATCTTGGGAAAGCATGTCATAGTAACATACGGCATGAGCCGGGGGTTGAGATCGTCTGGTGTTTTCCAAGTATTGAAGATCCGCAGTAGCATCCAAATGTGCTCTTCCAGGGTAGGATTGTCTCTGTTTTGGCCATGTAAGAATAGGACGTGCGTCGGTACAAGCGGTACTAACCTAGTCACGTTGAGTGAAGTAATATAGAGGTGGATGTGAGATTCTCCTCAGCGAACTCCCTCGAAGCGAACTCTTTCAGGCTAGTCGGCATTTGTGGTTTGATCGTGAGCTGGTCTTCTGTGAGCTCGTTCAATCGCTTGTATTCTGACTGACGAAAATTCTTGTTGACTAACAGGTCAAGTTTTGTAAGACCATTGAGGGAGCTGGCAGAGATAATGACCTTGACTGAGGCCGGTTGATAATCCACTCCGATGGCAATGACTTCATGTTGAATGACTGCGAGGACGGCGAGCGAATTGCATATATTGAGGACCAGTCTCTCGTTAGGAGTTGAGTCTGGTTTTGGTGGAGGTCTGGCCATGTCTGGGTGAGGGCAAGGAGGCTGGTAATGGTCCGAAAGGCTTCATAATCTAGTTCCAAAGCTTCGTCCCTGCCTTTGTTCAGACCTTCGTCCGACGAGTTAAGGGCAAACAGATCTTCATCGTAGTCGCTTCCGTCCGGGCCTTCCAGACTGTCGTCCGACGAGCTTTGGGTTGTGCTTTCCTGATCTTCGTCCGTCGAGCCTTGGGCTTGACCTCTCGTATCTTCGTCCGACAGGTTTTCGGTTTGACCTCAAACGACAGGCTTCGGGCTTGATTTTCCAACGTCGCATCAGGCAGGTCCCTGGTCCGGATACCAGCTGAACCTGAGCTGGATGTACTCCGGTCTGCCGGTGGTTCGGTTCCAAGCGACATGGCGACGAGATCGAACTGGACGACAATTGCGGTGAGGGCTTATGATCAATATAACGCAGAGAGGTTGGCATTCACGAATCACGAATATGAAGCAGACTCACGATAGTACTATATACGTTCACTGGAGACCTGGAGAGTGCAGACCCAGGTTCGAGACCCAGGTTCACCGCAATTCGCTAATTATACATGATTTCGTAATTCACATGATTTCATAATTCACGCACGAGTAGTATGAATGGATGCGATGGTCAGTTTAAAACGCGAGCTTGAATACATTTTGATCTAGACGACCAGGTCAAAACGCGTTCGAGTGGGTGGATGGAAAGATCAAGAATCGGATGCGCGAGGACTCTTTCCATCGAGTCACGTGTAACATTTCCCGCCATGCAATACATAGAGGATATTATTCCAATTCACGTAGACAGTAGGCTTGTACAAAAAAAACGACTTCATTATCATTGTAGATTATTCTAACAACCCCCCCCAAAAAAAATGATTATTCTAACGACCCAAAAAGTTTGTCACACAAGTCCAATATTTTTTGATTGAGCAATCTCCCAGAACCCACACCTCGTATTTTGCTTCGCCATTCGTTTCCGGACAAGGGAACGCCGTCTTTCTTGCCTGCTGTAATGTCTCCCAGTCGTGTCAAATACCATTGCTCATCCCACTCCGTCCAGTGACCCAAATTCAGACCACAAGCCTTCTCATTCTCCCAATGAGTTGGCGTCGGCCACCAGGAACTGTTTGCGATTTGACCGCCTTTGCCTGCAAAAAAAAATGTAATTATTATTTACTTTATGTCTAATTCTCGAAGGACATACCTGTGAAACATCGATGAACACCGCAGATAATCCCAATTTCGTTTTCGGTGAGATCGTCATCCCAGAATTCCAATCCCTCATCGGTGATATGCATTCCCAGACGATGTACGGTCACGGCCGAAGATGGGCCGAACAGCGCCGAATCAATTGCGATGTGTTCCCTGGCTATTCGAGCAACGATTCCACCACGCAACAGGGCTGCACGACCTCGCGGCGACGCAAGCAATTGAGCACGATGACGAACGTAAGCTTCATAATCATCCCTGCCAAACTTATACCCCGGTAAGCGCATTTGTAGCAAGGTCTCGTCATTGTTCAGTGTTCGCGAGGAATCAATGTGGACCAGGTGCTGGAGCGTTCTGAACGCGATACCGTTTTCCAACAAAAATTGACAGAGCGATGTGGGGGTAAAATCAGCGTGACCGAGAAGGCGATAAACGAACATTGCGTCCCTGGAATTGGTCAGAACTATGGAGTAGGGGCAGGCTTCGCCGTCTTTCAATTTTTTTGCTTTCACGACGTATATGACTTTGTGTTTTCCATACAAGAATTGATTCTCGGGGAGCCTGACGTAATCGAAGACTTCCTTGAGTCTTGGCGATATGATAGCACGGTAATGGTTGTGATTGAAATCAGAATCTTTCGGAGGAGGCGTAGAAATCCAATCTTTGATGAATTGAATGACAATTGCCTCAAAGCCTTTGAGAGGCGGGTTATTATACCATCCAATGGTTTTCATGGCATTATCCCAATCCTTTGACGTCCATGATGACGAGTTGGTTTGGAGAGGAGGGACAAAGCCGTGAAAAAGTTCAAGGTGCTGCAACAATTCGAAATGATGTAGATTTGCACTAAGATCCATTTCAATCTCAGATCGAAATGGTCTAGTTGGACAAGAAAGTGCGTTCCGGGTAGAGAGTTCGTGGATGCGATTGGAGATATATCTCGCGTGATCAGCTTGCTCTTCCCCGGCATTGTAATCGTCGACATCCTCTTGAATTTCCCTGCCGTGAGGGCTCCAATCGTGGCCCCCAGTCCAAGTTTCCGCAAGATCATCGTCATGTATGTCCATCGGCGCAGGACTATTGCCATCGTTTTCGTCATCCAAATCGAACCATTGACAGACATCCCAAATGTTCTTAAAGGAATCGTAACGGCATTGAGAATGCTCATAACCATCCAGAGTATCCTCACGGGATTTGTTGGGTATGCGAGTGCGAACGAGGACAAGGGGGTCTTCCTCGCTCCAATCCCACTCATAAACCTCCGCTGAAACTCTGGGTGGGTTTCTTTCACGATTTAACCTCGTTTGACGTTGTTGCGCAGTCTCACAACCAAGCTGAGCTTCGTTTTGCTTAGCTCGCGCTTCAAAAAATGGCGCCCAGGGTTTGGTTTTGACGTATGCTTTTCGAGCGGCATTGAATTCCTTCTGGGACATATGTGCGCCCGCATTGATCGCTGTAGGTGCGGTCATATTGCCTGTTGCGGGTTGGTTCATATTCCCCGTTGCAGGCTGTTGCGAGGATAGATGTTGCCTGGTTTGTGAGGGGGGAGGAATGGGAGATAATGTTGTCGCCATTTGTATTACTTCTACAGGAGGTCGAAGGTAGGCAAATTGTGGTTTTGAACAGGCGTTTATATAATCCCGAGTCCATGGATACCAAACGGGGACGTGATGATATGTGAACCATTCAACAGGGGGTTTTTTCAGGTTCTTGTCGGTGTTTAGCCAATCCAAAATGATTCCAGCCCTGGGACAATTCTCCGAGAAATTGCACACAGTCGAACGCCCGAAATCATTCAACCATATTTGAGGTATATCTTTCTCTGCTAACATACCGAACCAATCTGAGACGGCGGCAATCTTGAATGATAGTAGCCCCATCCAAATAACAAACCAATCGCGGGAGATGGTAGCTTGAATGCGTGCCGAACGTAAGGACTTGAATCGTTTTTGAAACCCTAAAAACGAGGGTGGGATAGGTTTTAGAGAGGGATATGTACCGATTGTTTGCTCGAGAAGCGCCGATATATAAAACAACCAGTCTTGTAGCTGAATCCACTCCGCAGCTTTGTCTTCGTGAAGGTAAAAGCGACCATCTGAATCGGGGCCAATGTCCGACGAAAGGATCTCTCGAAGGGATCCAAAAGTATCTCCTTCAAACGAGGGCCTCAAAGGCACGAAACTTAGAAAACAGTATTCCTGAGTCCACCATTGTGGATCGTGAAAACGTTCCCATAACGCGTCTTTTTTGTGGAATCGGTAGCGCGAGCTTGGGCCAGGGCGATTAGGGATGATAATTCGACGTGAAGAATTGGGGGAATAAAAGAGTTCGCCATTGTGAAGAAAGGCGTGGCCTTGGGAGTGATCGATTTCTCGGTTGTTGATACGGGGCATTGCAAGTCGATGAAACGGTTTATGATGGTGACTAAAAATTGTCGCTTTAGTTACGTTTCAAACAAAAAGAAAGACGAGTTTCGTACAGCTTAGTGAGAGGTTCGAGATGTGGAACCAGAGTTAATAGCGAGCGAGGTCTTTGGCCGTAGAATGTTCTCGAGGGCGAATATGAACGATAAAATCTTGGATACCGAGGCGATCTCGGCTGAAGAGGAAATTTTTTATTTGTTGGTCTGGGATTTCCAGGCGAACAGAGGGATGAGTCAATTTAATCTGGGGTACCAGGTCAAATGAATGAGCAGAAAACCAGGAGTTTTTTTTTTCGTGGTAAAGAGGAAGGCGAATAGTTATTTGTTAGTCTGGATTTTCCAGGCGAACAGAGGAAGACGCGTATTAAGCTTAATCTGAAGGTAGTGATTTGGAGGAAGGAAGGAAGGAACGTGAGCGTCACGGTAGACTCTGTTGTTGTTGTGTACAAATAGATCCAAATATCATAACACATGCGCCGTTCCGAGTCTAGTCACGAAGGAGTGAAAATATCAATGGGCCCGGGTGTCACTCATGCGCAAACTCCTCTAGGGCCCGCCCCCCCAATTGCTGTGCATAGTCTAAAGACGGTAAGGACTCCTCTCAGTTTTTCAGTCTAAGTTTTTCAATTGATCAAATTTTAATACTCAATACTCAAACATTGTCATTTCTTTTACTTGTTTCAAGTTGATAACTTCGAGTTGATCTTCTTTGTATAACTTTTTTTAGATCATAATTTACATTGCCCATCACTGGGGAGGGGCGGCATTAATTATAGCAAAACTACAACAAAAATGGAGGTCGTCAAAAAGAGGTGGTATACGCCAAGAAATGGGTTTGGAGTACAAACATATCCACATCAGGAAAATGGCAGATACCTATGTAGGCTACATAGACCTACATAGGTCAAATGGCAGGTTAGGCAACCCCCTACTATATAGGTGCTGTTAGGCATCTCACCGGAAATATAGGCCACATTAGGTCTCATTAGGTGTAGTCTATTAGGCAAGTTAGGTCACATTCGGGTCCCTTAGGCAAGGTAGGCAGTATAGGTAGCAAATGATAATATGAATTAGTAACGATATAGCTAAATAAGACAGGTAGCGAGGCTATACACAAATCCAATTTACGGCCACAGTAAAGAATCTAAAGATTATTCGTCATCCGAAGATACTAGTCCGTCTCATTCCTGCTTCGAAGCTTCAACCCCACCACCCGAAATGTTCGCAGCTTTAGGAACACTTCGGATACTTTGACGTGTTTCTTAAATATAGAATTAAGTACAGCGCCGGGCAACAGTTCACAGGAGAGGTGACTTACAGAACAGCCGCGAACAAGATCGTCGTATCTGTGCGAGAGGGGATTGGTCAGCTAAGCCTCATGGTGTGGTTGAACCACGAACCTGTGGTCTTCATGGCTACGGCAGGGAATAGGCCGGTGTTATTCTCGTGGTTGTTCACGTCAGTCGTGCATGCGCTGGCACGAGTTTCGCATCCGCACCGTCGTTTTCTGTACGAAAATGGGGGTGGGTGGTCAGACGGGTGGAATGGGGTGCGGTGGCCAGAAGGCAATGGCAATGACGCGGCGCTAGTCGTCGCGTTTTTCGAGGGGCCACGACGGGTTGGGTTTGTCGTCGACGTTCCTGAGGCATCGTTTTCTGGGCGACAATGGGAATGGGGGTGGATCAGCTGCGTTGGACGGACGTAGCCTGCCACATACCGGTAGCCCCCGCGGGTAGGGCAGGGGCAGCGTCGCTGTTACGACGTGGCGCGGGGTTTTATACCCGCGCCGTGGTTTTCTGTATGAGGGGGTCAGCGACTCGCAGTTCGTGGCCTGCGAGAGCGGCGACGAGGCGGCGCTGTCGTCATCTTGTCCTGATGCAATACCCTGTCAGACGTGCCGATAGGTGGATTTGGTCAAAAATGAGAAGAAAAAAAGGAGGCGAGACACATACCGTGGGCCCCTAGATCAAGGCTTAGGCCTTAGGATTGACGAACGAGATCTACACAAAAGAAAAAATGAGCAGTGATACTGGGGTGAGATTTCCACTGTGGGTGGGATTGGTATCATCGACAGCGTTGTTGGTCAATGAGGGTGGGGATGGGATGGGAAGACATACCAACAGGTGGATAGAGCATACTTGATTCGGTAACTACTCGATTTCCATGCGAGAGGTTGGTGCAGGTAGTCACTGGTGAGAGTAAAGAACAACCTACACCATTGTTCGCCAACGAAAATGTGCTGGCAATTGGCCCATAGGCAGGCAGAGAATCGCGTAACGAAGGGTGAATTACAGACTGGTTTTCGCTCCCTTGGCAGCAAGTTGTGTTCCGTTGGTGGTCGACCCATTCTTCGTCCCGAGTAGTAGTGGTTTTGGAAATTCCATAAATATCTGAATACATTTTTCAGCTCAGTATTGCCCACAACAACCGAAAAAAGAGGCACAAACCTCCATCCTCGTCATCATAGTCCATCTGATTATCGTCCTGCACTGCGGCAGTCACATCGATTTCCTCAACTTCCACTTCCACATGTGCCGCCTTCAGTAGCACTGATGGCCCTACGCAGCTACCCACCAAAACACGGCTGCTCCCGATATTTATCGACATGCTTGCCACAGCCGTCTGCGCCATCGCCAGTCTAAGCCTTGCTGTCTACGATGATCTCGACTGGGTACGCCGCTCCATCCTTCAGTATAAGGAAAAATGACCCCTTGTCAATGAATACTGAATGCGACGCTTCCAGTGCGAGCTTGCATCCTTGATCAGTGGGTGCTATTGGAAGTAAAGGCAGGTCGCTAAACCGCCCCCTCCACCTATTCAAAGGAAGTGCGACACGACGCGAGGGCTGGTCAACGTAGATTAGAGCATTGTCCTGGGGAAGAATATTGTTGACGTGGTCGATCGCGTATATCTGATCATGTAACCCTTGCTGAGGCGTGTTGGCTCGAGGACCCCAAAATCGAAGGATCGATGGAATTGAATTGATTCCTGAAGAAGAAAAGGAACTGAACGAGAAGGTCGTCCCGAATGCTCATCAAAGTAAGTGAAAGACATACCGAAAATCCCCTGTCCCACTGATAAAACCTTGTTAGCTCTGTAAGCTCGCCTTCAAGATCGTTCGACAATGCTCCTTCTGCCGAAATGGAAGGCGTTGCTTGAAGGACTCGAGCTCACGATCCGTATCATGCCGTGCGATGTGAAGGCACGCTGGAACTCTACTTGGATTGGTTGAAGAACTCCTTATCTTCGCGATTGAATAGGCTCAACGTGCTGTGGCAAGAATCAGCCGACTTTGAGGATCAAATGTGACGAAGAAACATACGATAATCAAGATCGACCTCAACCCATTTGACGAAGGTTGATAAAGCGAAGAAGCACGAAGCAATGAGTGCACATTGTGTGGGCGGACTGCTTGAAATACTGATCTCAGAAGGAGTACGATGCCGTCGTTTTTAAGATGGCCATAGTAGAGGCGCATTGATCTGGGTTAACCAGGTCAATCAGGATCGAGGTGGCCAGAGACGCATTAACCTGGGTGTATTTCAATGTCTGGTCCGAGAGATCAGAGGGGCGGATAGTTGTCTCAGGATGAAAAACCTCCTACCCTATAGCATCCCAGTCCGAGTCGGTCTTGTAAGATGAGCAAGCCTCCGGTCGTTCCTTCTGGGATCAGTTCATCGCTAATAATATGAAACGGCAGACAGCAAATGCATCATTAAATTCAAAATAACTCACTTCAATTTGACGTTGATGAGGGTGCTGATTCGTCTTTTTTTGAAATGATCAGCTGGGCGCTGCCAATATATATAGACTGCGATGGTGAAGTCAAGAGATGAGACGTCAAGCTGGACTCGAGTTTGAGATTGACATCGTTGGCAATGAAAGGACGCTTCCACTCTCCAGATCCAGCACTGTCGGCGCAAAGCATGATCGCATGGCCTTCTTTGCCATCTTTCGAGATCTGAGGGACCATCTACTTCAGAGCTTGACCTGATTGGGCCAATGGAATCTTGACAATATCCCGGCGAGGGAGAAAGTTGTGTTGTATGCGACGGTTTTGTCTGCCAAGTTCTTGGTACGAGCTATTAAGAGCAACAACGCCGGGATATAAGATAGACAGAGCTTCTTCTGTGAGATCTTTTCCGTCTTTCTTAATCTAGTTTCTTCATAGACCAGAATCGAGCTAAAGACATGGATCATGGATGAGGACGGTAGGATCTCAGATACAAGTTGTACACACCCAAGCAAACGTCATTTGACGTCGTCGTGCATCCAGATCAGCATATGCTGTTAGCGGAGAAGATGCATCAACCAGGCGTCTAGAGGTTTGAAAAAGAGGTGCGTCAGTGCCTGGCGAGCCTCAACGAAGAAACCCAGTCATATAAGACAGTGATAATCACTGGGAGGACGAGGTAAGCTGTACAGGGCAGAATAAATTATATCATTACAAATATACAAAAACAATCATAGAGGCATGCGACGCTTGAAGTACTCATGTCCAACAGGTTCATCCTGTGATCAAAGTCGGGAAGTCAGGAAAGAAATTCAAGCAAACAATTGCAACATACAGATATCCGATCGTGCTCCGGTTTGTTTGCACTAGCCCCATTTGGCATTTCCCTGCTGCCAGCAGACAATACGTCTGAACCTGTGGAGTAGCTACGAGGGCGAATTGTTTCTGCCTTGTTAAGAAGTTGAACAATCTCAATTCTCAACTGCGCTCCAAACTTGGTGTTCATCGAAGCAATAACAGACCCTGGAAGCCCAAGGGGTAGGCTGCATGCCGAGACAATCTTGTGAGAGCTTTTCGAGAGAAATGGGAGGCCGGATGGTCCTGCCTTCAATTCATGCAGGAGTTCCCTGCATACAGGACAGTGCTCCTTAGAAACCGCGATGATTCTCCTGAAGTCCTAACACCAATATGAGTAAGAGTTATATGATAGAACTAGATAACCTACCTCCAATTTCCCCGATTTCTCGTCAATTGGGAGAGAGGGAAGATGATGGAGATAATTTGCAAGGTTAGCCTCGCAATGAACGGTGCCTGAAAACTGTGCCGGATTGTCAAATTGGGAAAATATGTAGCACATGTCGAGCATGGAGTCGATTTGGTCGTTGATTTGGCCGGCGACGACCGTGGATATGGAAAGTGAAGAGTTTGAGTTAGGTTCGTTGCTATTTTCAAGCCACTTCTCGATGTTCCTCCAGACATCTCCTGCAGTCGCCTGACAGCCTGGCACAAGAAACTTCTCTACCTTGCGGAACTCATCGTTAAGGTGGCGTGCAATTTCCTCCTTTGGATCCTCGGTTTGGGGGGCCGTACTTATTTTCTGCCAAAAAACCTGAATGTCTTCAAGGAGAGACCCCAGCTCGTAAGGTCTTCCAGAGATGGCCCGTTCCAAGGAAGATATGATATTCGCATTGTCCCTGTCACGGCCGGCCATAACAGACTTCTGAGGGAAATATCTGGGATTGTTGAGGAGTTCCTGCCATGGCATTAAGGAGCGTGCGCCGGGTGCGTTCCGTAGTATCTTGGCAGAAATGGTGGGGAAGTTGGGCACAGCGATACGTCCCACGAGGTTGTTTGCTGCATCAAATTGGGCTATGAGTAGCTTGAGCCACCTAAGGCATATCAGCCATGGAATCTGATGTTCTGCGGCCGATTCCTCAGACTCCTCGTCAACCTCGAAATTTCCTTCATCTGCCTCTGAGGCCTCAACATCCGCATCCGCATCCGCATCCGCATCCGC
>Ga0307517_10006538_pt1 | contig 17249 bp, 23 predicted proteins | sample 23_EM_MG_FD_194515 | JGI IMG/M metagenome (GOLD analysis project Ga0307517, IMG submission 194515) | Populus trichocarpa ectomycorrhiza microbial communities from riparian zone in the Pacific Northwest, United States - 23_EM | ecosystem: Host-associated > Plants > Roots > Unclassified | place...
GTCTGGAGATGGAGTACAAATTAAGGCAAAACTATGCTCTGTTTAGGAGTGAGTGAGTGGGACAGGGGGGTATGGGAGAAATAAGGTGGAACGTACACGCAAATGAGGAGCCACCAAAGCTAATCTTGATGATCGAAATGGGGCATCAAATCTATGAGATCACAGCTGCTAAGTCCGAGGGGGTCTTTCCGTGTTCCGAGCTTTTACACTCCTATATTCCGGGGGAGAGAAGGGGAGCCAAAAATTAAGAACAAAAATAACAAGTGGATAGGCTAAAAGTGTCCAACCTTTTAGGAGTCCGTACATGTGTGTCCATCGCGGGAAGAATGAATCATGGACTGGGCCGGTTCAACACCAGCAAGGAGAACTCCCAGCTGTCGTCTTCGTTCTCAATGACGCTTAGTCCTCCAAACGAGATATATGCACCTAGGGCGTCGACCCTCTTCATCCCTTCCTTCCATGCCCGACCAGGTAACCCAGGCTCGCGGTAACACCTCTTCTCCATCGCCTCGAGCATGGTGTCGTAGTTCTTCTCGTCGTACTCCTTGATCTTGTCCAAGTCCCGTTGCAGGACCGGCTTTTGGAAGAACGCGTGGATTCCGTGAATGATATCCCCAACAGAAAGCGGCTTTCCCCCCTCGTTTCTGATGATGACTGGACCCCACAGTTGGTGAACGAGGTCAGCGCCGGCCAAGCGAACGTGTGCTTTCGGAACGGCGGGATACGTAGCGTCCTCGCCGAATTCTGGTTTCATATCGACCACAACGTGCTTTCCCGTCAGCCGCTTGGCCATCATGGGGGGTTGGGTGAGGTCCCAAAGGGTGTGAGGTAAGTTCGGGTTGGCCGGGTTGGGGATCAACCAGGGCGCAACCTTTATCGCGCTCGTGTGTGCGGGCAGTTGCGACATGTACGGCGCTGGCGTCCATCCGGGCGAAAAGACAGATTGGGGTGTAGCGGGGGAGGAGGAGTATGGGGAGTACTGAGGATGTGGTGAGGGGAAGAGAAATGGTGCTGGATTTGGTGTCCAGGTGTAGACGCCCTGTGGGCTGGGATAGACTTGAGTATAAGGCTGGTAGCCGTGGTAGAACGGTGGGGGGTATTGGCTCATGAGGAGGTCGTGCGTGGGTGGGAGGACGATCTCTTCCCCTTAGCTGCCCCTTTATAAAATTTATACCCTACCGGTCCGGCGAGAAAAAAAGTGGCTGTGGCCTACGGAAAGAATTACAAAAATGACAGGTACTGATCCACGCGTTCCCTGTGTGGCAATGCTACGGCGCAAATGATATTGTACTGTGCTGAAAGGCAATCCTTCGCTGCACAGGACAGAACCGGATCATGGCTCAGATTGTTATCACAATAATCGTCGTGTCGTCCAGCCAAGCTCCGTCCAAATCGATGGTCAACCGCATACTCTTCGCGTCCAGCTCCTCTCCCAATCCGTCGCTCGCAAGCGAGAGTGCCTTGTGTCCGCCAAATCCGTCACCTTCTGCCATCACGACGTGGACCCAGCGCTTGATCAGGTCCCCGGTTGCGGTCAATCTCCCCTGGTATAGGTCCCTCAGGCCATCGGTCGCGACAATAACCTTGTTCGTCACCGATTTGTCCAGCTTTCGGTGTCGGACCTCTGGCATAGAGGACACATAAGGCGGGGTCTTGTTCCTCGCCATGGACTGCCGGACAACCCGAGGAAATCGGAAACCGGGCCGCGCATTCAAGAATATCCTCTCCGTGTATACCGCGGGTAGCTTGAAAGAGTGATCACCGATGGCTGGGCGTCGTTAGCAACGATAAGATCATCGAGTTGGCAACAGTCAGATCAGGATACGACTCACCACGAGTGGGTTCTAAAGCACCCAAGACGCGATTGTTGAGCGTAGCCTCTTCCTCCCCAGGATGATCTGCATTGATCCTCTCCCTCTCTGCGGCGATCGTGGCATTGTGTATTGAAGTCAGGATAGACGCCTCGGGGACTCCTGATAACCCCTTCTCTCCAAGTGCTAACGGAAATCATACGCGTCAGCTTCGGGTCTGTGCCGGCTCGACTCGTATACTGACCTGCTTCGCAATCGCCAAGATTGACGATCCACAGATTCTCCTTCGCAGGATCGACGACTGCGATGACTGAACAAGCACCGCGCATACATCTCATCACCTTCGTGTAAACGCGGCCGCCGGTGGCTTGATCGTTGATCACTACCCGTAGTTCTTCATCGCTGAGGCTCTCGAAGTTCTTGGGAAGGACAGCTTTGAGGTCATCCTCAAATGACTTGTCAAAACCCTGGATGACCCTGGAAAATACGTCACCGATTGTGCTGGGGGTGGCATCTGGATCGCTGGCAAGGACAATCTCCAAGTGCGATTTGATTATAGGTGGGAGAGATTGGACGGTATGCTCTGATGTTTCATGACCGGAGTGTCCTACGTCGCAACTCGGGGTTAAATTGGGGTAGCATGTAGATACAATATTATCATGCACACCATCAAACACACCGACGAACGTCCACTGGCCGGAAGGCAACTCCCAATATTGAACGGTGTGCCTATCCTCATTCCCGGTTGAGGCGGGCTTCGTGTAGGGCTGAAGAGTCAAGGTATGAGCTACGATCCCGTTGGGAGTGGCGATGACATTGGTGGCGGCCTTGGCCTTGAGTGCCTCGCAGAAGGCGTCCTCTGAGGTATATGACTTGTAGTCGATGGGCCGATTCGCTGCCCCATCGGTCCATTCAAAACCAAGGTCACTGGCAAAAGCTTGTTTGACAGTAAAGCTCATGTTTGCGTCGGCTGAGGCTGTATGTTTACGACAAGAGAGCGGTGGAATGCGGATTCGCATTTGGATGGTAGCACACGCCGAGGTGTGTTTGCTCTTGCCAACGCGAGGGTTAAGAATTAGAAGCAAAAGTCAGGGTCCCCGTATCGTTCCGTCGTTGGGGGCGCGATATTCGGTCAGGGCTGTAGCGGAACAACGGTGACGAGAAACGGCATCATCATCACTGAATGTCAAGGGCTTCCTGGGCGTGAACAAGGGGCGATGCCATTGTGATCGACGACTGATTGCGGGGTGGGTCGCGGTGTCCTTGGTTGTCGTAGAGTTGACGGGCTTGAATCTATCACTGACTTCGTCATGTACCCTAGACACGAAAATATCGAAGAGGGGGGTAAGTCAGGCATTCAGCTTCAGGTCCTGCTGGTTCCCGACTCGTCCAACTGATGGATGCGAATGCCCGTGCCCTAACCCAACCCTCATGCCCATTGCCCCAGATCCGACGCGTCAGTCAGGCTCAGCTCCCGAGTCGGAGCGTTATCTTGGTTCTTCGTCATCGGTCGAGGCGAGGGATCCAGTGGAGGCTAGGTGTGTTTTCAAGGCGAATCATCGATTGAATTGGACTGCAGAACGCGTCTCGGGGGGACGGTCGTCGGTGGGGATGGCCAATAATATTTAACCCCATCTCGTGACGTGGGGGGTAACGCGACTGTCACGTCTCTTCCACCCGTTCCGATACCTCGTGTTTGCCTTCCGTCCACCAACCGGAACAGTCATCATGCAAGGTATTTCTGGCTTCTGTCTAGCCACGAAGGAGGGCTGATCCGATTCACGAGGCAGAACAAACGGAGCTCTCATCCCCGTCCTTTGACAGCATCTCATCCGTTCGGTTTTCACCTTTCAACTCGGCCCATCTGTTGGCTTCTTCGTGGGATGCCGTGAGTCTCCTATGCCGTGAAACAGACCAAACTCCCAATTAAGCGGCGTTCGTTAGACCGTCAGATTTTATGACGTGAATGCCAACGAACAAAAAGCAAAGTTTGACCAGCGGGCGGCTGTCTTGTCTTGTTGTTTCCAAGATGCTTCGCACGCGTTCAGCGGAGGTCTCGATACATACATCAGGGGGTATGTAAACAGCTGCGAGGAGAAACTGCTCATTTGACGCGACCAAACAGGTTAGAGCTCGAGACGGAACAGACATTCCACCTCGGTAACCACGATGATTCAATCTCCTCGGTACATTACGCCACAGAAATCAGTACGTTCACCCGGTCGGAACACGGGTGATCCGAGGATGTGCTCACGGCGGTACAGATTCGTTGGTCTCTGGCTCCTGGGACCGGACACTGAAATTCTGGGACCCCAAATCCAAATCCTCCCAAGCAACTTCCTCTCACACCCTTCCAGAGCGAATTTACTATATGGACCTAGTCGGACACACTCTCGTGGTTGCCATGGCAAGTCGACTGTTTCAAATCTGGGACGTCCGCAACATGCAATCCCCCGTAAGCCAACGAGAGAGCAGTCTCAAGTACATGACACGTGCGGTCGCTTGTATGAGTGATCAGAAAGGTCTGGAACGAATCTTTCAGCTTCTCATCGAGCGCCCTGACAAGGCTTGCAGGCTATGCCACAGCCTCTGTGGAAGGACGTATCGCGGTGGAGTATGTAGACCCCTCTCCAGGGATCCAAGATAAGAAGTACGCGTTCAAATGTCACCGGCAGACAATAGACGATGTCGACCACGTGTGGGCCGTAAACGCACTCGCTTTCCATCCCCTGTGAGTCGAGTTGATTTCCGATTTCGAGACACGGGTGTTTTATTATTTCATTTCCTCCCCAGGTACAATACATTCGCCTCAGCAGGGTCGGATGGTATGGTCTCGATCTGGGATCACGAATCGAAGAAACGGCTTCGCCAGTTCCCGAAGTATCATTCTCCCGTCTCTTCCATTTCTTTCAGTCATGACGGGACTAAACTGGCGGTCGCCGTTTGTGATGTGTGGGATGAAGGTGAGGAAGCGTCGAAGCAAGCCAAAAGGCCTGGTATTTTCATCCGGACTCTGGGCGATGAGGTCAAGGTCAGTGCTCCGTCCCGTTCCCTCGTCCTGGGTACTGATTCGCACCCCTAGCCGAAGTCCATGACCGGGAAATAGACGATGGTCCCGGTTTCCTATTCCCCTACCAGGCGTTATCCGGTTGACAGTGTTGATTACCCCTGTCCGTCGCTTAGTCTCACTTGAATCAACCGTTCATTTGCGCGGCTCCTTCGACTGATTTGGACCCAGGACAATGGAATCATCCGCAACGTTGCGTTATCTCGTGTCACTTGTCAGCAGACAAAACACCAGACAGCATGTGATGATTAACGTAACTTCCGCAACCTCACATTGAGCAAAGCGAGCGCTCTCACAAGCCTGGAGTAACGCGTATGCCTCAGCACAGCATTCGTGTAGCCCCCGCACGCTACGCTTACTTTTATGTGGAATTCAATCCGGCCAAACTGCTTTTGGAAGATCGCTCCAAGCGAGCAGGTTTCCCAGGTTTGAGACGTGTCCGAACAGGGTATCCCTCGTGGGTATCTGGTCCGTGTTTAATTGTAGTCGCAAAGCGTCTCTCAATGGGTATCCTCGCTCACAACCATGATCATGACCGTCTGACTTTCGATGTTGGTGTAGTTCTTTCTGCAAGACGGTCAAGTCCCACCAGGATATCGCCAGCGTACGAATTCGTGGGATAGTGGGGGTATGGCTATTGCGCGGTGTTTTCTTCCTCCTCGTCTTCCGCTCGGCACAGCTATCTGAAAAGAATGTGACCAATTTACCAAAGCGTGACGGAACGTCCAGCGGACTGATTTGGACGGTACGACCCCCCCTCCGCCATGGCTAACTTGACACTCATAAAGAGAGGGAAGGGAGGGGCAGTTCCACAACCATCCCTTGTCTTCTCACCCTTTTCACTCACTCGTCTTCACCACCGGGAACGCGATGAGGGTACGGTTCGTTGACCCCAAGACGAACACCATCGTGTTCCCTGAGCCTTTAAAGACGCCGTCAAACGCCGTCAACCCCACTTTGGGCACAAACGCCCCAGCCACCGGCGTCCCAGTGGTTAACCCTCTCCTGGCCTCCGCCACGATCTCTTGGGACATCAGGCTTCCGTTTCAAACGTTCGCGGAGCGCTGGACTCAAGTTCAACGAAGGGAGCTTTGGGAAAACGCGACTTGCCCCCCAACCAACCTACTCGAGGTTCAGTCGCAACGTCTCCCATGGAAAATTGAAATCCATCCAACGACGCCGAACTTGTTCGTCTCAGTTTACGACGTCCTTTTCACCATCCAGACGACTTTGTTGTTGGAGATCACGCCAGATGAATGGGACAGATTCGAGCGTGGAGGGAAACGCCTCATTGTTACCACAAGAGAGACACGGGTCCAGGGGTACCGCAATACTGGCCGCAGACTGGATGAGAGTTACCGCCACCCTCGACGGATTGATTCCCTTGGAAACTTCACGCGGTTCGCGGGGTTGGTCCTTGCCCCGCAACGGAGCCCACACTCCCTCGACCTCAACTTCGAGCCGCACGGTTGACCCAACTGGGTTGTATTTTTATACCCTAACGTATCCTCTCCTCCGTTCCATTGATGATTTACCTTATTCTTCAAATTAGACTATTCGTATTCCCCCTCTATTCCTCCCTTTGACGACCAGCCCGCTCTTTGCTTCTGTTTTTTCGAGGAATGTTTGGCCTTTGCCGCTATTCCGATGTGCCGCAAATCACGCTGTTGCTCTACCTTTGACGTTGTACGACACTATCTTCACTTAGAAGGAAACCACTATGAAATGTACACTACCGACTTTGACAGAATACTATCCGCACTTTTGGAGACCCATCAATGACCTCAACAGCAAGCAGAGGCAACATCTGGCAGCCTAGCCGCGTTGACGCCTTGAATGAAGCCGTGTCCTGGGGGAAATGAATGACGAGTTGATAGAGTCGTTGATTATTGGGTGCGAGTAGGAGTATCTTTACTGTATTCCCAGACACATAGCTCATTTCCCCGGATTGCGACATGCGCACGTTCCCTGATCTTCGACAAAGCGCCTTTGTATCCCAACTCCGGAAGCATAGGTCCGCCCGCAGAAGCGAAGAACGCATTTGCATCACCCCACCCTTGTATGAACCCCTCATTGAACCGCCAGTGCTCATGGTTTCCAGGGTATCGAGACCAACTGGCCACATGTTCGCTTTGAAAGAGGTCAATTACGTCTACATTAAACAATATGGTGATGAGAGGATGTACAGAGACAGTGGCGCACCGGATGACCTACTCCTCGCTGCTTCTCTTGCATTCAATCTCGCCTCACACGAGCGATGCTCCAGAGTTCTCTCGAGGCGTGGACCGATCAACTTCGGAAACACGCCACCCTCGGGCCGTGTCTCGGAACAACCACCCTCTGTTCCCCCCTCCCATCGTTTCTCATATGCCCAAAAGAAGTTCCTCACGCAGAACTGCTCATACAGGTCAACATGTACCTGGATGAATTGTGATCGTGTATGGTTCTCCTTGTTCGGATGCTGGGTCTAACGACTTCGGGTTGAGAGCTCCCGACCATTCACCCACTATCGTATTGCAGCCAGCTGATTCGAGTTTATCAGTGACGCGAGCGAACGTAGGTCGGGCGCCTCCGTTTTGATCCCAGAGTTCGACCCGCGTGGTCGTACGCGAGGACGTCAATGTCTTCCTGAGTGAAACACCGGTACAGGTGGTGATCGAGGACGATGTGTGGGTGTTGGAATGAATCGGCTTTTTCCAGAGAGGTATCCTGCGTAATCATCGGTCTGCCAGCTATCGCAGATAACGATAAGGATTCGGGAGTTGATAACGCGGAGTGATCTTATCGCATCAGAGTACCACTCTGCTTCAATGTCGCCGTGTGGTGGCCTGGAGCCGGCTCGTTCAAGTGCTCGATACCAACGAAATTTGGTAACTGTGGGCTGAATGAGTTGATGAACTTGGTGATGTGGGTTAGTACGCAGCCAAAACGTGGGCGGTATGACGCGTATTGAATGATCCATCGAAAAACCTGGGATTCGGATCAGATGTCCCGGAGTGAGAATCACGGTTCTGATGCATTTTTAGAGTGTTCGCGTTAATTTTTTGAGCTGACACCTCAGCGATCTCTACGTACCTGCTTTCCGGGGGCCCCATGTAAGTCTGTAGATAAGATCTGAGGATTTCGAAGGAAAAGTAAAGTTTCATTGGCGCGATCGGTGTTCGCGGTGACAAACAATAGCGTTCAGGATATGATTCCATGCGTCATCGGAAACCAACTCGTAGTCTGCAAACCCTGTGCCACGCAGCACGGAGCAATCGGCACCGCAAACGTGGTAGAAACCTATCTGGGGCATTATTCAGCTCCAGGGTCGGCTGGAACTCGTCGAGATTTCCCATCCGAGATGACCGGGGTATGTCGAAAAGGTGCAGGGACCGCGAGGGGTTTCACATCCAGCGCATAGGCAAGAGGCTCGCTACCTTTGGCGTCCGGACCGAGGTGGTAAAACGCAAGAGATGAGACATGGGAGTCCCCGGCACAAGTATAGGCGCAACCGCCAGGGATAGGGTTCACGGATGTCATAAGACTTACCGGAATGCAGACGGTGTTGATTCCTGTTTCAGCTAGCAAGGCCCAGTCGCTTTCAACGATCCAATTTCGCCAGTGGACCTGTAGAATTCCTCGGACATGTGTTCCACGGGCGACGTTGAGATCACTTTGCCCGGGAGGGTGAGCTTCCTGAAATGGACGATCTGCACCACCTCTCGGACGCAAACCACGAGCCTGGATGAAGTTAGATGCGACTCCTATCTGATAGGAAAGGCATACAGCGCACCAAGGTTCACCCCCCTCTGCTTACGAAACCTGAAGAAGTCTGTCTCCGTTGGGAAGTCTCCTGGCGCGGGGTGACCCCCCTCCGTGTCGGGAAAAGAGATGAGATCCAGGCTGGTCGGGTGCTGGCACTCTCCTGGGAAGACAAACGAGACTCGATGTGGTCAAGCTTTTCGCGGATGGTTTTTCCAGGCTTGCGTAGCATGGCCGTGCAGCGGAGAGGGAGCTGTGTAATGCACTCGTCGTCTATGCGGGGATACAGCTCCACACAAGGCAGACCCAGTCCGGCGACTTGCGAGGATGCTTCAGACGCTTTGCAGTCTTGCGAGCATGTAGCCGAGGGAGTTTCTCAACACCCTTGCGAAGAAATCCCGCCGCGCCTGACCTCGGCTGGGGTTGCCCTAGGCTCTGGTCATTCCGCGGGGATAGAAAGACGACGCATCAGCTTCAAGGCATGCTACTTTCGCCGGGTGCGGCTCGACCGTACATCCCATCACACCCCTCGCTTCGGTTCGAGAGATGGCACGGTGATTGGGTGTCTTCGACAGACCCCTTGACTCGAAACACTTCGTTCTGAGGTAAACATACATCCGACAGTTTCGTGCATTTAATCGTGTTCTTGTCCTCTGTCTTATGTACTCAAAATGCAGCCGCAGCCGTTTGCACGCTGCTCTGGGCCCTCACATCATTATCCGGGGGGCGGCGCAGCTCGTCAGCCAAGTTCTCGTTCGTTCGTCGGGCGTTTTTCGTATGTTATGGCCCCCATGTTGCTCTCCTTCTTCTCTTGCGATTCGGACAGCCTGTCAGCGTCTGTTCCTGATAACGAATGTTGGCAAATGGTCATTGGTATGTTCCCCAGAATGTCACCACCGGTAAGTCGATCCAGACAGATGCCAACAGATGGTCGATGGAGACCGAACGGACCCTCTTTCAGATTTGTCACACCGGTTGCTTGCTCGTAGGAGACGCGCTTGGTCGGGTGACATACGAGCCGCGCGTGAAAGTGTTGCATCCTGAGCACTTTGTACTGGCACTTTCGTCCGAGGCTGAAACGAGTTGATTTATTATTATGTTTATGACTAAGTAACGTTACCTGTCTGCTGCGAGGATGGTGAACTTCCACTGTAGTGTACAGGAGGGAGTTGAGCATCATTGAGGGTGGTCAAACGATTTGGCGATGATTCGCCCCCTCCACATTTGCAAGCTGCCGGGGATCGTCACCTCATTTCGAGGTAACTGATCGAGGGCCGCCCCTTCTCAGCTACCGACGCGCTCCTCCGTCTTCCTCACCCGCCACGCCTCAACCACGAGTCGCCTTTTGCCATTTACCCGGGGAATATTATTCATCGGTTACCGCTAGGAGGTGCGCTAGGCTGGCTTCGCCACGAGTTTGATGACTTTCTAGACCGGTCTCCCTTGGACAACGCACCCTTACCTCAGACCGCACGGACATACGGACACACGAAAACGTATCCGCGCCGGGCGACTGAGCAATTCTGTCAATGGGCTAGGACTTCTCTGGATTGAATGGTTGTGATACGGCTGATCTGGGGTCCCTCGCGGTTTCGGCCCAGGCTTCATCATCACGATGTCTTCAAATATCCATATTACGCAAATCGGAAACAAACAGCGATGAGTGTGTGCGCTTCTCGTAGCAGCGCTCGCTATAAGACTCCTGTGTCCGACCTGTCTGCTTCTCCCTGCATCCCGCCGTTGGCCCTCGACGCGACACCACCTCCCCTACGCCACACCACTCTCACACGATGACGTTCCACCTACGCAGCTTATTCGGAGGGCAAAGTCAGTCCCCCAAGTCTCATGGCGAATCGCGTTCCCGCTCTCGGCCACCACCTGCTGTCGCCTACGGCCAAAAGCCCCCCAAGTCTACGTCTTCGGTGCCCACCCCTTCTCGGTCCGGAGGTGTCAAGAGAAGCTACTCTGCCACTCGATCACATGTACCCTCTCCACTTCGAGATGTAACCAACGAAGAGTCGCTGCGCCCGGCCTTACAGCGAAGCAGCACTCTCCGGTCGCATTCCAAGAGCAGGAGTACATCTTCAAGTTCTCACCCACCTCCGACTGCTCAATACAGCGGACCCGGGACCGGTAAGTTTCATCCTGGCTTTGTCCGGCCTTATGTTGACATAACCGTTATCCCTAGGCCCGCACTATCAGATCCTCTCTCCAAGTGAACCATATATGCATACTCCCACTAGCTCACGCACCGGCTCCTCTGCATCCCTTCACCCTGGGACACCTTCTGTGGCCTTCTTGCAACCACTTTCCCGTTCCGCGTCTCACTCCCATACACCAAGAAAAATGCCGTCACGTCCCGCCCTGAAGAGCAATAACACCTGGGCTGGCACCGGCACGACGAGCAGCGTTGGACGTACGTGTAGTCTTATCTTCATCAAGTCTCGTAAACCTGACCTATTGGCACCGTAGATTCCTCGTCTCACACACGATCCCACGTTACGTTCCACCAACCATCCAGCCTCCACATGCATCCTCTCTTTGCCTATTCACGTCTTCATCATGCACCCATCCAGTACGACGTGGGCCGGACCCCGTCAGCCCGGACCGTTTTAGATTGCACTACGCATTCACCGGTCCCGGCGCATACCCTTGCACAGCCTGCTAGTGATCCACCCACCGCGGCCCCCGATCAGCTTGTTCTCAGATCTCACAAATTCCCATGGACGATCGTCGTTAAAGCCAGTTCGCCCTCCCCTTCGAACAAGAAGATCAAGCGTTCCAACTCACGTTCCTCCGTGACCGGGACTGTCATTACGAATTTGGATGTACTCTACGCGATCCACACGACGCTTTTCGCTCGTGTCACTCCTGAGGAGTGGGAGGCTCTAGGCAACGGGAGCAAGGCGCAACGGAAGGTTACGCGGGCGTACGAGAAGCGCTGCTCGGTTATGGGAGGCTGGGAAGGAGGTGTTCGACGCGTCGACTGGTTAGGCGGGAAGACACACTTGACTGGCATCGAAGTGGACAGGAGTAGCGGAAACAGCGTCGGCAAACTGGTCTTTGCCCGAATCTGCTGAAACAGGACTCTTCGATCCGCATGCTATACCCCCCCCCCCCCCTCATGAAAAAGTACACTCGTCCATTCGCTCTCTGCTATGGTTCTATTAATGTGTTGGCGTTCTGCCACTTATTCGTCGCCGGCTATCTCGTTGCTCCGTATCACGCAGTTTCTCCGCTCCGATCTCTTCATGCTATTTGGACTGTTATTTTTGTATTTTTTTTGTGTAACTCTCCATCCGCTCGTCTGGTCCACACATGCAACGTATGATCACGATATCCCGAATTTGAAAACCGATCGTATTGCATATGTCCTCGTGTGAGCCAGCGGGGGGGGGACTGATGATGATGGTGCATTCATCGGGGTCAAAGAAGCGGGATCTCGAGGTTTTCATCATACACAGGCGTTTAGTACTTGGTAACTCGCTGTCAGGAACCGCCGCCTCGGAGGAAGATTGCTATTCAAAAGCTGGGCGATGATGGCATTGAGGGCATATTCCAGACCCCAGACTGTCCTACGTCATTCCACCCGGTATCATTTGCGTCTCTATAAGCAGCCAGAAAGGGTATAAGTCGTGGCTCAGTCAATGGCGAACTATTGTCTCGTAACTGCGCGAAAAACCGATTCCGGAGTGCTGCCGCCCAGAGGCCCCCCCGCCGTTCCGAAACAATCTTTCCTATCGGGTTTGCCTTCACGCAGCGCGGATAACACTTTTTCCCGCTTCTCCCTGAACCCCAGGGACTCTTCCTGGATGATGGGACTTTCGATGATGGTGAACGTTATAAACAACTGGACACGCTGTTGAGCAGTTGAATGTCATGATCCACGAGGCCAATGCTGCTTTCCATAACACGAAAAAACGATCGAGTTCGATCTGGACCGCTTTGAAAACGTTCCTTAGTTTATAGAGGCGATTGTGTGTCGCTCGGCGACTATCTACACGATTCATGAGGCCCAAGACGAAACACACCCGCCACCCCGGGAGTGAGCGGAACATGGGCTCTGCGCGATGTAAACGTGTAATGAGTCTCGTCCCCCGGTCCACCGCCCTTCTGAATGCTCATCGTGTAGGGTTCCCCTCAGCTCCCTGGCGCTTTGACTAACTGTCATCGAGAGGGGGGGGGGTTCCAGAATCCCAGTCCGAACCGGTAAAAAACGGGGCAACAATGCGTCGTGTCTCCCTCCCTTCGTGAAATCAAGGGGAGAACGCGGGAAGCGGAGGTTCTCATGCGCCGGAAGAAACAGGGTTTAAAGTGCGGCGGGATTGACAAGCCGAGTCGGGAAATATTGGAACCTCGAACTCGTGGCCTCGGCGCTTGTTGCAGCTTGCCGGTCAGTCCCTCGCTTCCGACCGTGTCAGCATCAGGCACGTATCACAGGGGAGAGCAAGGAATTGTGAGAGAGAAGAGGAGTGTATTTAGGAAGGATAAAGAACTATACGACAACACGGTGGGACGAGGCAAGCGAGAACACAAAAAAATCAGCGGCCGACGTGGGAGGGAGAGAGTAGTAACGGTGCACGGGGGAAACCAAGAAAACAAAGTTCGAGGGGGGGTGGACAGGTACAGGGAATTACGACAAATAGGGCCGAGAAGTAGGAATGGGGTACGGGCTAAGGATACAGAAAGGGTCCATGGCGACCACGCACCACTAAAACGAGCCAGCAAGTTTCCGAGTCGATATAGAGTAGGGTTCAGAAGATAAGGGTTCTAGATGCAGGCCTGCGGCACAGACGTCAGTTCTATCAGCAAGAAGGCTGCACGGAGATAGAGGTGTGTGAAGGGCATAGGGCAGAAATGTGCCAGTGGAGTTGAGGAGGGCAACCCTCAAACTCTGGAAGAAAGATGGACGATCCATCTGTTCGAGCCATCGTTGGTCCTCGTAAGGCCGGTGAAGAAGATGCGACCGCAGAGAAGGTCGAACCTTCTCATGCCGTCGCTGCCCGGGTGCCCTTGGGTACGGGCCTGGAGATATTGCGTGGCAGTAGCCATCACGGATGGCGGAAGTGCTTTGCACTCATCCCTTGTCGCAACCTGGCAAAGCCAGAGGCCTAGGACGTTGACAACGTTTGATACAGTCACCGGGTGAGAATGGCCATGCGCCGTAGCTCCCGAAGGAGCACCACCGACTTGGATCTCCGCACCAAGATCGGGGACGAAAAGGGTGACATACGGAACCGGCGTCTGGAACGCCGATTCCTCAAGTGTCGCAGTCTTGAAACCGGTATAATTTGGACGTACAACAAGCTCTCGTGTTGGACGTGTGACGTTGAAGTAAACGCATGGTGCGGGGTTGTATGCGATGATTGGATGCAATACCGGGGTGGAATACATCCGCCTTGACGCGTTTTCCGGGCTCTCCGGGGGTGTCGCCAGACCGACTATTGGGGGTTAGTATACGGCGCGTCTTGACGCGGAGAAAAGGTCGCGTACTGGTGTTGTACCTCGGAGTACCCGGTCCAGATGGCGGGAGTGACACTGTACCCATGTGTGGCGTCATTGGTTGGACTCCGCCATTGAAATTGTTGCTTGGTGTGGCAGGCGATAATGGCAATGTTGCAATGCCCATAGTTGGTGTGCGGGGCAAGGACACACTCGAAGGAGATGTGTGGTAAGACCAGGCACTCGAAGAGCTGCCTCGGTTCGAGCTACTCGATGTCGAAGCTGGGTAATGCATGAACTTAGAGAGTAGGAGAGTATATGAGACGAGTAGTGGGAGAGAGGAGAAGAGGGAATGAGGAAGTCCGGGGTAACCGACGGGGTACTTATACCGCGCCGCATCCCGCCTTATCGCGGCGAACAATCAGTCAGGCCGGTCATTGACCGACGAAAACCGTCGGGCTAGTTTGATGGGATCGCGCCGTCCGCATGGCGGGACTTCCAAATTAGGAAGTCGGCGGCGATTTGGGGCGGTTCGCGTCGGGGGCTGTCCGTCGGTGGACGTGCTTTTGAATTGAACGATGGCACTAAGATATCGATTACTATTACTACCAGTACAAGGGCGACATTATGAAGCAGATATATACTAGGAATAATTTACTCGCACCACCCGAAACCCACGAAACACCAATCAAAAAAGGATCCCGACTCATTCAATCATCCCCTCTTCAACGAGTCGCTCGACGTCGGTGGGCGCACCGATAGAGTCAACCCGAGAGGGCTTACGTTTCGGCGCATCAGTACCCGATGACTTGCCCTTGGTCGACCTAGTTGATCCGGGCGTAGGGTTCTCTCCCCTTTGCCCCACGGGCTCCCCCGATACCACTTTGTCCAGGAACCTGATCTCCTTGAGGTTCTCGGCGGCTTGCGCATTCAACCAGGCCGCACTGTCCGCGCGATGTGCCAAACAGTTCGGTTCCACATACCCATCCAAGCTCCCAACAAGATCTTCCTGTCCTCCAGGTACACCTGCAATCGCCCGACCATCCCGCCACAGTGAACCATTATTGGTCTTCTGGAGAATCTGAGCAATATCCAGACTCTCCCCCGGTGGAATCGGATCCGGATGGGATGGGGTGACGCAAGGCATGTCGACCTCCTTGCGCAACACCTTGTCCACGTCAACCGCCGAGAACCAAGCCACGCCCTGGGGTAAGTCATCCATGCCCAATTTGAACGCAAATAGGCAACGGGTCCAGAGGTTCGCGATCTGTAATGCCAGAGCGGCGCGATACTTGTCCTCCTCGCTGACGAGATACCGGAGTTCGTCGTGAACGGAGATGAGGTATCGCGCGTTGATATTGTACTTCGTGATAAGGTGCTCCATCGACACGATCAGGAGGTGGAGATAGTCGACACCCGATGACTGAACGGCCCAGTTGATCCGGGAAGGCATGTAGTCCTTCCCGTACCCCAACGGAAGGTATTCTTTCGACAGGGCATAGGTGATACCACAACCCAGAGCCGGAGTGCGGGGGTGGTCCGAGGTCGCAATCTCTTCAAGCTTGTTGAAGACAAAGCTCTCCGTCCCACCATACCAGAACTTCCGACCAAAGAACTTGTCGTGATGGGTGTTCTTCCCCTTGGTCGACGCGTAAAGTTGGCCAGCGAGTTTCTTGGCTTCAGCGGGTGTCATTCTGGGGTTCGCCTGTAGCAGCAGCAATACAGCGTGCTTCCCTCCAGCTCCGTAAATTCGCGAATAGTTGAACACCTTCGCTTGGTTCCTTGAGATCCCCAAGATGTGTGCAGTTTTGGAGTGAAGATCGGTCTTCGCTGCCTTGGTCCCTTCCAGAGTCATCCAGCCAATCGCGGTAGCACCATGAACACCGAACTGGGCATCACCCATGACACTCGAAATCCACAGTTCCTCCGAATCGACGTCTGCCCCAACGATCGCGTAACCATCCGGTGCCTGAACCATCGCCTTGAGCTCTGACCCAACACGATTCTTCTTGGCGTTGCTAGCAGTAAGCCAGGTCTTCTCGATAGCTCTACGCGTCACAGTTCCCATGGTTATCACCTGAGGAAGGATGACGCCCCATTTTCGCTGTTCAGAGCCTGTTCGGAAACCCAGGTCACGGGAAGTGTTTTGCCAGACCACCATCTGCTTTAGGATGCGGTCCCGAGCGCTGATCCAGTAACTGCACTGGGCGTTCAAGTCCAAAGCGTCCTTCGCTGCACCATCTGGGCTCGTCATAGTCCCATCCTGGGAATACGTGATAAAAGTCTTCGCCAGTGGGCTCCCGACGTTCGCCTTTTCGCCGTCCTTGTGAGGTAGTTTATAGAAAGAGAACGATGGTGTGGCAGATTCTCCTCGTGACTTCGCGGCGGGTAGTTGTTCCTTGTTCACAGCTGCGAGTTTCGCGTCTTCCTCCTTCTCGAAGATAAGGGCCTTGGTCCGGCTGGTAAACTCCTCATCTGCGGGGACACGGAATGCCCAACCATGTTCCTTTGAGTGGAAGAGCGGCCAGCCTTGCCAGCTGAGCTTGAGTAGGAGAGGAGAGTAGCGAGTCCGTATGGTGATGTCGACGGTTCCAGGAGGTAAATTCTTCTTCGGTGCGGTAAGGTCCCAGTACCACTTCGGCCAAATAACCGGGGGTAGCTTGGCTATTTGGACCTTCGGCCGCGGTACAGACCAGTCCAGCTGAGAAAGCCAGGGGTTGGGTTCGCGGGGCGGACCATCGAAGAGAACGGCTTCGGCGAGTTGAATGAGCGACTTCTCGGTAGTCTTTGATCGGCTTCCCCCTGCTATGAGTTCAGCGAGGGTTGTTTCGCTGGAAGTGAGTCGACCAGACTTCAAGTGGGGCAGGCCAATCTTGGGGGTGAGCAAACTCGCGACTTTACTCTTAGACGAGCCGGGTGGCGGAAGTAGGGTGACGTGGCCATCGACGACTGTGTGCCATCCATGCTCTGAGGAGTAGGTCACAGGTGCACCGTCGAATGCGAGATTAAGCACGAAAGGGACGATGTTCCTGAGTGTGCTGGGTTGAAATGGTTTGGAAAGTAGCGTTTTGAACCATTTCGGGTGTTGCACCTCGGATTCGTCTCCTCCGCCTAATTCAGGGCCCTGTATGTACGGTGAATCCTGAATCGGGGTGGGGTGTAATTAGTCTACATACCTGTTCGCG
>Ga0307517_10006539_pt1 | contig 17244 bp, 9 predicted proteins | sample 23_EM_MG_FD_194515 | JGI IMG/M metagenome (GOLD analysis project Ga0307517, IMG submission 194515) | Populus trichocarpa ectomycorrhiza microbial communities from riparian zone in the Pacific Northwest, United States - 23_EM | ecosystem: Host-associated > Plants > Roots > Unclassified | place...
ATGATCATCAGAAAACTGTTTCTTTTATAGATGCAGCAGAAGTGAAAGGTAGAGAAACGGATAAAGGCAGGGTGAGGAATATGTTGTTGACTGAGAGTAGTCAAGGACCAGCCCTCCGTACAATCTCTCTAGTAGGGATGGGAGGGATAGGAAAGACAACCCTTGCTCAACTAGTTTATAATGATCATGAGGTGGAGACCCATTTTGATAAGAGAATATGGGTTTGTGTATCAGATCCCTTTGATGAGACAAAGATTGCCAAGGCAATCCTTGAAGCTCTTAAGGGGTCTGCCTCAGATTTAATCGAATTGCAGACTTTACTAGAAAACATACAACCATTGATTAGGGGAAAGAAATTCTTGCTTGTCCTAGATGATGTGTGGAATGAAGATTCCACAAAGTGGGAGCAACTGAAATACTCCCTCATGTGTGGTTTGCCTGGAAGTAGTATTCTGGTGACCACACGTAAGAGGAATGTCGCGAGTAGGATGGGCTCCTCACCCACTGACATTTTAGAACTAGGACTTCTCTCTACAGATGAATGCTGGTCACTATTCAGTTGGCTAGCATTTTTTGAAAAAAACAGTAGAGAGAGAGGAGATTTAGAAGATATTGGTAGACAAATCGCAGCTAAGTGTAAAGGCTTGCCTCTTGCTGCAAAGAGTCTAGGAAGTCTTTTGCGCTTCAAAAGTAGAATAGAAGAGTGGGAAAGTGTCTTGAACAGCCATGTCTGGGAGAGTGCAGAAGAAGCTGAAAGCAAAATTTTGGCTCCTTTATGGTTGAGCTACTATGACCTGCCCTCTGATATGAGACGGTGTTTCTCATATTGTGCAGTCTTTCCAAAAGACTTTACATTTGAAAGAGATACTTTGGTCAAATTGTGGATGGCACAAGGTTTCCTTCGGGAAACACATAATAAAGAGATGGAAGTAACAGGTCGTCAGTGCTTCGAAGCTTTAGCTGCTCGCTCTTTCTTTCAAGATTTTCAGAAAGAAGCGGGTGATGGAAGCATTTATGCTTGTAAGATGCATGACATGGTGCATGATTTGGCACAAAACTTGACAAAAAATGAATGTTCTAGTGTAGATATTGATGGTCCGACAGAGTTGAAGATAGACTCCTTTTCTATAAATGCCCGACACTCCATGGTAGTGTTTAGAAATTATTACTCATTTCCTGCAACCATCCATAGTTTGAAAAAGCTTCGCAGCCTGATTGTTGATGGTGATCCTTCATCGATGAATGCAGCCTTACCTAACTTAATAGCTAATTTGAGTTGTCTAAGAACATTGAAGTTGTCAGGATGTGGAATTGAAGAAGTCCCATCCAACATAGGAAAGTTGATACACCTGAGGCATGTTGACTTCTCTTGGAATGAGAATATCAAGGAGTTACCTGAAGAGATGTGTGAATTGTATAATATGCTAACTTTAGATGTCTCATTCTGTAATAAACTTGAAAGGTTGCCTGATAACATAGGAAGACTAACCAAATTAAGACATCTCAGTATTCACGATTGGCGTGACTTGTCGTTTGTAAAGATGAGAGGAGTTAAGGGGTTAACTTCTCTTCGGGAATTAGATGACTTCCATGTGAGTGGTAGTGATAAAGAGTCTAATATTGGGGATTTGAGAAACTTGAACCACCTTCAAGGATCTCTTATGATAAGTTGGTTGGGAGACGTGAAAGATCCTGATGAGGTTAAGAAAGCAGAACTTAATAGTAAGAAACACCTCGCTCATTTAGGTTTAAATTTTCAATCGAGGACAGATAGGGAGAAAATTCATGATGATGAAGTCCTTGAAGCCTTAGAACCACCTCCAAACATTTATTCATTGGGAATAGGTTATTACCAAGGAGTCATCCTCCTTCGGGTGTTTCCTGGATGGATTAATAAACTAAGGGCTGTTGAACTCAGGGATTGGGGTAAGATTGAGAATCTGCCTCCTTTGGGGAAGTTGCCATCTCTTGAAAAATTAACTATAGCTGGGGTGGAATGCGTGGGAAGGGTGGGGCGTGAATTCTTGGGATTGGGAGTTGATAGTGACATTAGTATTGGAGAAATGACATCATCATCATCAAATACTATTATTGCATTCCCCAAGTTGAAAAATCTTTCCTTTTGGTGGATGACAAATTGGGAAGAGTGGGAAGGAGGAGAAGGAGGAAATGAAGATAAAACAAACATCTCCATTTCAACCATAATTATACCATCTCTTCGTTCCTTGCAAATTATACGGTGTCCAAAACTGAAAGCACTTCCGGATTACGTGCTCCAGTCAACAACTCTAGAGCAACTGACAATCACAAGGAGCCCAATTCTAGAAGAGGAATTCAAAGCAGGAGGAAAGGGCTGGCCCAACGCCTCTCATACCCCAAACATCACAATTATTAGTTAATACCCACAGATTAGATGAGGTAAAGTATTCTTTTATAATTAATTAAATCTGACATCACATTCTTTTTTTATGTATTTATTTATTAATAGAAAAGGGTTGCACTTTTTATGTATAATTTTAGGAAACTGATCTTCAACTTAATTTCTCCTCTTAATTGGCAGTACTGTTAGGAGCTTCCTGATTGGTGGTGATAGATAATTGGCTGCAGGTAACTTCTATATATGTAACTAGGAACTAACTTCCTCTTTCATTTATTTATTTATTTGTTTGTTTGTTTAATTTGGGTGTTCCTATTGGATTAATTGCCTATATTAGTAAATATCCATTAAGTAGACAATATCTTCATCTAATAAGAACGTACGTGTGGTTTTACTGTATAATTACTTTTAATAAAAGAATTAAGAGTATATATGATCCATCAATTTTCTATATAATCAACTATATATAATCATCCTTCGTGTTGCCATGCAGGCGCCCGACAACTTGGGGAAAAGAAATAATTACAGCACTCAAATCCATCGGAAGAGAAGGAGATGTGTATATATCATTTAATTAATTAATTAATTATATTGTTTCTGACTTTTCTTCCTTTTATTTTACTTATTGTTTCTTATAATAGTCTGAATATTATCTGTACATTAAAAAATAATTGTTACCTTAGCATATAAATTAATAATAGTGTTTCCGTGATTGTCCCGTGGTTTTCCCCCTCATTTTGAGAGGGTTTTCCACGTCAAATTATCGTCTCTTCTCTATCTCTCTTAATTTTTTCCTTTCCTGTTCTGCTGTTCCTTACAGTAAACATGACTTTCAACAACATTTTCTTCAATATTTTCTCAAAAAATGTTGTTGTCAATTTTATATTTTCTTCATTTCATTTTGATTTTTTATTTTAAAAATTATAAAAGATTTAAAAACAAGCAGATGGGATGGAGAGTTTGATGAGGGAATTTGTTTTTGGTAGAAAACATACCATTAAATTAACTATAATCAACGATGATCTAAGAATTATTTAATTATTTTTATGTTATAAATATTATTTATCTTTTATAAACTAAGAATATTAAATTATAATTAATTTGCAACAAGACAAAATCCCAAGTAAGACTGTTAAAATCTCAAGTTAACTCGTAACATCTTACGATTTTACGAGTTAACATGCATCTAATGTGTTAAATTGGAATAAAAACTCGAAACCAGTAAAATTGAACTTAACTCATGCAAAATCGGTAAACTCGGTCCGAGTTTATGAGTTTACTAAATTTGTGATATGAACCAAGTCAGGTCCAAATTTGACCTTAAAATGTCTGCTGATTAGTTTTGCGAGATTGAACATATCTTTCAAACTGTATATTGGATAAATCTGAAATTTTACAGGAAAATATTAGATATATGAAAATATATTGTGGTAAATTTTCAGGTCAAATGGAGTTAACAAACATAATATTTCAGATGGTCAAATTTAGTAAACTAATATTGTCAAATATGTCAAACAATATCTTCGTGTACTATTTGGGACATATTTAAAGTTACCGGTGGAATTTTGCTTCGATTAAAGTTAGGATAGAAACTATACTTCTGAAACTTTCCAACTATATATTGTAGATCCAATAATTCATTCAAATGAGAGAGAATAACATGTTTGAAATTAGGAGAGAACGACATGTTTGAAATCATGACTCAAATCTGCCAAGAATATACAAAAATTGAAGATTCAGGCTATATAGAGAAATTTTAACATGAAAATATTATTTTATTTTATTTATTTATTTAATTTTAAATAATTATTTTTAATTTGAATTTTTTCTAGCATATTAGATATTATTTAGGAGTTTATTTCATTATTGAATTTGTGTTAATTAATTACTAATTTAAACTCATTAGCTTGCAACTCAAAAAGGATCTATCAAGACTTATTGTGACCGGAACAACTAGGTTGTCAGTAAGTTTATGTGTGCTTCCTAGCTATATTTTCAGTGATTCCTCTGTATTGAGAAATTTTGTTCTGAAACTTTTTATTTTTTCGTGTCATTAATTTATTAATTCATACTATCTATTTTTCTCATTTTATTTAGATCATTTATTAATTATAATATTGTTCTGAAACTTTTTATGATTTTATGATTTTACAATTTAAATTTATATTGTATTTTTTATATGATATAAAAAAAATATTATTAACAACCTTCATCCCAAGCATATTGAATTTTTTTGGACGGGAAGGAGACCCATGGAACCAGGATATATATATCGTGTCCGAACCCTGCTGGCACCTTCTTCCACGTGGTACAATCTTATCCTTTCAACCCCTCATCAGTTCCGATCACCCCACCAAACCCAATCACAGATCGACGATCGTCCCTTGACAAAAAGCGCGGGAAAACGAAAAAAAGCCAAAAAAATAAAGATATAAAAAAATAAAAAATCCGACACGCGAACCATTTCACGGCTCTCCACGCAGGGTGAGAAGGAAGCCGAGCTCGTCCGGACTCTCATTTCGTTCTCGTTTTTCCTTTCTTCCTATGGCGCCAGGAAAGAAGGCTGAAGAGACGAAATCGACGTCGTCGGAGAAGCCAGCGACCAGGAGGTCGGCTCGGATGACTCGGAGCCCAGCTAAGCGATTCAATGCGAGGCTGACTGAGTTACCGACCGAGTCGGGAAAGAAGAGAAAGCAAGAGAAAGCAGCAGAGAGTAAGAAGAAGAAGGTGAAGACTCAAGTGAAAGAAGAAGCGTAATTAGATTAATAACTTTTTGTTTTGTTCAATTTTGATGTCTTACTTCAATTTTTCTTGTCTTTTTGGGGTTTGGAGAAATAAGTAATTGTATTATTGTTTCTAATTAGAAAGTCTGTTTGGCTGCCCAGAAATTGGTTGAAAGGAAAGGATTAAACGGTAAGTGTTCCATCCCAGGAAATTAATTGGAAATGTTTTTTTGTTTTTTAATATTAATCTGGTTTGTTTTCTAGGGAAAATGGAGTTGTACTCTTAAGGTTTTTGTTTCTGGTTCTTGCTGTGCTTGATAGCGAATATAGAAGCATTGTTTGTATCTAATCAGATCTTTTTTTTCCCGGGATCTGTTTCCTTTGGTGTTTTTTTTCCCGTGCTGTTACTACAATAAAAACTTCACCTAAGAAGCAGATGCTGCTTTTGGATAGCGAATTGTTGGCATTAAGAGAATCGGACTCCATAAGAGTATTGGTATTCTGCGTTGAGGCATGGTCAGACAAGCTACCATTTTCTACCTTCGTGTGATTGCATTAAGCCTATTGGACAGCAAAAGAGGCGTAAGAGCCTGCCATCAGAGCCAAGACTCGATTAGCTGTGGTACTGAGGATTGTAAAACAATACACACGTTGTAAATATTGCTGTGCTTGATAGCGAATATAGAAGCATTGCTTGTATCTAATCGGATCTTTTCTCTGGGCATTAAAAAACAACCATTACTATAATTTCAAACATTATCTTATGTAGCATCATTTAGTTTTTCTAGTGAGTAATCTTTCATTTTAAATTACCAACATGAAAACATCTACTTGATGGCTGAGGTGTGGTTTCATAGGAAATTAGTCATGTTGCATGGGGCATTAAGTGTCATTATGATCTGGAAGAATTACTAGCAGACCTTGCAAATATTGCAATAGAGTGCAGAGAACATAACTAACTATCGTGGAAAATGTAGCTTCGATGAAAACAAGGGACACATTGCTCAGAGGTTAACATCCAACGCAGTTCCAAGAGAAAGTCCACCTGTAGCATTAGTTAGGTTGAAAAGTTAAATGACAAGTTGTATAGAATATCACAGCATGGCAAGTAGAAGACGTGAAAAACAGGCAGTTGGAAAATATTCTATAAATCCAATCATAAAACCCATTATATCTGATCATCCGAGATAGCAGATGAAATTGTTTAATTAAAAATACTCTCTGCATGATAATACCTCCCAATATCTAAGAATCTTGTATCAGTCCTTATTCTCATAATCATATGATTCACACATGATAAATCTTGAAGTAAATTAGCAGCATGAATAAGCCAAAGCGAAGACTTAATTCATAGAGTGTTCTGTTTTCGGAAACTAGTTGGTTTTAAATCAATATACACGGATTCTCATTGTAAATCACACGGGGAAGTCCACTGAATGTTTCTTCTTATTGAAGTTGGAATGTAATTCAGAAAGCTTCACTTATCTGCGTGAGAATGCCTGCTCCTCTTCAGACACCAACAACTTCTCTTCAATTCTCAATGACACTCAACTCTCTAGCCATGATAACATCTTGTTTAGGTAACCAGTTAATTCTTGTACCAAAATTTCATGAACATCTATCTCTTCCAGAGGGAGTTTATTATTATTCATTTAACTCTTATGACAAGATCCATCTCTTTCTTAACTGGGTTTAGCCGTCATAATACGTGAAACCATTTACATCATTTGCAGAAGAAAATTAATGCTACAAACTCAACAGCTTGATAAGTCCATTTTCAACACTGGTGATAAAATATAACACCATAAAACAGAAAAAAAATAAAATAAAATGAAATGAAGTGCATTAACTTAGACAAGGCAACGTCGGGGCGAAATCTATCAGACCAATAACAAGTATGGCGGTTGATAAAACAGCTTGCATTGCAAAATGAACCGTACTCATCATGAGTACCGGAGCTGGAAACTTCCCCATATCATATTCTCCTAACAGAGTTTTATTGTGCCTAATTAATTAATTCCACAAAAAAAATAAAAAAAGAGAAATTAAATAAATAAAAAATAGATAGGTGAAGGAAGGCTAAGGGAAAATTGGATATGGCACTGTCAGTGAAGCCCTGGCATTCAAGCTACCATTTGTCTTTGTGCGAAGAGATTATTTCAATGAAGAACCCTTTTTGAGAAATATGCTCGAGGTGCAATAATTGTTTCCAAGTGTCTCATAATCTTTTGTTTCCATCCTTTCTTCCTCTCCCTCTTATTCTTCAGTTCTCTCTGTGATCTTTTCTTGTAGCTCCTTTCACATCGTTTTGATACTAGCGAAATATGATGTCTTGAACCAGTGTTACCAGTGTGGCGTTGAGATGATTAGGAGAGATTTACTCACTGGTCACTGGAAACCTTATCTTGAACGTGCAATTAGTTTGAAACCATGCTATGAGGGAGACATAATGGAGGCGAGGTACTAACTTCCTTTCCTGATTTCTGTGATTTTCTTGACATGTTGTTTCTCAACACTGATATACTGCTTTTGGATATTTTGAAATTGTAGGTGGCAGCTCTCATTTTGCAGGAGATAGCTTGTGGTAAAAACTATGCTTCAGAAAAGGTAAGCAAAGTTTAGATATCTAGTTTTACGAGGGGTGTAATCAGTAATGCATGTGTTTTGCATCAACATCGTTGAGGACAAGGTTTCTGTAATGATAATGTAACTATCTTCAAAGATAATTCCTTCAATTTTCAACCTTTCATTCCTTTGTTCTGAGTTTTTGAGATGTTTTGCACATGGCTAAGCTGCCTTGATTCTTTTATATGTGACAATTTTTGTTGTGTCAAACACCTTGTACATTGTTAAAATGGTAGAATTTTTTTATGAAAAAAATTGTTACTAAATTCAGATTTACATTAAAATATTATTTCCTTGTCTTTGAATGGTCTAAAACAATTGTTCTGTTTTTCCTTGTGAAAGTATAGTTCAGTGGAGCAAGGTGATTACGAGAAACCAATGTCCTTGGTTATCAATTACAAAGGGTCCCAGGACGAGGTATCAGCATCCCAGAATGGTATTCAAGTGCTGAAAATTTATTCTTTGATGAGACACTGAATTCTTTATTCTTTTAAAAAAAATTTGCAGCTCTTTCCAGATGCACTGATGATTTTGAGATTCTACATGGAGATCTTCAAGGTCTTCCAGATACAAAGAGTTTCTTATAGAGGTTGGCAGAGCTAGATACTGCACATGACTCTGAGTAGAAGACTGCTTGTATGCTAGATACTGCATACAAGTTAACATTTAACTTGGCCTATAGCTGGTTGTTTTTTTTTCCTTTAGTACGAACAAGAACAGTCATTTGAATTCTCATATGATATGGTATTAGAAACCTTTATGTTCGGCATTGAAATGACATGTTTCATACCTCAAAAGGATGAAGATCTGATATCTTCTCCTCACCCCACCCGCGAGCTGCTTTCCCATAGTCCCAATAACCGACCATCATTCTAATGGTGGCGAGCTTTCAGTTTTACAAAGACCACTCTGCCTGCTTTATTTGTGCCCATGAAGGCAATAATGGGACATCGGCATGACAAGCATTCTTAAAAAATGCAATTCATTGTTTGATTATTCAATCATTATATTTTTGTTTTCATTGGATAATTGATTCCTGTTGTGATTAAAGTCCCAGATTGACTGGTAACATCAATTTCAGTTGTTACTTACTATAGGTTCCTGGCATTCCAATACATGCAATAATGTAGGAGTTTGGCTGGACCTAATATGCACAGCAGAATGCTCAGAACCAATTAATGGCCTGCAAATCACTTTGTAAAATGACAGCATCATTAATTTGCTCACACATTGCATGAAAGTAAATGGCCACAATATCGCAGTTTGAAATATGCAGCGATGCACAAATCGCTACCACAGTGATGATACATTTTGAATGTGGGTTTTGCAGTAAAACAATTGGTATCTGGTGGAATAATAAGGCTGAAGTTGTCATTCAAATTAAGAAATTCTTGTAAACGATACGTTGTTTGAGAAACCTTTTTGAACAAACTATAGGCTGGAGATGTTTGCAGTTGCATCTGATTCCATCCGTGATCCCCTTCCCTTAGTTTACTTGGTTGTTGCACTTGCTCAAGATTCTTGCTTAAACTACTGTATGTATAAATTGAATGGATTAAGGTGGCCATTATTCTTGATACCTTCCATAAGCAATCTTAATGACACTAGGGGGGTAAAGAATTCCTATCCAAATTTTATTTTTTTTCAAAAAAGAAAGATTTACGAAGTCACATGATAGCTTGCTCTTGTAAATTTTGGAATATTTCTTCAGAGAACTCAAAAGGAAAGAATAAAAGGTATTTCTTGGGGAAGACAGTTATCCCAAAAACCATAATGAGAGCAAAGCTCTTTTGCTTCAGCACATGAAATTAAGAGATTCCATGGCCTTTTCCGATGCACTATATATACACATCAAGTAATAGATCATATGAGGCATCATCAAATCATAAGCTCCCCTTTTTTATTTCTCCTCTTTTCTCAACCAATCAATTACTCCCTATATTATATTGCACATTCCCAAATTTATAATCCTTTTATTTCAATTTTATCCTCTCTCAACCATTCCTTAGTTCTGAATAATATGGCTGATGCTCTTGTTTCCGTAGTCTTGGAGCAGCTGAGCTCAATCGTTTATCAGGAGGTGGGACAAGAAGTGAGGCTCGTTGTTGGTGTCGATAATGAGGTTGAAAAGCTTACCAACAATTTCCAGGCCATCCAAGCTGTGTTTGCCGATGTAGAGGAAAGACAGTTGAAGGATCAGTTGGTCAAGCATTGGGTAGATCAGCTCAAAGATGTATCGTATGACATGGATGACATTTTGGATGAGTGGGGCACAACAATTGCAAAATCAAAAATGAAAGTAAATGAGTGCTAAAAAGGTATGCTCCTTCATGATCTTCTCTTGCCTTTGTTTCAGAGAAGTTGGTTTGCGTCGTGACATTGCTCATAAGATAAGAGGATTGAATGAAAGAATAGATAAAATTGTGGTTGAGAAAAATAGGTTCCACTTCAAGTTATTGGAAGCGGGAACTAAACAGCTTGAACATCATGAAACCACTTCTGTTATAGATGTAGAAGAAGTTAAAGGTAGAGAAAATGATAAAGAGAGGGTTATTGAAATGTTGTTGAGTGAGAGTAGTCAAGGACCAGTCCTCCGTACAATCTCTCTAGTAGGGATGGGAGGGATAGGACATACAACCCTTGCTCAACTAGTTTATAATGATCGTGTGGTGGAGACCCACTTTGATAAGAGAATATGGGTTTGTGTATCAGATCCTTTTGATGAGATAAGGATTGCCAAGGCAATCCTTAAAGATCTCACGGGGTCTGCACCAAATTTAAACGAATTGCAGACTTTAGTGAAACATGTACAAGAATCAATTAGGGGAAAGAAATTCTTGCTTGTCCTAGATGATGTGTGGAATGAAGATTCCACAAAGTGGGAGCAACTGAGAAACTCCCTCAAGTGTGGTTGTTTGCCTGGAAGTAGGATTCTGGTGACCACACGTAATAGGAATGTTGCCAAGTGCATGGGCTCCTCACCCACTGACATTTTAGAACTAGGACTTCTCTCTACAGATGAATGCTGGTCACTATTCAGTCAGCTAGCATTTTTTGAAAAAAACAGTAGAGAGAGAGGAGATTTAGAAGATATTGGTAGACAAATTGCAGCAAAGTGTAAAGGCTTGCCTGTTGCTGCAAAGAGTCTAGGAAGTCTTTTGCGCTTCAAAAGAAGCAGAGCAGAGTGGGAAAGTGTCTTGAACAACCATGTTTGGGAGATAAAAGAAGTTGAAAGCAATCTTTTGGCTCCTTTATGGTTGAGCTACCATGACTTGCCCTCTGATATGAGACCGTGTTTCTCATATTGTGCAGTCTTTCCAAAAGACTTCAGATTTCAGAGGGATACTTTGATCAAACTGTGGATGGCACAAGGTTTCCTTCGGGAAACACAGAATAAAGAGATGGAAGTAATGGGTCGTGAGTGCTTCGAAGCTTTAGCTGCTCGCTCTTTCTTTCAAGATTTTGAGAAAGACGAGGGTGATGGCAGCATTTATGAATGTAAGATGCATGACATGGTTCATGATTTTGCGCAAAACTTGACAAAAAATGAAAGTTTTAGTGTAGAGATCGATGGTGCGGCAGAGTCGAAGATAGACTCTTTTTCTAGAGATGCCCGACACTCCATGGTAGTGTTCAGAAATTATGAAACCGACCTACTTCCTGCAACCATCCATAGTTTTAAGAAGCTTCGTAGCCTGATTGTTGATGGTGGTCCTTCATCGATGAATGCAGTCTTACCTAAATTGATCGTTGATTTGAGTTGTCTAAGAACATTGAGGTTGTCACGTTGTGGAATGGAAGAAGTCCCATCCAACATAGGAAAGTTGATACACCTGAGGAATGTTGACTTCTCCCATAATTATATCAGGGAGTTACCTGAAGAGATATGTGAATTGTATAACATGCTAACTTTAGATGTCTCGGGTTGCTTTCTTAAGCAACTCCCTAATAACATTGGAAAACTAGTCAAATTAAGACATCTCAGAGTTGGTAATTATTGCGTTAACTCGTGGTTTGTAAAGATGAGTGGAGTTGAGGGGTTAAGTTCTCTTCGAGAATTAGATGAGTTCCATGTGAGTGGTACTGGTAAAGTGTCTAATATTGGGGATTTAAAAGACTTGAACCACCTTCAAGGATCTCTTACGATAAAATGGTTGGGAGATGTGAAAGATCCAAATGAGGTTAAGAAAGCAGAAATGAAGAGCAAGAAACACCTCACTCGTTTAGATTTATTTTTTCAATCGAGGACAGACAGGGAGAAAATTAACGATGATGAAGTCCTTGAAGCCTTAGAACCACCTCCAAACTTAGAATTTTTGATGATACGTTATTACCAGGGAGTCATCCCAGTGCTGCCTAGTTGGATTAATAAACTAAGGGTTGTTTCATTCTGGAATTGGGGGAAGATTGGGAATCTGCCTCCTTTGGGGAAGTTGCCATCTCTTGAAGTATTAACTGTATGTAGTATGGGATGCGTGGGGAGGGTGGGGCGTGGATTCTTGGGATTCGGAGTTTACAGTGAGGATAGTGACATTGCATTCCCCAAGTTGAAAAGTCTTTCCTTTTATAGTATGGAAAAGTGGGAAGAGTGGGAAGGAGGAGAAGGAGGAAATGAAGATAAAACAAACATCTTCAATTCAATCATAATGCCATCTCTTCGTTACTTGAAAATTTGGAATTGTCCAAAACTGAAAGCACTTCCGGATTACGTGCTCCGGTCAACAACTCTAGAGAAAATGATAATTACAGACAGCCCAATTCTAGAAGAACAATATTTGAAAGCAGGAGGGAAGGGCTGGCCCCACGCCTCTCATACCCCAAACATCACAATTATTTAATACCCCTAGTTGAGGTAATGTGTCTTTTTACTAGCTAATCCTATTTATTAATTCTGACTTTATTTATTTATTTATTTATCAATTGAAAAGTCTTGCCTTGTTAGTTTTAGCACTCTATCTATAATTTCAGAAAACTCTTCTACCTAATTTCTCCTTTTATTTGGCACTACAAGAAACTTTCTAGTTCGCACCGTTTAATACGAGAACAACAATAGATAATTGGCACTTCTAGAAACTTCTATGCACAACTCTTTTATTTGTTAGTTTGTTTATTTTGGTTGTTCCTATTAGTGTGGTTCTATAGTATAATTAATTTAATAAAAGAAGCTTTGATGAATTAAGAGCATGATCCATAATTAATTCTTAGTTTTTTATATATAGATTAATATGGGTGTTTAGATTAATTTATACGTACTCTAACTATATAAATTTTTAATAACTTGAGAAAACTCAAACTAATGAAAATTAATTTCCTCGTTCAACTATATATATAATCATCTTTCTTGAATGCCATGCAGGTGCCCGACAATATGGAGAAAGGAAATAATCACAGCGCTCAAATATATCCTTTAATTAATTATATTGTTTCTGACTTTGCTTCTTTTTATTTTTTTTTACTTATTGTTGCACTCTTGTTTATTATAATAGTTTGAATATTATCTGTACATTATAAATAAAAAAAATTGTTACCTTAGCATTTAAATTAATAATAGTCTTTCGTGATTGTCCCGTGGTTTTTCCCCTCATCTTGAGAGGGTTTTCCACGTAAAATTATCGTCTTCTTTCCCTTCTTCTCTCTCTCTCTCTCTTAATTTTTTCCTTCCTGTTCTGCTGTTCCTTACAGTAAACATGCCTTTCAACAGCATTTTCTTCAATATTTTCTTAAAAAATGTTGTTTGAATGTCTTATGATTATATTCCACGTAAATTGTTTTCAATTTCATATTTTCTTCATTTCCTTTTGATTTTTTATTTTAAAAATTATAAAAGATTTAAAAACAAGTAGATAGGATGGAGAGTTTGATGAGGGATTTTTTTTTTTGGTAGAAAACATACCATTAAATTAACTATAATCAACGATGATCTAAGAATTATTTAATTATTTTTATGTTATAAATATTATTTCTCTTTTATAAACTAAGAGTATTAAATTATAATTAATTTGCAACAAGACAAAATCCCAAATAAGACTATTAAAATCTCAAGTTAACTCGTAAAAGCGTAAGATTTTACGAGTTAACATGTATCTAACGTGATAAATTGGACTAAAAACTCAAAACCAGTAAAATCGGACTTAACTTATGCAAAATCGGTAAATTCGGTCTGATTTTATGAGTTTACTAAATTTATGATATGAACCAAGTCAGATCCAAATTTGACCTTAAAATATCTACTGATCAGTTTTGCGAGATTGAACATATCTTTCAAACTGTATATTGGATAAATCTGAAATTGGTTGAAAGGAAAGGATTAAACGGTAAGTGTCCCATCCCAGGAAATTAATTGGAAATGCTGTCTTGTTTTTTAAGATTAATCTGGTTGTTTTCTAGGGAAAATGGAGTTGTACTCTTAAGGTTTTAGATTCTGGTTCTCGCTGTGCTTGATAGCGAATATAGAAGCATTGTTTGTATCTAATCGGATCTTTTTTTTCCCGGGATCTGTTTCCTTTGGTGTTTAGGAAGGAGAGTTGAAATATGCTCTGTTTTTAGGCTGATTTTGCGGTCCAATCTCATTTTTAAAAAAATTGAATTTTTTTTCCTTCATTTTTTTCCACTTAAAATTATCGTCTCCTTTCCCTTCTCTTCTGTTCTGCTAATTTATTTTTTTCGTGCTTTTACTACAATAAAAACTTCACCTAAGAAGCAGATGCTGCTTTTGGATAGCGAATTGTTGGCATTAAGAGAATCGGACTCCATAAGAGTATTGGTATTCTGCGTTGAGGCATGGTCAGACAAGCTACCATTTTCTACCTTCGTGTGATTGCATTAAGCCTATTGGACAGCAAAAGAGGCGTAAGAGCCTGCCATCAGAGCCAAGACTCGATTAGCTGTGGTACTGAGGAGGATTGTAAAACAATACACATCGTTAGATAACCAATCACAAGAAGAATTACTAGCAGACCTTGCAAATATTGCAATAGAGTGCAGAGAACATAACTAACCATCGTGGAAAATGTAGCAGAGATGAAAACAAGGGACACATTGCTCAGGTGAACATCCAACGCAGTTCCAAGAGAAAGTCCACCTGTAGCATTAGTTGGGTTGAAAAGTTAAATGACAAGTTATATAGAATTTCACAGCATAGCAAGTAGAGGACGTGAAAAACAAGCAGTTGGAAAATGTTCTATCAATCCAATCATAAAATCCATTATATCTGATCATCCGAGATAGCAGATGAAATTGTTTAATTAAAAACACTCTTTGCATGATAATACCTCCCAATATCTAAGAATCTATCTCTTTCCATTATTATTGGATAGCAATGTTGACTTTAGCCCAAGGAGAGGTCGTGCAAAAAAAGCGAATGAAGGATCAACAAGCACTCACAATCATCCACCAATGTCTGGATGATGCTACTCTTTAGATAGTGTCTAATGCAACCACGACCATGCAAGCACGAGAAGTTTTTCAACAATCAAACCAATGAGCTGATAATGTAAGAAATGCATGTCTACAAAAGTTACGAGGTGACTTTGAAAAGCTATATATGCTTGAATCAGAGAGTATTTTAGATTACTTTTGTTGTAACCCATTTTTAGGTCCCCGCAAATAAGTATATAATAATATATATATATATATATATATATATAAAAAAAACTGAACAGTGTCGTTTTGACACTGTTCCTCTTCCCACCTGCTGCTCCCAAAACTTAGAGCCCCACGCCCCTTTAAACAAGAAACAATGACTGCATGCTGCTCCCAAAACTTAAAGCCCCGCGCCCACTAGCCGACCAACCGCCGCGTGCCCTGCTCCCCATGCGCAATGATGCCTTCCCCGCTCCCCCTTCGCCTATAAATACTGCTCTTAGCAGCTGTATTAGAGGAGGATTTTTTGGATGGGAGGGGGCTCTTTTGAAACTGAAAATCGGGGAAGGGAGAAAAAGGGGGAAGTTTGAAACAGGGGAGCGAATTTAAGAGAACAGGAATAGGGAGTGTAGAAGGGGAAGAGGCTTGATAATGAAGAGAAGAGAAAGCAAAACGAAATACCAAGGGGAGTGAACAGTCGGGTCTCGCCACTGCTTGGAGCTGCCGTCCGTGAGCCACTACACCGCCACCGGCCTCCACTGCCAGCGAAGCAGTCAGAACAGCAAGGCACCACCTACCTTCCTCTTAGAACCACCACTTGGAAGAAGAAGCAGAGAAGCAAAGTGACAGAAACAGTGAAGCAAAGCAAACAGAAGCAAACCAGGAAGAAAAAAAGCAGAGACTAGGGTCTCTGCACGGAGGAGAAGAAGAAACGTGCCTTACCCCCTGGAACCTCCGCCATTCCACCACCATCAGCGCTGCCAACAATAGCAGAACCGCTGTGAGAGGGAAGAACACCATCGAAGGAAAGGGCAGGAACTTGCGCCACGGTACAGACGGGAAAAACAACAGCAAAACACTGCCCGCCACTGCAGGGAAGAGCCACCGTCGCCATGTCATCATCACCCCCTCCAGCTGCCACCATTCTCTCAGTCGGCAACAACACCTTGAGAAATAGAAGGAGAAGACAGAAACAGAGGGAAACAGAGTAGAAGAAAAAAAACACAGTGAAGAAAAGGAAGAAAAGCTAACCACCGTCCAAGCCATTCTCCGGTTAGCAACCACCAGCAGCACCGCCTTCAGAACCACCACAGGTCAGCCCTCTGCCCCTTATCTCGTTTTACTGTTCATCTTCTTGCATGCAGAACGTTCTGCAAGCAAGAAAATAATTACCCGGTTACTGTGCATGTGTACAGTAACCGGCTAATTAATTAACTGGTTACTGTGCACTTGCACAGTACCAGTCCATGCTTGTTTTGGGCTGGAACCCCAGCCCAGCCCCTGCTGCTGGGCTGAGTCCAGCCCTGTAGAAACCAGGCCCCAATTTATTTCGGGCTGATTTTGGCCCAGTTTCCTTTTGGGCCGGGTCTGGCCCGCTCGAACAAAAATTCTTCAAAAAATTATTTCAAAAAATATGTGATTTTCTGTAATTTTATTACTGTATTTTGATCAATATCGGTTTGTATTTTTATACTGTAAAGATACAAATCCGGTATTAAAATAATCGGTTTTTCTCAAGTTTTTTTCAAAAAAAATGTTTTGTTTTCATGCATACGGCCTAGTCTCTCCAATATATATATATATATATATAAATATTCTATCATATTTTCACACAACAAAGAAAATTTCAAAAAACAATATATGTATTAACATGCATTTCGGCTTTAATAACCAGTTTATTAAAGCCATGAGAACTAGGCCAATATTTCAAAAATTCTAAAAAAATCTTTTTGTCTTCTTTTAGTATCTGGGATTATGAATTTATACGTAAAACATATTCCTGATGTTAAAAATATAGTTTTTATATAGATGTTAGAACGGTTAGGTTTTACCCGATAAGATAAGGACCTCCTTATTGAGGAGGACTTTTCTTGAACCATAGACGGACCAACAACTAGGAAACACAACGAGACCTTGAATTTTATCAGACAAATAAAC
>Ga0307517_10006540_pt1 | contig 17241 bp, 8 predicted proteins | sample 23_EM_MG_FD_194515 | JGI IMG/M metagenome (GOLD analysis project Ga0307517, IMG submission 194515) | Populus trichocarpa ectomycorrhiza microbial communities from riparian zone in the Pacific Northwest, United States - 23_EM | ecosystem: Host-associated > Plants > Roots > Unclassified | place...
AAATATAAAAATATAGGGATTAAATAATAATTCCTGAAACTACAAGGACTCGTCAATTATTTTTGCTAAACTATCCTTTTTAATCTTTAGAAATCCATCACGTCCAATTTAGATAAATACAGTCCAATCTCTTCTTTTTTTCGCGAAGTCAATCTACCCCAATTTAGCTAGTGTTATTTTTATTAAAATTCATCTGTGCCAAAAAAAAATAATTAAAGTTGTATTAGGGTATTAGCTATAAGTGTGTTTAGTTTTGCATTCAAAAAATATTTTTAATTTTTTTTTGTTTTAAATTTAATTTTTAGATAATTTTAATATGCTGATATTAAAAATAAATTTTAAAAAAATTATTTTAATAAATTTTAAAATAAGAAATATTTTAAAAAAATAACTGGAAATTGAAAACTCTTTTATGAGCCCATAGTGTCCGTTTACGGAAGGGAGTTGGGCTATGTAGTCCATGGGTCACAGGAATCCAAACCAATAGAAACAGCGTCAGTGGACCCATGGGCAATGGTTGACCCTTAAGCATCTAAAGAAAAGATTGAATTCGGCGGAGTCCAGTTTACCTAACAAGTGGGCTGTAATTAGTCCAGGCCTAAAGTTAATAAGCTTTGCATCCTACGGTCCGGCTTTCTCTGGTCAAGATTCAACTCAAGAGCCTCCCGCTAAACACTCGAAAACCCGCCAGGAGCGGAAAACAACTCTGTCAAGATCGAGTACATGAATTCGGAAATCGGAGTCATCCCTAACGCGTGGCTTGCTCTTTTTAGAGCTACAGCCTAGATTTAGCTGCCGTTTGTTTGACAAAAAAAAACAGATTTCTTGGGGCACTTTGACCATATACATCAAGTAATTTAACAAATCTTCTCTCCTGTATTAAGGGTATTTTAGTCAGATAATGTTTTGAAGAAATTATAGCTTATTACAATATTTTCAGATTGTTAGCCATGGAAAAGATCAGTTATTTCTAAGCGTTTCTTTCCAGCCCTCTTAACTCCAAGCATGGCTATGGATGCAATGCTGGGGTTCGTATTAAAAGAGAAATTAATTGTATGTGGGCAGGAATGCATCATGCCTACCCTTTATCAACCTCCACATGAATCAAGTGGCAGTGAGCTAACACAAGCAATGAATCGTTGGTAGAGTTATTGTAGCCGTCGGTGTATTTAATTTGTTTCATAGGGTAATAGCAAATACGAATATACAAGAATATTACATGTGAGTGGGAAAAAAAAGAAGAAAATCATAAAAATATTTTAAAAAAACTCTCCAAAATACAAATACGATCTTAAATTTAGTATTTTTCATTATAGATGAATTTTTCTATAGTTATATGATCTGTTTAAGGTTTGAAGTTATTGGGTTATGGATCAACCATTAACTTTTAAGGTTGACTGAATGAATTACTAATTATAATAAATTTGTTTTTTTAAAAAAATTATATATAATATAAAAATTAAATTGAATCATTTGTGTTTGTATTGATTATTTTTTATTATTATATTGATATGTTAATATAAAAAATTAACATATTTTTTATATATAGTGGCTTATTCTTCATACGTTTTTATGGTAACAAAAAGCATTATTCCTCGAAAAAATATATAATCACACGTCCAAAAATGTAAACTAAATAAAAGAAATGCGTGTTAATGATTACGCACAACCAAGCTGCTTTCTATTATAAGTGATGTGCTATTAGTTCTGATTGGACTATAAGTTGGTAATGTTTAGCTAATTTTGAAACATGTTATTAAAAGATGATATATTCCCTCGGTAAGATCGATATTGATACCGACTCATATCCCTTTCATGTATTAATTAATTAATGGCAGAGGATGTCAGTTAATGGTGGATGAAAAATAATCTAATCATCTAGCAAGATGCTTCCAGCTGATATCTATATCCATCAATATATATTGCATATATGCATTGATCACTAGAGAATTCTAGTCAGCATGATACATTTCGAGGAATCGCTTCTGGCTTTGATGTTTTGTGCAATGGGTTTTGCCCTAATAAGAAAAGTTGCTCCTTCACGTAATTAATGTAATCTAAAGATGAACACATGTTAATCTTACGTTCACATCCTTGCTATAGAGTGGAAGACAAGAGGGTTCTATAAAGAGCTCTTGGCACAAGCAGTTTCTCTTGCATTGGGTGTAGTGTTGTTGTCTTAAACACCATTGATCAGAGCGAAGTACTCTAGCTATGTCCATGGAGCCCTTTATTAGCCTTTACAATCAAGCAAGGGCATATTTGCTTGTGATTTTCGTGCAATTTGGCTACTCAGTAATGTCTATACTTGCCAAGCTCGCTTTGAATCTTGGGATGAAGCCACACGTACTAGTAGCCTACAGAATGGCTGTTGCCTCTATTCTCTTTACTCCATTTGCTCTTGTCTTAGAAAGGTCTCTTTGATGTCTTTCTCCATATGTATTTTCATGTTAATAGTTTGCAGAAACTAATAATCATCTTGGTTTAATAATGCTGAACAGAAATTCAAGGCCAAAGATGACTTGGTGGATGTTCGCCAAGATAACATTACTGAGCTTTTTTGAGTAACAAAAATCGAATTAACAAGCAATTGCTTTATTCATTGTCTCTAAACATAGTTTTTATAAAGTTTATGCAATTGCTGATGTTATTCCGTATTTGTTACCTTTACAAGGCCAGTGCTAGACCAGAACTTGTTCTACGCTGGGATGAAAATTACTACACCAACTTTCGTGCTTGCAATGTGCAATATTCTTCCGGCCATGACATTTGTTATGGCTTGCATCTTCAAGTAACCCTCAATACGCTTGTGTGTGTTAGCTAGTACTATGATGTAGTTATTGATTTTAGGTTACAAAGGCAAGGCTGATTTTGCAGGCTTGAGAAGGTGGATATGAGGAGGCTGCACTTCCAGGCAAAGGTGGTTGGGACACTGGTAACAATCGGAGGAGCGATGCTACTTCCATTAGCTCATGGACCATTAATAAATTTGCCATGGACCAAGAGGAATTTCTGTCGCGGTCAATCTGCACATAGCGTACACATCCAAGATCTCATTAAGGGTGCTGTTATGGTTATATTTGGGTGTTTAAGCTGGTCAAGTTTCATTATTCTGCAAGTAAGAATTCATCTGAACTATGATAGCTGTAATTATGCCATCATCTTACACAAATTGAGGGCCTATGATTAATCAATTAAAGTAGTGACATCTTTCGGTGCTTTTAATGTTACTTCCCTACAGGCAATGATTCTAGAATCATACCCAGCTAAGCTTTCCCTTGCTGCTTTAATGTGCATAATGGGCACCGTGGAAAGCACCATACTGGCCTTCGCAGTGGAACGAGCCAACACTGCAGTCTGGTCTGTATACTTCGATGTCAGACTTTTAGCTGCTGTTTATGGTGTAAGAAACTCCAAGTTAGAGCAAAATTATTTTGAAAATTTTCTGTGTAATACATGCGCGTTATATTATGTCACTCCAGGGATTAAACAATTCCTTACTTGATTGGCAGGGAATACTCTCAGGACTAGCTTACTATATTTTCGGATTGTTAGTAAAGGAAAGGGGTCCGGTGTTTATGAGTGCTTCAAATCCTCTAAGCCTGGTGATGGTTGCAATTTTGGGGTCCTTCATCTTCAAAGAGAAATTCTATCTAGGCAGGTACGCATCATGTCTCTTCTCTGTCAACCTCCGAATGAATCAAGTAAATGGTGAGCTGACACAGCAGTCAATCATTGGTGTAGGGCTATAGGCGCCATCGTGATCGTTCTAGGCCTGTATCTTGTTCTATGGGGTAAGAGCAAGGATCAAACTACAACATCCAATGGTGGCGGTGGAACACCATATGAGCAAACAGCTAGCGCGGTAGGAAATTTACAGGCTTCTAATCATGGCTTGGTTGCCAGTAATGTTAATGCAGCATGACCCATGGATGAACCTGTTTAAAGAACCTAACTCAAGGTGTCTTCAGTTTTCCATAGAACAAGCTCCATTGAGCCTAATACCCTAGCATGATTATTAAGATTTTTGCTACAACAAATGTTAAAATCAGTACAAAACAGAGACGGGCCAATCCGTTTTTTCAATGAGCAAAACTAAGCAAAAATGTGTGTGTGTGTGTTGTCTCAGTAAACAAGCATATGGAACAAACTTATAGATTGATCTAGAGCAGTCTGAACAATCATCTTGTGCTTTACACTAGCGAAAATAAAACCACAAGCACTCGCATGATGAAAGCAAAAAACAGGGGGACACTGCTTCCATCATAAGTTCACCAATTGACCTTTGCTCTTTGCCTATGTAATGCTATTCCTCAACCACGGATTGTTATTCTATATCACTTCAATGAAAACGAATGCAACAAAACCGGACCTAAAATTGACAGATGTCCACTTTTTACTGGAAAAGCTAGAGGTCGAAACAGAAATATAGCTTAGTCTACATAAAGTTTAGATTAGTGCAAGAATGAGTAAGAATGTATCCCATGATATTTGCACATGGCGGTTTTATCTAAGTTAAGAACAAGATTTGGAACTTAGGACAAGTATATCCATGTGGTGATGCAAACCAGGGATTTGCACATCTCCATAAAGTTTTTTTCACACTATCCTATATTAGCATCCGCCTATGGTGCATGACAAAGTATAAATAGGCTTTTTGCACAACTTAATCAAGCCTATCCCTGTCATGTGAAAAGGAAATAAATTTGCCTCCTCAACTAACATGGTGGAAGCACCTCTAATCCCAGTCATGCATGCACAAACACAGTGGTCTACCAATAACAGAAGAAGTCCAAAAACTTAAATTCTATTTTGAAAGGATAAAAAAAAGTTAAATAAACAGTCCTCTCAAAATTAATAGAAATCCCAAAACAAGTCTATAAATTACCAGAGAAATATGCTTCTATGCACAGAACACATGCCACCTCACTTGTTCTAAAAGCAGGGTCTTCATCTCAAGATGGCACAGTGACTTCATCCTTTCCATAGATGCGCTGAAGTTCACGGGTGGCAGCTTGATATGATGCTGACGAGAGGAAGAGGAGAAAAAACTTTGTTGAGAGAGAATAAATAACTAATATTTATCTCTAGTATCTGTGTAAGGCAGTCACATAAACTCATCTAAAACTACTACTTACCTTTCCAGATACGGAAATTCTTCTGATTAATATGAGACCCGGTAACAGTTTGGATTGCATTAAACAGCACCCCCTGAGGAGTGTTCTTCAGCTCTTGAACTACTGCATAGATAGTCTTCCCATTCTCAAAGAAAATATGGTTATTGGGATGCTTGGTCTTGCAGTTAGCATGACGCTCAAATTCATATGCATTCAGAGCCTGCATGGTGCATCCCGAATCATGAAATAGTTTTCAACACTTCATCAGTTCTGTTTCAAGACACTAAACAATGTTTAGAGTTGCATACCTTGTTAGAGCCGCATTCTTTGCAACCACATAAATACCCAGTCCCTTTTATGATTCCTTCAAGAGTTTTCTGCCAAGAAGAAGGATATGCATTTTAATGTGGGAACATTAATCAGTAAGAAATATTCATCCTTGATAAACGCAGATTGACATCTCAACATAATATATCAATCTGACCTCCCTTGACCAGGAAACATATTTAACAGGGACCCCATCAAGCAAGCCAGTAGATAGCAAGCTCTTGACATTTGAAGGGAAGTTGTTAGCAGGGACCTTCTTCGATGTCTTCAGCTCTTTATTCTTAGAGGCAGAATCAATTGGTGTCTTTGGCTCTTTATTCTTGGGGGCTGCATTGATTGATGCCTTTGGCTCTTTACCCTTGATGTCAGTATCAGTTTTGGAATTAGCCTCCAGAGCACTATTTAGCTGTGGATCAGCAATGATCTTCGGAGCACTATCAGTATTCAACTGTGGATCTGCATTTGCCTGGGGCAAAACGTTCTGAGACAATACTTCTGAAGTTTGAGCTGTGTCCTGATTGCTCACTAGCAACTCATAGCCAGTAATAATATTGCCAGAGGAATTGGTCTCAGGTTCATCATGAAAGCCTCCAAAAGAAATGGCATTGTTATCACCCTTGTTGTAGTTGTGACCCATAGATAGAATACCAGAATTCCCTTTGTCCTGGGCAGGTGCCATGGATGTAATGTCAGAATCTGCCTTGTCATATGCTGGACCATTTGATATGATATTATCTCCTCCCTTGCTAAATGAGGAACCCATCAAAATGAAGTTTTCACTTGTTTTATCATAGGAGGGTCCCATTGAAATGAAATTGTCATGTCCCTTATTGTAGGAGGGAGCCATTGATATGAAATGGTTATTTTCCTTGTCATAAGATGGACCAATTGTTATAAAATTGGCATCCTCCTTGTCAAAGGGCTGGCCCATTGATAACATACTCTCATCTCCTTTGTTATAATTGTGGCCCATTGATATGAAATTTCCATCATCCTTACTAAATGCATGACGTATTGAAATGAAATTGCCATCTGCCTTACTGAATGTGGGGCTGATTGAGATGGTATTCTCATCCCCGTTATTATAAGTAGAGCCTAAAGAGATGGTGTTGCTTTCTCTCTTATTATAGGCAGGACCCATTGAAATTATATTGCCATCTCCTCTAGCATATGAGTGCCCCACTGATGAAGAAATGTTCGAGTCTCTAACTTGATTGACTTTTACTTTTCTGATGCCACCAAAACTAATGGATGCAGACGGATCTTCAATGTTATGAGTCATAGACAAACCCATAGAGCAATTGCTGCCATATATGAAATCCTTTCTTCCCATGTTCATATTTCCATTGCCAGAAGAAAGAAAATTGCTACCATTGTTAGGCCGCAATGGTTCAGACCCAAACAGACGGTCACTGAAATGTCCTGAAACTGACTGGAAGCTGGAAGTATTATTCCATGGAGAAATGTTCATGTGTGACATTCCCGCAACTGGCCTGTTGTTGCTAGAATGTTCGACTGCTTGTTTCTTGTTGCTGAACAATTCAGGTCCAGGGCTATCCATAAACCACTGATGACTACGCTTTGCTTCCATTCTCGAGGAATTATCAAAACCCACATCTCCATCATTTAAACACCCGGCATCTCTGGTAATCCAAAAGCTTTTGTGCTGGAAAGAAGGTCAAAATACAAGAGTAATCTAAGTTGCAATCATAAATCAACAAGACTAGATAGGAATAAAATTGAGGATTCCATATTCCAAAAATGCATTGCATAGGGGAAAGGGACATGCAATAGTGCCAAACAAACTACTATGGACAGATGTGGATTAATCGATAGCAACTTTCAAAAAAGCAAAAAGCATGCACCTTTTAGGTTAAGTTGGTTAATGAGTTGTTGCTCGATAAATGGAAAGAACATGTTCATTGTGAAGAAGAATTTTACTGATTTTGATGGAATAGAACTTAAATATCATGAAGCCCCTCATCCCTCAAGATGTTGACACTCAACCCTAGTCCCCCATGCTTTGTCAACAACATTGTCGCTCTCTTACCACCTTTTGGTTTGCTCCTTTGAAATTGGCCTTTTTCTTTTCAATAGAGGTAAGGCATGTGCTCACACAAGTCATCAACAAGACATGGAAGCCATGGTACTGACCTAACAAGCCCCTAAGGATTACCCCAACAACCCTTCAAGGGTGTTTGCCTGATGAAATCCCTATAGGTGTTGACCTAACAACCCTTCTACAATGGCAGATTCTTCATGTACTTAGATTACTCAAAACTATTTAAGGATCTTTTTCCTGTATGTTTGATTTTGATTCTTTTAGGAGTTCATTGATAAAATACATTTTAGGTTTTAGTTTCCTTTTCATGCTCTTTTCCATGTACCTTGTTTACTATGATTTTGTTATTGGATTTTCATTTTATTATTTATTGTTGCAAAAAAAATAACAAATTTAAGTTCAAATAAATTCAAACTAAATGACTAGCATTCTTAACGTTAAGTGTGAATCAACTAATGCAACATTCCTATCTTAATTCTCACGTGTGATCTGAATTCTATAGAAGAAAATGGTTGGAATGGAAAAATTAAATCGATAAAGTTGAGTAACCTTGAAGTACATGATCTTTCAAACTCTATTTAAATCATCAAGGCTCATGAAAAGGTATAGAAATAATTGTGTGATTCTTGCCCTTAGTTGCACATTGCACGATATGGACTTTAATCATGTTAGGAAACTGATTCCCAGTTTAAACAAATGAAGTTCAAATCTAGAATCGTCATTATATTCAACTCTAGAACATAATTCCTTCTTGCCTACAACATGGCTCCCTACATCCTCCCTTTAGCATTTGCTCTAACCTAGTAACCTTATGTGGTTACAAATTGCAGCCGGCATTTCCATCAGTATATAGGTTTTCGAAAGGGGTTAGTTCTCTCCTTGAACTGTTCTCTGAAGGTTTCATTGTAGCTGGATAGTTTTCCATTGAACTCTGCCCTCGGTTAAGCCATAAGCCTTTAAATTAGCTCCCCATAGAGATACATTAGGGGGTCCATCCTTGCAGTTTGAGGACAACTTCCAAGAAAGAAAAGTGATGATCATTGCGTATGTTTGAATGTTGGAAATCAAATCTTAAGACTTCTAACTGTACAAGTCACACAATCTTGAAGACATTTAAACTTTAAAGTGGAAGAAGGTCAGAATACAGAACTTATAAGTTGTTAACTAATCTGGCTCGATGAGAGAGTAGAAAAAAGCATTGGTTTTCGATAAAGGTTCTCACACATGGATGTTTCTGATATCAGGAGAACTGATTCTTTCAAACACAAAGTATGTCACAACTTTTTTATTAGGAAGGAATTACCTAATATCAGACAAGTGAGTAACTTCAACGGATTTCCTCACTAGACTTGAGAAGATTTGCTTGGTATAAATGTCTCATTAATTACTAAGAGAAAATTCTCATGGAGAACTTTTTCATATAACAGGGTACCCCACTTAAGATAGGAAAACCTCAAGTGCCTAGATGCCCCAAATGCACTAGGCAAGTCCATGGACTTCAAACCAGGTCAACAATGTGGTGAGTGGAGCACATTCACTTGTCAGCTCAGATTACTCCATGAGATAAAAAATTAACTGTCTTCCAACAGGCAAGCTTTCTGCCAACACTCCAGATTTCCCAGCCATATTCTTCCCCTGAAGCTCCTATATCCAGCTCCATTTGAGCCCTTAACCACTCCTATCTTAACTTAACATGTTAAGAACAAGATAACTCTCACATCATTATTTACTTAAGGCAAAAGCAAAAGTAAGGATGATAAAATCATCCTCACAATACCTCGCCCCACAAAATTGTAGACGTAAATGAGGTTACAATAAAACTATCTCAAATTATGGATCAGCATATTTGGATATACTTAAACAGTTTGCAATACAGAAACAGGCACAACAAAATAAACAATGAAAGATATTGTTCCAATACAGTGAAGGATTTAGCGAGCAGATGTGAAGACAAGTAACAAGCATCAAATATAATTAAAAGCCAGATATTGATAACCAAATCTAGTACCAAATAGACAAATGACAATCAAAGAACAAATAAACACTCGAAAAAACATAATCAATCACCCTATCTAAACGGAACCAGACTGTGAATATAGCATTTTGTATAGAACAAACAAAAACTTGAATAAAAAATTCCAAGCCTACCATTTTTTGCAGTTAGCCAGTTCCACGGAGACTCCGGTGATCTCCACTCGAAACCCGAACCCCTACTTTCACGAACAAACACCGCTCCTTACTACGCCGTTTCGCTCATTTACACCATTGATCACGATCAAGCTCAGACAATCTGCAACACAAACTCAAACACCAAAACCTAACCGTTTTAAATTAACAAACAATGAAAATCAAACTTCGATCAATCATGGATAACATTCATTTAAAACCGTCTAGAGATAGTAAAATGAACAGTTCTGGTGAGGAAACAAGCTCGAAATGATCAAAACTGTAATCATCAAAATTCAAAATCACACAGTATGTGCACGCAGCGCGAATGGCATGCATAGTGATGGTTAGTAGACTTGATAATTGAGAGGGAGACTGGTAACCGTACCTTTAGCCGGGAAGATCGCTGGGGAAACTCCCGGCAACTGCAAGTGTGAGTGAGTGTTTTTTTTTTCCTTTTCCTTTTCTTTAATTGTTTTTTTTTTTGTTTTTGGTTTTTTTTTTAGAGAGAGAATGAAAATAGAAAATGACTTGTGTCAGCTTGGGTTCTAACTAAGCAGAGATTCACAAGCTAATGCCGCGTGGTACTCGAGTGAATGTTTTATTAGATCTTAGCCGCACAAGTGGGGAGATGGAGCTGAGTTTAACGGCTTGATGTACTATACAAGATTTGCACCGCTTAAATGCGTTGCCATGTATGGAAGAGTCTGGTATGGCAATGTATAGGATAGGAGCTTTTACTCTTATTGTGAATGGCTGGTACAGCGGAAGATGAGTATACCACGTGGCGATTCTCTATTGCACAAACCTATAATGGGATTAGTCACGTCAAAGGTTATTGGATCATATTAAACATCATGCGAGTATCCATTACTTCATGGGCTCAAGCTTTGCTCCACGCCCATCACCTTACTTCATGGGTTCAAGCTTTGCTCCCAAACCCAGGTGTTGGGCGAGTGCCGAGCACTGTAGGCTCTATCTTGATTTTGAACCCAATAACATGGCTAAATTTTCATGAGTCCAAAGAGTGTCTCAAGGCCAGTCACTTTCCCCTCGTTAGCATATATAAAGGATATATACTTTCATTAATCCATGTGTAAAAGATATATTTATTTATTAATACATATATATAAGATATATTTTCTCGTTAATGTTATTAGAATAAAATAACTCTTTATCCCTTACATTAAAAAAAAAATAAGATTCATGAATTATAAATATCTTCTTAAACTATCTAGGTAAGGGTTAAAAGATTTCAAATTAAAAAACATGTTTATATTTAATACCAAAACAATATGGTTCTTAGAATTTAATGTTCTCTAGGATATTTATTTTTTATATATAAAATTATTGACTTTATTATATTATTAAATCTTAAAAAAAAGGAATTTTTTTGTAGGTATTTAGAAATGTTCATAAAAAAAATATTTTTTTTTAAACGAGAGAATTATTTGAATAAATATTTAATTAATTTATAATCCAATCACCAATATAATCTTATTTTATAGCTGATCGAATTGTCAAAACATCATCAAATTGTTACCAATCGTGTGCTAAAATCACGCACATTCATTTGAATTTAGTAATATAAATTTTAGAAACATAATCAAACATGACAAAACTTCGGATAGTAATTAGTATATATTGAAAGACAAAATTGCTGTATATGTTTACCAGGAGGTTATTTCTCGGTTTTTGATATATTTGCTTCCCGCCTCACTATTTTGGATAATATTTCAAGGAAAGAATTCGAGAAAGTTTTTTTTTTCCCACTAATGCACCGTGTTGTAAACTTGAATGGTCTGTCTAAAACTAGCTGGAAAACAAAAACAGTTTCATACACGAAAGTTGATCACAAAATATTTTGACTAGTAAAAAAGGAAAAAAAAATCACCCTCATATCTAGTTATCAAAACTAGGCGTGGGATCTTCATAGATCCAACTACAAGAAACCTAATAATTAGTTTATTTGAAAAATCTATTTCTTTGTTATTATTTTTAGCATCTGCTTTACCATCGTTTTTAGCCGGATATATTTTCAAAACCACCACTACATTTAAGCTACAGTTAGAGTTGAGCAAAACAACTGAAAAACCGAGAAAACTGAAAAAAAATAATCGAAAAAATCGAACCGTAAAAAAAAACCGATTAAAATTTTGAAAAAACCGACTCGTTCGATTCGGTTTTATAAGCCTGAAACTGAAAAAACCGAACCGAACCCAAACCGAAAAAAACCGAGCCAAACTGGGAAAAACCGAGCCAAACTGAAAAACCGAGCCAAACCGGAAAAACCGAGCCGAAACCGGTTGGAACAGGTTTTTGTCCTAAAAAACCGAACCGAACCGAAACCGGTCGGTTTCTGTTATTTTTTTTAATAAAAACCGAACTGAATTGAAAATGATCACCCCTAGCTACAACTATAACCAAATTCATAATTCGATATTTAAGTTAAAACTGAACCTAAGAATGATATGCTTCATGGGCCTCCAAATTTCAATTTTTTTTTTTTTTAATTTCATGATTATATCTACTTGGAAAAAATCTAAGATAATATTTACTAATCTCGATTAAGAAAAGGAAGGCTTATCTCAGCTGTCATACCTTTAATTTGTGCGTTGAGGTTTGTCCAATGATAAAACTGCAAGTATGAACTGCTATATAGAAATAATAAAAGTGTGTTTGTTCTTATGGTTGAAATTGAGATGGAGTACAACTCAACTATATATACATAAAATTAATTAAATCATAAAAAGTTAATTTTTTATTTTATTTTTTCTATCTATTTTTGAATCTTGAGAGCCTGCTTAAAAAAACAGTGGATCGGTAACGTTTGACTACTGATGGAAAGACACAAGGTCATATAATTCGCTGTTTCACGTCGAGGGCTTAACGATCTGGAATCTCGAACATGGTCAAGCCCATCCATTACGGTCGTCTTGAGATGCTGGCATGGAGTCCGGGACATCCCTCAATGACAGTCTTTTTTTTTAAAAAAAAAAAAATGACAGTCAAATGGAGATTAAAAATTCGATGAACCACTCTCCATGTGCAAGACATGGCGCAATAGGCGCTGGTTTTTGTTATTTTCCGACATAAATATTGTTTGATGATTTCTCTATTTAATTTCAGAAACTCATTTTAAAATAAGTTTGAAAACAATTAGATGAAATTCATTTTAATGGTGAATTATGCTACAGGCTTTTTTAAAAAAATTCTATTTAATTATTATTTATGGAGAGTTGATGAAACTTATTTCCTTCCTATATTTTTTTATTGAAAAAAATATTTAATTTGCATCTTCTAAAAAAAATATCGTCCATTGACAGACGAGTGACGACTCTCGAGCTTTTAAGCATCGGTTTTATATATTTATGACTGCAGTATGTAGCCATTAATATTCAACAACGTGCTGCCTTTTGATGGAGGGATCCCGGAATCATTTACTGTTGCCCACCAAATGGGCCTTTGATAGGATATAACGAAGTTAAAGCTTAGCTTTTTATAAAAATAGATTCGTGTCATTATATAATAATAATAATAATAATAATAATAATAAACAATTTCAACTTATGAATTGACCATATGCTATATGAATTGAGACTTGATCTTCTGATGAATTCATTCATCATATTAATTAAAAATAGAATATGAAACAAACCATGATATAGGCTCCAAGGCCATAAAATCAGATCACTAGACCAATTGCAAAGATTAAACAGTCCATTACCGAATAACAGTTATATTAAAATTGAATTGAAAATAGATGATCACTGATATGAGCTTTTATTGGTCACCTTTGAGGTAGTGTTTTAGAGTGTAGCGGTCGTTGTTTTTTAAAATATTTTTTATTGGAAAATATATAAAAATAACTTTTTATTTATTAAAAATTATTTTTAATATCAGTGCATCAAAATAATTTAAAAACATAAAAAGATAGTCTCAAGCAATTTTTTTTTAAAGTCATGAAATACAGTTTCAACCGTAAAAACATACCGCTTATAAATAACCCTGGCAAAATAATGTTTAAATTTTTGCCATCTTAAATATTTCCTTATAAAGTTTATTGTAGAAGCCAACTATTCATTTGGTAAAAATATTATGTGATTGGAGTCCTTATTTGGGTCATATTTGTTTTTGCGTTTTAAAAACGTTTTTAAAAAAAATTGAATTTTTTAAATTTTTTTCTTTATTTCAAATTAATTTTTTTTGTGTTTTTAGATCATTTTGATGCGCTGATTTTAAAAATAATTTTTAAAAAATAAAAAAAATATTATTTTAATATATTTCTAAGTGAAAAACATTTTAAAAAAAAACTGCAACCACACTCCCAAACAGATCCTTAAACCTAATCTTAATCTTGACAATCAATCATGATGAATCATGACACCATTTTGTAGTAATGATTCACTACGAAAAGGAAATTTTAGGGAAGCTACACATACACATTGAATCTACGCATTTTAGATATACATGAATGGACTTCAAGTTAATTAAGTTTCACAATAATAATAATGAAAAAAAAAACTTGAGGTTATCAAGAAAAGTTCCCACCTGACTCTTCAATATAGACAATCAATGCCATAAAAATCCCATAGCAAGAGAAAGAAATTTAATCAACAACAAGACAATCTCCCAGCTCCCTCTCTGTATCTTCTTCTTCTTCTTCTTCTTCTTCTTCAATTTTGAGAATTACAATTTTACATATGCAAGATGGATTTTCCTTCTCCCCCTTTTTTTCTCCTTAAATTAATATTCATAAAACAAAATTTATGTACTAAAACCTAATTTAATTATCTAATTATATACAATCACCAACAAAGCTTGGTATCTGCACTTCTGTTTCTGTGCGGTTATGAGGCATCGGATTTGAGAGCTTCATTTTAGGTTACAAATTAAAATCACCCCCATAACTAAACGTCCTCTCATTTTTCCAGATATTTAAATTTGAGTTTTCCTAATCTGAAATCTAGCTCAAACTAATTTTAGCCACTGGACCAGCTCTTTGAGAGAGCGATCATCGCTTCTCATTTGTAAATTTTTCCTCTTTCCAATTAATTAGGAATACGCAAGAACGAAAGCTAAATCTCTCAATCAATTATAGTAATAATGCTTGACAATTAATTATAATCACCACTCATGATCACAAGTTTAATTATCACGGTACACATCATCCTTGCCTCATGATGACGTAATAAAGCTTGATTATTTAAAGTAATTGAATGGAAAGGAAATTAATACCATGAGCTAGCTTCTCATTGCAGGTCTATGAACAAATGAACAAATTTAAATACAAGATGGCAAGTGTTCCTATATTCGGGGGAAAAAAAGGGAAGCAGAAAATTAACGAGAAAACCTATAGGTCTAGCATATCATGATGAGACTGCACATGTACGATCTAAAAGAAACAATCAACTATATATAGGAGCTGCGTTTCCCAGCTTGAACAACTCCATATCATTCTCATTAGGAGTCAAATTCAAATCCAAACACAAAACCCTCCTACTGTTAGATTTCTTCACGACAGGAACTACTTGCTTATGATCAGAACTAGGAGGGCTCAAAGGATCCGCCAGCTGGTTTTGATCGTTCAAGGCAGCTCTATGTCTCCTCATATGACCACCCAAAGCTTGCCCTATTGCAAACTCTAGCCCACAAATAGAGCACTCGTGTGTTTTAGGCTTCGCCGGCGATTGAGACTCGAAGCTCCCTTCTCCTCCCATCAACTTAGGCTTCTTGTGACTTGCACGGTGACCACCCAAGGCTTGAAATGATGGGAATTTCCTGTTGCATGTTTTGCACTCAAAAACACGACTCGGAGAATTATTGTTAATGGCGTGATCAAAGGAAGGGAAAGAATATGATTCCCTTCCTTTAGATAGAAACACCAGGCAGTTTGCCATGGTTATGCTATCAATCTCTCTCGCATACAAACTTCTCTTCATGGTTACCCAGATATAGAAATGTGAGCTATAAGGATTTTGCTGCTATGGTTTCAAATGTGAAAAGGATATTGGATCGCTTAGGGCGAAAGTAATGGAACTATGTAGGTGTCTTATCGGTGTCGTATTTATAAGGTTGTTTGGTTCGTGTAACTACTTGTGTGAGCTGTACAACTATACATGTTTTGACTTTTATAGTTGACTTTCATTGGAATGACATTTGTGCCCTTGACTCGATGGATACGAAAGTGAAAGAGAGATAGGGTTTGGGGGGATAAAAAAAAATACTCAATCGACTCATAGGAGGACTAATTAATTGTGAAAATGAGCCGACTAGGGGAACGTAAGCATGACTGAGAGGCTGAGCCAGCAGCCCAGAGAACGAGTCATGAGTAAGTGAGTCCTCCCTGGAATCTTCAGTTTTCTAGAAGATTCTCAAGGTTTTGGTTTTGGTCTTGGCCTGCTAGTAGTGTGAAGGAGGAAGCAACAGAGCGAGTGAGTAGATAAAAATTTCGGCTGTACTTTTTGGACCTTTACAAAAATTTCGGCAAGTGTTAATCATATATATATATATATATATATATATATAATTATTGGGTGGTGGGTAGATGCATCCAGTAAGAAGGAAATTTCACTACTTGCAATATTGCTCTATCTATGTACAATAAATTTTCCAATTTTATCATGTATAAGAAAGTGCTTATTATTTTTTTTTAAGATCATTGATTAATTTATATATATTCATTTTATTTTAATTATAAACCAAGGGTACTTTACAAGTTAAATCGATGTGAGTTGATACAATTATTTTTCATGATCAAAATATATGTTTGGTATACGTCGTTTTAATTTTTATTGTTAGGTTGTACAAAACATAGGTTTTAAAAAAATATTTTTTATTACAGCTTTAAAAAACAAACTTAAAAAATAAAAGTTGGTTAAAAGTAATTAATATGATGTAGATTATTTCGTATAAAATAAATGAAAAGAATTCATGTTATTTTAGATTCTATAAAATTAAGGTTTGAATAGTAATTGTATGTGTGGAGCAAGTGCAATTAAAAAACATTATTATTTGGCTATTCAAACCATTTTTTTTATGATAATAAATGTGAAACTGTATAAAAAGAAGAAGAAGATAAGATATATATTGAGGTGTTTTTCTTCAATTTATTTTTGTGTATAATTAATATAGAGATTTTATTAGAGACTTTTGGAGAAATATACGGGTCTGCGCACATAAAGTCTTATATATAATGGTGTAATGTCTTCAATATAAAAATCTAAACTAATAAGTTACAAGTTGATCTTATTTATAAACATTTTATTTATTTAATATGAGATATTTAACATTTCCATGCACACTCAATAATTCCAACTATAATATTTACGAGAAGCTGGCACACGTGTTAAGTAACAGGCAGAAGTCACGCAAGCCGTACGTCCCTAGTAAGTAAATATGGACCATTATAGTAATAACTTTGCAGTGGACTTTTAACTTTGAAGTAGGAGCTACAAAGGGTTAGGGTTATTATGTTATTTATATATATATATATATATATATTTTAAAGTCTAGATTATTACGTAGAAGTCTGTTAGAGAAATAATATAAATTATATATTTTAATCTC
>Ga0307517_10006541_pt1 | contig 17241 bp, 13 predicted proteins | sample 23_EM_MG_FD_194515 | JGI IMG/M metagenome (GOLD analysis project Ga0307517, IMG submission 194515) | Populus trichocarpa ectomycorrhiza microbial communities from riparian zone in the Pacific Northwest, United States - 23_EM | ecosystem: Host-associated > Plants > Roots > Unclassified | place...
TGTTCATTAAGAGACATTATATATATATATATATATATATGAGCAAAGAAAAAACATTGCATCAATATGAATGATTATTCTACATGGAGAGGCATGGTAGTTTATTATACCTTCAATATTTTTATTTTAGAGAATAGTCTAGGATCATGCGTATAGTTTTAGAACTCAATAATGGTTGAATCCAAATGTTTCGGGTTTGACATATTTACCGTACTTATGTTACTTTGGATTTAGCTAACTGTCAAGTTCAAATGTTTTGGGTCTTCTATGATTGTTAAACCTCCGCTACCCTGGGTTTGACTGATTGTCAAGTCTAAGTTTTTTGAGTCTAGCATGCTAATTAAACCCTCGTTACCTTGAACTTAATTAATTGTCAAACCTAATTTTTTTTTTGGGTGTATTGTGCTCTATTTTTTGAAATGATTTTTATTTGTAGAAAGTCTATGATAAAAAATAAAATGCTGACTCATGATTTTTCATGGTGGAGTATGTATAGTCTAGTGTTTCTTTTACTGTCAATGACTTCGCAAAGACCCCACACGATTCGAAAATCATGAAAGTATTTGCTAGAACAAGAAAAAGAAAGAAAAAGGGCAATTTAACTATTTTTTTTCTTCTTATCTTGACTGTTTTGCTGGTGTGGTGGTTGTTTTCCTCTTGTATATGCTTTGGAGTGCTTATTTGTCTATGAAGTCAGGATCACTGAAGAATTATTCCCTGTAATGATATGATAGACAACTACACCCTCTCTTAGGAAGGCATAAGATGGGTCGTGTGGTCACTAGATTAACATCGTACTTAATTTAGAAATTGTAGTTTAAAATATTTTTTATTTAAAAATATATTAAGATGAATTATTTTTTCATGTTTTATACTAATATATTAAAATTATCAAAAATTAAAAAAAAATTAATTAATTTTTTTCAAGTTAAAATTATTTTTGAAAAACATCTAAAAACAAAAATAAAAACTATATCAAACATCATTTTAAATTAAATATTTTAATTAAAATAATATCATTTAGTATTTTTAATGTTATTTAGATGTGTCAATCAAGTTACTTAACTGAGTTAATTAATTTTTATTAAATTAATAATTTTTAATTTAATTAGAAATTAACTCGAGTTTAATTTTAAATCTCAAATTCTTAATCAAAACTGAATTTAATAACTCAATGTAAATGTAAAAAAAAGAAAGAAGAAGAAGATGATTCTGATAATTTACCTCCTAATTTTTAATTTATGTTCTTACAACTTTGATGGACTTAACCATTTTTTTTATTATTCTAAATCGAACAGCGATAGTTAACATCCATTCTTTATCTTCGTTATTCTCAATACTTTTTTTTAATCAAACAACTTAAATGATTGGCCATAAAAAAAGTGCTAAAAAAAGGTTTTGAATTAAAAAAATCCTCCTACTGTTAAAATCAAATAGTAAAAAATTAACTAAATATTCACGTCAAGAGGTCAAGATCCCTAACGGGCTACTGACCGGAAAACCTGCCTGTTACACACCCATGAATGCAACAAGGAACAGGAACCAATCAAATCACAGAAGAATTGAAAAAACAACCAATCAGTGACACCCCTATCCCAATTTCACCCGCCACCCACTCGCACAAAATCATACCCCAACCATTCGCTGAACTTGGCAGAATCCCATAACATCCAAACTGGACCCCACCAAACGCCCACCACCGAACTAAGGAAAAGAAAGAAATTCCCTCTCCTCTCCTTTACTTTCCTCGAGTGAATTCCATTCAGTTCCAAGCTAAACCAAAAATCCATGCCAGAAAATCATTTCCATTTCTAGCAACTGCAAAGTCTCTCCCATGTTCAAATACTCAGACTTCAAGTTCAAGTACAGTAACTGATAATCGAGGGTTTGGAATGGATAGTTGGTGTGGAGGAGAGGCAACAATTAAGAGCCGGGCTAAACAAACTGAAGAGAGTTATCAGTTACAGCTTGCTCTTGCTTTGAGGTTATCTTCACAGGCTGCTTCAGCTAATGATCCCTATTTCTTGGATTTCAGTTCTAGTGACAATACTAAAAGAGGACTTCCTCCTTATTCTCCCGAGTCTCTTTCTCATCGATTCTGGGTAATTTTTTTTTCATACTTTTCATTGCACGAGCATATCTCTCTGAAGTGGGCCCCATCACAAATTGAGATTTCTTTTGGGAGCTTGGAGAAAGATTTTGTTGACGTGATTTCAAGAAAATTTTACTGCCTATGTTCTTAAATATTTTATGATTTTCTCCTTTGCTTTTTTTTTTTTAATTTTGTACTGCAAACGTGTTTTGAAGTTTGTGTGTGTGTGTGTTTTCGGTTATATTTGTATCAGGTGAGTGGAAGTTTGTCATACTTCGATAGAATTCCAGATGGGTTTTATGTGATACATGGATTGGATCCTTATACATGGAGCATAAGTGCTGATAGTCGTGTCCCATCTTTTGAATCATTAAAGGCTGTTAATGATTTGTCAATAGGAGTGGTTTTGATTGATAGATTCAGGGATCCTGGTTTGAAGGAGGTACATAATAGAGTTACTGGTCTTTCGAGCAGCTTGAGTACAACCGAAGATGTGGTTAAACACCTTGCGATTGTTGTTTGTAATCTTATGGGGTGAGTTCTTGAGTTATGTTCAGTTTCGGGTGTTTTCAGTGAATTTCTTGTATTAGGATTCTTGTGAACAAGGTTTTTCTTTATTGTCTCAGGGGTGTAGTCCTCAATGAAGATGATAATGCCTTTGCCGAATGCTGGAAGGAATGTACTGAAGTGATGAAAAGGCGCTTCCGTTCTGTTGTGCTTCCAATTGGAAGCTTATCCATTGGCCTTTGTGTTCATCGTGCATTGCTGTTTAAAGTAAATCTCACAACTTCGTTGTTTTTTTTCATTGCATTCTTCAGCATTTTAATGCTGCCCATGTTTGTATTAAATACATACTATTTGGATGTTGAATGGAAAAATGCAACATATTGATCATATATTTTTCCTTTAATTATTGGATGTATTTATGTCTTCCAAACTATAAATGTCTCTATTGACATTTCTCGAATTATGATTTTTTTCAGGTATTAGCAGACTCGATTAACTTGCCTTGCAGAATTGTTAAAGGATGTAAATACTGCAGAAGAGATGTCGTTTCATCCTGTCTGGTACAAGTTGGTAATGACAGGTATGCAGTTTCAACCATATATTTATTTGAATTTCACTACATAGGAGGTTGGAACTGTGGAGCAATAGAGCTTTGAAATACGAGTAAATCAATATTTGGAGGTTGGTAAATATATTGATATCTTTAGTGGTATGTAGTGCAAAGTGGTAAGTGAAGAATGGGAGAGGATGGGTGAATCTTGGATTGCTGTAAGATTCATCCGGGTTCTTACATTGGACCTGTTTGTACTTGCAGTTGAGCTTGAGCCATTTTTATTTTTCCTTTCCTTATCATCTTAATTTGTCCAAGTCAATTATTTCTTAATTGACCGTTGGTATGTGCCTGGTAAAAATGAATGAATGGAACCCCTTGCTCTGACAGAAACTTTTCTCTCAAAAGAAACTGGCAGGAAAAGCATGGGCATCCTGAAATTTTGACACGAGCACTGTCTACTTTAGCATCTCCCACATAATGTTGGTGGGGTGGATCGTTTTTCTTGGATATTTGAGGAAACATTATTTATATGGCTTGAACTGCAATGATTACACAAACAGCAAGCATTGTTTCTCCCTGATACTTGGCATAACCGGAGTCCACATTATACCAGCTATTGTTGACATGGTTAGAAAGGGTGTCATCTGCATAATCATAGATGGCCATTCACCATTTAACTATACTTTTGTCTGCTATGGTTGTCTGAATGGTGGAATGGCTTTCTTTCAAGGGTGAAGTTCTCATTCCACCAGCATTCGATTCTTTTCCATTCTGTCCAAAAGTTAATCAAAGTTGCTTAAGTAATTGCTGCCGTGAGAGGATATGAGAATAATTGATGGTTGCTTTTGTTTTTCAAGATCAGTTCTTCGAAATTGCGAGTGTGCTTTTTGAAGGTTGAATGGCTGACCTATCTAGGGAATTACTGTATGAGTTTTTCTTTTATGGTAGGTCTATTGCTCTATAATTGTTGAAATGAAAGGTCCATGGAGTGGTTGATCTCTGAATTAATTTCATAATCCTCAGGGAATACTTTGTTGATTTGCTTAGAAATCCAGGAGCCCTAAGCCAGCCTGATTCCTCGCTCAATTGTTCATCTTCAATCTTAGTTTCTTCTCCATTGTCTCATCCAAGGTTTAAATCTAATCAAACAACCGAGGACTTCAGGACATTGGCCAAACTCTACTTCCTTGACAGCCAGCCACTTAATCTTGTATTTGATAATTCTTCTTCAGGTGATTCCCTATCTACTTCATACATGCATCGCTATAATATTTTAGAATACATGATTGATCACTTTGGCATTTATTTGTCATAATCAGTTGAGATGAGGAGAAACTTGTGCGTTATTTAATATATTTGTTTATCCTATTCCTCAAACAACCCCTACACATTTTCATAATTGTTTGAGATGCAGAGTACTTTCTCTGTGACTTCAAATTGGAATTTCCAGTTATCTCGTGGTATCTACAGAACCATATTTATTATACGATACTCTGATCATTTGCTTTGAAGTAAATAACTAAAGAACAAGTTCATCTCTTATGATCAAACTTTATCGAACTGTAAATAGTTTTGAAATAAGATAAAGAATTTTTAACAAAAAAGAAAAGGCTAAAATATTCTGATTGTAATGCTGAATATGATTAGTTACAGTACATATGATGTGTCTGACAGTGACTCTGAGTCTGACCTGCCAAAGGAAATGCTAGAATGGCAAGTCATGCTTGTAAATGGTATTTAAAGACAATTGAGATTCAGTGAAGTAATCTATTATTGACACTTTCTAAACCTTGGATTTGCAGGCCCTACTATTGATGAAGATGACAAATTTATTTCAAGGCTCGGTAAAGACAAGAAGAACCTTCTGCCCACTTCAAGCAACAACCGTGACACTTCTCTGTCAAGTTCTGTCCTACCAGTTAGGCAAAAATATACAGATCCTGTCGTCTCTAATCCCAAGCGTGTTGCTACAAATAATTTGTTGTTCATGGAATTAAACCAGTCAATACCAAGTAAATCAAACAATCAACTTCATCTTGAAGAGGAAGATTTGGATGTACCCTGGAGTGAACTTCTTTTGAAGAATAAAATTGGATCAGGTACCTTTTCATTTGAACTTTGGGAGGACTTCACCACTGCATGCTACGGTAGCTATTAGTATCCCCTTCATGCGTCCAATGTATTTTAGTTTGTCAATTCAGTGAGATTTCATTCATGAAGGATACTGACAAATGCTTCTCAGGCTCTTTTGGAACTGTCTATCATGCTGACTGGCGTGGTTCGGTAAACATTTCTTTCTTATATCTCATAATCTTTGGCATTTTGTTTTGCTTGTTTTGAATATGTATATATAGTGGTTCTTATATCACAGAATCTTTCATCTCTATGATTGCTGTTGTTGATGAGATACCAAGATTCTTTTTATATGTTATCTATAAGAAAACCCAGCATCGAAATGGTGTTCTAATGTAGATTCTGCTATAAAAGTTGGTGCCTTTCCAAAAATCGAATCTCCATTCTTGTCATTTTCTCTTCAGGATTTCTGGGAGGATATTGTTTGCAGGACTACCTTGTATCATGGTTGGTAGACCTATAACAGCAGTTAGGATATCTAGAGTAGCAATTTTTATGTATTCTTCAGAATATGCAAAATAATCTTGTGTTGATTAGAAATCATTCTTGTGTCTAGAAGTTATCATTTGAGGGTGTCAATTCTTGTCTTAGTCCTGCAGTTCTTTCCGTGCCTTTTCTGAATTCTGCTTAAGCAGTAGTTTGACACTAATCATTCTCATTATTGAGACAAAATTGGCAATTGGTCTTGATCAGCTATTAATTTGATGTTGAGATGAAAATGATCTTCGTTTGCATCTCCAGCACTCCTCTAGAATGTAATAAATTAAATTTCTTAAAACTATCATTTACCAATAACCCTCTCTTTACGTTACCTCTCTTAGTGATATAGCTAGTAAATTTCAACAATGTATTCATATTGAATGTTTCTATCAGCTCTATGGGTTTTATTGCCATAATATAACGAATTCTTTGTTGAAGCTCCGAATATTGATTTTAGTGCTTTGCTCTTCATTAGCACTGAAAATATCAAATATGATCAGGATGTTGCTGTCAAAATTCTTGAGGAGCAAGAATTTCATGCAGAGCGCTTTGAGGAATTTTTGAGTGAGGTACCTATACCATGCTTGCTAAAAGTAAACCTCACCAAAACACAAAAGGATCAAAGAATAGAAAAGAAAAGAAAATTTCAGCATCTTTTTTTATAGAGCTAATAGTGACTCGAGTTTTTTGTGGTTTGAATTTTTACTCATTGACATTGATTTTGTTTGGCAGGTTGCTATCATGAAACGTTTGCGACATCCAAATATCGTTCTTTTTATGGGTGCTGTTACCCAGCCCCCAAACTTGTCCATAGTTATGGAGTATTTATCAAGGTATTAAGATTCTTTCTATGAATCAGTAGATATTTTTTAGGAAATCAACTCTGTATTAATGTGAATAATTTTCTTTGGACACTGCAGAGGCAGCTTGCACAAACTTTTACATATGAATGATGCTGCATCGATACTGGATGAGAGGCGCCGCTTAAATATGGCATATGATGTGGTATGCTGTTTTCTTTTGGCTAATATTTCTGTTTCTAAGAAAAATAGATAGTCAACGGAACAATTGCTAGAAAAAAATTGGAACCTTAACATCATCATCTAGAAGTGAATAAAAAATTTCCTGGATTTATGGGTTGTTTATTTCTCTGTACAGGCTAAGGGAATGAACTATCTTCATCAGTTTAGACCTCCCATTGTTCATCGAGATTTGAAATCTCTAAATCTTTTGGTGGACAGTACATATACGGTAAAGGTTAGCATTCCTAAACTGTGATATGTGGATAAAGTTTTTCCTCTCTCCAATAATATGCTTAGAAACTTGCTGCTCTGCTCAAGAATTAGAACCTTTAATCTTAAACCCAAAAATAATGCCCCCCCCCCCTACCCCCTACCCCTAAGAAATAATAAAGAGCAAGCTAATTTTATTACAACTAAAATGTGGACACTTCTCATGACCTTTTTTCAGTGGGAATGATCATTTACATGCTATGCATGAGGAGCCTAACATTGTTTCCACTTGGAAAATGTTTATCCAGATTTGTGATTTTGGTCTCTCACGATCAAAAGCAAAGACATATATTTCATCAACAAATGCTGCAGGGAGAGTAAGTGCTACTTTGGAATCATTAAGTTGTTACATGCACTTTCTTATTGTATGTTATATGAAGGAAGCATGGATTGGGTTACAAACCTAAATTTACAATTCTGGCTCCTCTTCTTTAGCCCGAGTGGATGGCCCCAGAAGTACTCCGTAATGAGCGATCAAATGAGAAATCAGATGTTTACAGCTTTGGTGTAATCTTGTGGGAACTTATGACCCTGCAACAGCCCTGGAGAAACTTAAAACAAGCACAGGTAATTTGCTTTAGCATGCTTCATTTCACAGTTTGCTTACAAACTCGTACACAGATGATACAATAGAATCGGTTTCTCTTAATCAAGTTTTATTTGTGAACTTGAGAATGGATGTGAGACCTTCAAGGAAAATGCCTTGTTAAGAAATAAAGTCCCAGGGAAGGGTCAACTGGTGAAGGGTGTTGATTGTTCCTTATTATTTAAGGATATCTGACTGGCTGCTGCCAGAGATGAAGTCTGTAACTAGAATTATTGTAGTCATCTGGAACTGGATACTAACATACACATGGTTCTGCATTATACAGAACCCAAATGCTATTATTAATGTTAAATGAGTGTCTTATATTTTGTTGTAGATCATTGAAGCTGTTGGTTTTATGGGCCAAAGGCTTGAGATTCCAAGCAGTGTAAATCCTTCAGTGGCTGCCTTGATTGATGTCTGCTTGGATAAGTAAGTGGATGGTCATAATTACATCAAGTTCCAAAGAGTTTATGGACTAATTTTATCTCTCAACTGTGAAATTTGTTTATCTTCAAGAAACCCTACTCAGGACAAGGAACTAACTAATATACAGCGCCTGCCTTTAATATCTCTCTCCCCTTTCCGTCATATTCTAATGGACTTTCCTTTCAATGCAGTGAGCCCTCTAAACGTCCCCCATTCTCCTATATCATGGAAACTTTACAGGGACTGATAAATAACTCTATCTCCCATCCAGTTGCCGCTCAAGTTCGATGACAAATCTATAGGAGGGGAACCCCGGGTAAAATCTTTATTCATAACAATGTGCCATAGATCTGATGCTCATCTGGTGCATATTTCAGGTGTGCCTGTCGTTTTATAGCACTTAATGAATCAAATAAAATTTTCTTTAATATCTTTGTTGGAATATTTATAGCTTAGATGCATGGTGTTGCACTATTATCGTCAACCAGCGAACGTCATAAATGATATTTTTCATTACCTCCTGTCCCATGCCCCATAGTTCAAGGCATTACAATAAGAGATCAATTATTAGATTTCTGCAAGAATACAGATATACTATCAGATTTCGCATTCATTCAATCCCACATGATGTGCTTTTAATGTGTGTTATAAGTCATCTTATTCTGTTGGTGGCAGGATTCTTGCTGCACATAGTTTTTTCCTTTGCAGATAGAGGAATGGTAAAGCTGCTTGCATGGATTTCATTCTTCTCATTGACATGATACTTTCTGGGCTTCCACGAGTTGTTGATTGTCCTTTCTGTATCTGCCATGATCTAATCCTTGTTGCTACAATTGTAAATACGCGGGAAGTTGTCAGGGTATCGATACCAAGCAACATTGGTGGAAATGCCACCATGTGTTAGCAACTTTTATATGGGAAGAAGTTGAGGGCGGCTGGTTCATGTTACTAGTTACGCTGATGTGCCCATCATTTGCTTAATTGCTTCACTCTGTTGTCCTCATATTATCAGTCAGGGTGGCTTATGAATTATGATTGCAATTTTTCAGCGTGAGATTTTTGGCTGCTCAGCTGTTTGGTTTGCGAGGTAGAGAGAGAGGCTTGCTATTTATCATCCCCTTGCATTGAATTTTGGGAACCTTCTAATCATACATGTAAATTCTTCTGAGCAGGTTAAATCTTTAACAAGCACTAAAGCTGTAGAGCCCAAGAGTCTGGTAGAGCTTTCATTTTGGTACAAAATACAGTCTAGTTCTTCCGCTTTAAGCATCGTCACAGTTTAGTCCTTTATAAAGTTCATTCAGTTCTATTTTTATTTTTCAGCTGCAACTAAGCATGTTTTTTACATGCGTAAAATATTTTTAGTTACGGTTTTAAAAAATATATTTGGTTAAAGTTGTTGTAAGTTAAATTTTTATATGCAAAATAAATTAAAAGTATATCTTCATAAATAAAAAAATAAATTATTTTAATTTTTATAAAATCAAAGTTTGAAATGATAAAGCATACATGAAACTAAAAAAAACTAAAAATCCTTTCGGTTGCAGTGAATGCAAATACTCAGTTTAGTCCCTTGTCATTAGGCAAAGGTGTTCTTGTCGGTTTTGATCCCTCAACTTTGTTTATATTCAAATTATTATTTTTTAAATGTAATTTGATTTTTCAAGTTCAAGTGTCGTCAGTTTAGACTTCTGACTGTAGCACTTTATACTTTATATAACGTATAAAAATATTTTTTTAATTTTGTTTTACACTAGTGTTTTTTTAACTTTATATTTTTCATCCATCTCATCCTCTATTTTATATAATGGTTGATTTTACTTCATTTATGAACTGGATACTGTATCATACATACGATATTTCAGAAAAGAAAAAAAAATACTAAACAAATGGGTGTTGTTTTCCGGAGATTAATGTTTTTTTGAATAAATTTAAAATTATTAGACACCAAATAATTCTAAAAATCATTTAGAAGTGAATACAAATCAAGCCTACCCCATCCCCACGTTTTCAATTCCCAAACCCTCCTCTTTCAAGCCGTACTCTCTTCTCCACTCTTCTTCATCAATTTTCTCTCTCTTTTATTCCGCGGGCAACCAAATAAATTGGCCTCCTTCTTTTCCTGCCTTGGTTATCATCATGAATGCGGAGTGAGAAAGGGCCGTAACAAGAGAATAAATTCAGCATACTTATTTTGGCAATCCTCTTAATTTGCTCCAATCTCTCATAAAATGAATTGTTTTAATTATATTAAAGAAAAATGTATTGATCCTGATTGCTCAAAGGTAATGGTAGTGTGGAGATAATAAATTAAAGCTATTTATGGGTAGAAAAAACTCCACTCTTGTTCATCGAAAATCTTGTGTTATTATTTTGTCATGTCTTGAATTCTGAACTCACACTGTGCCCATGCCCATGCCCATGCCCATTGATTTTGTGTGAATCTACCTTCTCCTTCTCATGTCAATAATATTTTTTTTTTCATTTTGTTTTATTTAAGTTCTATTTGATTTACCTATCATCTTATTGTTTAATTATATCCATTAATTCCATAACAATCCAAGCAAAGTTCTTTCCTTAATATTTAGAACTTAAGTGTATACACAAATTACAAAGAATGTCTCCATTTTAACCATATAGTAGTTGATCCAGTAATAAAAGTTTGGGATCAAGAGATTTGCTCCTCCTGTAGTTTTAGGTTCGAACCATGTGGTTGCTAATATGATGGTCACTGGAGGTTTACATGGTCGTTAACTTCAGGGCCCGCGGGATTAGTTGAGGTGCGCTCAAGCTGACCCAGACACCCACATTAATAATAATAAAAAAATTACACTTTCAAAAATATTCAACCGAAAACTTTTATTTATTCTAAGTATCTAATTAATACAACATTATTTCAAATACTATTTAACAGATTCTGTTCAAATTGTGAGTCTTCTTCTATATATATATATATATATATAAACATTATTTTAAAGAAGATTTAACATATCCATTATGTGATTTTAGTAAAAATACTATTTGAGAAATCAAACTAATCTCAGGATAAAATTGATATAAAAGACAGTTTGAACATGAAATTGATAACATCTTAATAGTTTGGAAGGATACCTCATGGTTTCTACGAGGGAGAGATGAAAGGTGAGGTTTAATGTGTGATGAGATATTAGTTTTGATCGTAGCACCTCTGTTTTGCTGATTGATGCAAGTCTTTTGTTTTTGCTTATTAGATTTTCTTGTAATTTTCAGCTTTTTTTTCGCAAGATTATATAGTCATCTCAAATGGTGAATTAAGTTCCCAAATCGAGTTGCATGGAGAAGTTTCTGAGTGTAGCCATGGAAGCCTGTACCTGATCTTTTGCTTCTATATGTTACAGCTGTTTGTTCACAAGTCTCGCCCTAACAATCCACGCTACATGATGACACTAGGATTATTCAATGTTCAAGCAGAAATTGCATATGAGCTTTTATTTTATGTGAATCCAGTCGTGTTTCAAATATATTTCCCTTGCTTCTTTTTGGTTGGATATAGAAATTGCCTGAGCCCAGGATTGTGCACGACTGTATATGCCGGAGGGAGAGAGCATCACCGATTAAACTTTTTTATTCACAATTTGACCATTACAATACAGAACCAACATTGCTTTTTCAGGAGACGACTTTCTCAACATTATAACCACAATTTTACCTCTCCTTGAGCCTTTCTTTTACCTTTTCAGCTTCTCTTTCCCATTCTTTTGCAGCTAATTATTGATAACGAACAGGAGGTTTTCATGAAGACACTAAGCTACTCTGCCCGAATTCGGCTCCAAAATTAACCAGAGGAAGCGGCCCATCAAGAGGAGAGTGCAGTACTGGAATGAGCTCATAATGTTTCCTTCTTCAAACTTTGTAACACGTGCCCGCTTTTGACCATCTAGGTGTTCTACACCCAGATTTCGGCAAGTAACCTACATAGACTCTGCGTTTCTATTCAATATCCATCAATTGAAATGTTACTTTAGCTTGTGAAAGGGAAGTTCAGCAATTGGAATTCGGAGTTTGGTAACTGTTTTTTTCCGAATTTTTGCAAACCTGAGCAGCACTCGGATCCCAGACGGGGGCTCAAAGAACCAACAATGCCACACAAGATTCAAGAAATTATTACATCTATCAAGAAAGTCTCCAAGAAGGAACAAAATACCTTTAAAGAAGAGTAACGAGGATGAAAATAAGGAGAGCAGCAATAAAAGAGTACTTAAGAGCAGCAACAAGAATGACTAAAGAGATAAAGAAAAGCTGCCAAAGAACTTGAACACTGGCCCATGTAAGCAAACCAGTCAATCCAACAGCCAAGATGTTATCAGGATTTGGGTTCAGTAATAAATCACCCCACTTGATATTGATTAAAGGGGGAGGTTGATCTTTATTCAAACCACCACCACCACCATTGTTATTGGAAGACTCATAATTCATTTCTTGTGCTGGTTCTTTGGGTTCTTGAGTTGGGTTGTTGCTGTTGGTTTGCGCAGAAAGAAGGAATCTCAGATGGGTTTTCTTGGAGATTTTGAGAGGAAAAGAAGGGAGAGGGAGGTTGGGTTGGATGTGGAGAAGAGGGATTCTTGAAGATGATGGGATTTTAGGGTGTAAGAAAGAATTGAGCCCTATCATTTTGTCCATGGCATTTTAGCACAAAAGTTAGGAATTGGAAAACAGAAATAGGCAAACTCTAAGAACAAAATTTCCTTTCTTGATTTTTTAATTAAAATGAGGACCTAAAAAAATAATCAAGTTACAACGAGGACCTAAATAAAAATAGATAATTTAAAAACGACCACAGTGGGAGTCGAACCCACGACCTTTTGATCCGAAGTCAAACGCGCTAATCCACTGCGCTATGCGGTCTTATGCACAACATTGTGAAAGATCTTATATATGTTACTAAAGATGTAGGTGCTAACGTGGAAGGTATGGCATTTCATGTTAGCAATTCAGAATCTGTCAAGGATCTAACACTTATTGAAATACTTTCTACAAGAATTCGCATTGAAGCTTTATGATCGTACATCAGGGAACCAAAATATATACGCTTCCAAAGGATAGGATCCAAATTTCTTGGTTTTGAAGTAATCGGGGCTTGAACGTAAATATTTGACTTCTCATGTTGAAGGGTTGTGTTTTTTTCTCCTTTGGATTGATACCAGATGAAGCTTTATGGGATTTTATTTTAAAAAAAAAAAAAAAAACAAACGGGTTACCATCTAATGTGATGGTTTTTGTTTTTTTTATTTAAAAAAAGCAGAATGTCATAGCTTGTCCTAAACCCCACTAGAGGCCTAGACTTTCTAGCTAGCGAGTGAAAATCCCCAGCCTTTCTCCACTGGTAGTATATATTGTCTTTTCCCTCTTGGCAATGTAGCCTCTCCCCAGTCCCCACCCTGTAACTAATTCACCTCTCACCCGTAGGGCATAGCTGACTAGGCTTGCTAGAGACTTATTGAGAGTACAGTCAGCTCTCGGCAATAGACAAGTGAAGTTTTTGACACCTTTCTGTTTCTCACTAACAAAAGCCATCTTTATGCCACGCTTGTGTAGTCTGCATGTAGGAATAATATTGTCCTAAAGTCCTTCCATCCAACAACACAACAACGTGGCCGAAACACCTTTCTGTTTCTCACTTGCAAAAGCGCTTCCGCTAGTGTGGTTTGCTTGTGGCATTAATGTCCAAAAGCCCGCCCTTCCTTCCTTCCTTCCTTCCATCAACAACCCACAGTTAGAGATATAATTATTTTCAATTCGGTTTGGTTTTTATAAAAAAAATAATCAAATCAGTTTTTTTTTAAACCGAACCGAAAAGGATTCAAATCGATCGATTTTAGTTTGGTTATTTTAGAATAAAAACTGATTTAGATCGGTTTGGCTCGGTTTTTCTCACCACTGCCCCGGTACTGTGACCTTTTCCTTTTCTTGTTACCGTTGCCTATGGGCCGTCCAATGCCATCAACGCGAAATGGGGAGCAAAAGGCAAAACAAGAGATTATCCAATGATGCCTTGCAAAAAGGATCCTCCCTTTTTCTCCGATCTCCTCTCTCGGAATCCATATTCTATCTCCATATCCCATCACCTCCCCCGCCCATTTCCAAATCAGGGCCCCACCACATTCTCAACCCCTCCGTACAACAGTTTGATATGATGGGCTTGTGATGTCCAGCTGTGAAATGATGACCCTCGTTGCCCTTTTAGGCAAAGACAAACTCCTCTTTCCTTCGTATATAGTTGACAAGGTCTCCCTCATCACCAAATCCACCCCCTTACCAATAAATCCACTCACCATAATCATTTTCTTAACTTTAATCATTTGCTTTATTATAGCTTCCAGGTCATAAATGATTTTTGCCACATCAACTCTTATTATTTCAGTGCCTTTTAATTATAAACGGGTTGACTAATAGTGCCTTTAGCCTCCTCCTCCTCCTGCGGTGTAAAAATACTTTTTTTATTTCTTATTAAAATAATTTTTTATATATTTTTCTATTTTTTATTCCATCACATCAAAATCATAAGAAAAAACATTAAACAAATATTAATTTATTTAAAAATAACAAAAAAACACACCAGTGTAGCAAAAAATCATCTTCAAAAGCAAGCATGTTGAGAAATCTTTATGTGAGATGGCTTGTCATTCTCTTATTGGCCTCTAAAGTCTTTTGCATCATTAATACCGGCGTTCAAATGCTTTTTTCATAATTGATGTTTCAAAACCTCAAGTTAAAAACTTGAATTATTTTTTCACTGTAATATTATAGTCTTAATGATTAGATGAACACTTTAGTATCAGTATTCAATTTTTTGAATCGAGTTGACTGTTTCACAAGGAGACTGTATCAATGGTGTTGAGAATATCTGTAGAAATCAGAGACATTTAAAGTTAAATTAACACCAATGGCTTTAACTGGTCTGTTTAAGAGATTAACCTTGGCAAATTTATTTTCCGATTTTGAATTAATTGGAATAATTGCGTTCCTCTAAAAGATCCACCCATATTGAAGATCTTTTCAATTAACATCTCTGGTTACCATATATATATATATAGAACCACCATGAGAATGACCTCATCGTTGTGGCATTTTTCATAAATGTATGTATGGCTTGGTTCAGTGCAACTTGACTGATTAAGCTAGCTGACCTGCAAATCTGTAGGCTCTTTTATGGATACTGCTTCCTCTCCTTTCCTTCCCTTTTTTTTTAATCTTTGAGAAAGAGAACAGAGAAAGCAGTGAAGGGAAGTCACTTCACTTCACTCCACTCATGCAAACATGAGGGAATGGATTGGGTCAGCAACGTCTGGGGTAAGTAATCAGGCCTGACAAGTGTGTCTCGGGAGGGGATTCAGATTCTTTCCTCTTCCATTCTTACGTGGGAAACATGGACTCTAGAAAAGATTCAGCAGGGACAGCTCACTTCTTGTTGACACATGAACAAGAAAAATAAGGTTTCAGTTTGGGGTGTGTGAGGCCACGGTTTTCCTACTTTTCTTTAATTCTTAGTGTATATATTATTATTATTTATTTCACAAACTTAATTTAGTACGTAGATTTCATAGCTTGTAAGACACTTGAAAAACTTTGAATGCATGAAGCCAAAGCAAATTAAATGGATCAGATCATCAGATGTCTGCCAAAGCCTAAAGCAACTGTCCTTAACTAGCACTGCTACTGAGGTCATTAACAGTTTTATGAGAATTCAATTGAAGTACGAAGAAACCAGCTGACTTTTGGGTTAGATCGATCTTGCTATAAAGAGTTAAAAGGTGTAGTTTTAACCCATCAGAACGAGAAATGAAACGCGGGAAAGTTTCTTTTTCTCTACTCGGCGGGCGGGCTCCGATGGATACCTGAATATCAATCCTTTTTGTACTATTTTTTAAATTAATTTTATAGAGTCTAAGAATTACATGTGTATCCATGAACCATAAAATGAGTTTGAAGAATTTAAACTCGTGTTTAAACCGTAAAAATCATTCATGAATAATATAAAAATCTATATATTATAATGAGAAATAAATTCACAACTCCACAAAATAAAATAATAAAAATAGGTTTGAGAATATGATTTGCTCAATTTAATTAATGCATGGCAAGGAGCAGGTGAAAATATTCAATGTATTTGGATATATATGCTTTCATTAATTTACAGTACTGTTGTCACGTAACTTACTCGCTAAAGTATCAGTACCCCTCATTTATTAGAGAGAATCTATCGACATGTCTTTAGTAACTAGACTAGTTAGAGAGATTCCTGAGTTTATACCTAAAGTAGAAGACATAAATAAATTCAACGATGTTCCCTCAACAATATCTTCTTAAGAATATTTTTAAGATTACCCTTTTCTTTTGTCTTGAAATTAATAAAATCCAGTCAACCTTTTTTTTTCAATAAAAATAAAAATCCTCTAACGTATAAGTGGTGGCAATTTCGTACCACCTGTGTCCAGGAATGGATTAAACTATTCATTGGTTTAAGTACATTAATTTCTGATTTTAGACGATGATCAAACAATGTGATACGTACCCATATATATATAAGGTCGACATGCCTTTTTCCGTGGCAGAAACTTTCTGCTACTCACATATATCTGGCCGTACGTGTGCTTCTTCCTCATATGGTAAGCGATGTAAGGTTCTACAATTTGAGTTTGCCACAATGGGCAATTTTGTACGGTTAAATGAGGGTTTGTAATAATTAGATGATAAATTATTTTAAATAGATTATATGTATAATCTAGTAAATATATTTATGAATTAGTTGGACATGTCTAGACTTAGAAAAAGGTTTTATCACGCCATACTAGATTAACAACTTAAAATAACTATAACTTTTGATCCAATCGTTGGATCACACTAAAATTTTTACAAGAATTTTTGATCGGGAGCTGTTTTTCTATGAGCAGTCATGGAATCACTACTCCGATAGTCGAAGCTTTAGATTTTGAAAATCACACCCTAATGTTCTTTTTTGACAGTTTTTATGATTTTTCTTGTTGTTTTTGGATTGCATACTCCTTTCTTTTATAATTTTGAATTTTTGTTGAAGAAAGTAACTATCAATACTTATTAATTACGAGTTTAATCGGAAGAAAAAGATAAGCGATGAAAGAGAGGATTTCATCCGGAAGAATATTCTCACGTA